>Ga0209367_1000844_pt1 | contig 34480 bp, 20 predicted proteins | sample WorMetLIZISLAND2_FD_187412 | JGI IMG/M metagenome (GOLD analysis project Ga0209367, IMG submission 187412) | Marine gutless worms symbiont microbial communities from Max Planck institute for Marine Microbiology, Germany - Olavius geniculatus... ... | reverse complement strand
GCGCCACGCTATGACGTCAGCATTACATCACAACTAGCAAAGAATATTTAACTAACAGCCATATTTTGTCCATATATTTTGAATTAGCATTTCTTCAGCTACATCTGGTAAAAATTTCGTGTAAATATCATCATTTGAGTGAATTATGAAAGAAATAAAAAGGGTGCCCGTTTTTTGGAAACACAGTGTAGTTCTAGCATAATAATACAAAGTGTTTGTTCGAAAAGCACAGTTTGGCTGACAGCCCGAAATTCCTTGGACGTTTAGGATTATTAACTGTCTAGACCCAGATTAGTAAAATCAGAGTGTTCTGTAAAGCACATAATGCCTATCGCATGATGCCAAGAATTTTTGGAAAACCAGGGGACCATGTAATTAACATACCCATCTAAGTCAACTGAACAGTGCCAACATTATTTCATCACTGAAATGGGTTGACAGCATGGCATAGTGGCAACGTGTTGTGTCTGATCAACAAAAAACCTACACCGGGTCGGGTTAGTACTTGGATGGGTGACTGCCTGCAAACAGGTAAACCATCTCAATATTTAACCAGCTGCCTAGGTCAACTCAGCCTTCCATCCCTCCGGAATAGGTAAATCGAGTACCAGCCTATCTGGCTAGGGTTAAGGTGGGGCGCGTTCACCTGTGTTGGGTGGCAGGTAACACTGCGCGATCTCATATGGCAGGTGATGCTCCGTAGCTCTGAGATTGGTTTCCGATGAAAAGGTATAACATTTAAGCATTTTTAACCATTCAACTGGCTTCTGCTGATTGCTTACAACAATGCAATCAAGAAAACACTGCTGGACATACTGACCGCAGCGAACACGTTGTTCCCACAGACTGTCATCGAGCTGCAGCATGTTGCTCAGTAGCAGCATCTCATGTCTCACTGTTGCTGCCTGCATGATAGTCAACAACTCGGCATAACAACTAGACAAAGATAAAGACCCTGGTGTTCGAAATGATGGACGGTTCAAACAACAGAGGACGGCCTCACCGAGAATGGTCAGGTGACATTGAGCAGTGGTGTGGAGCAACCCTGCAGGAGTTGAACCACGCTGCCCTAGATAGGCAGCGGTGGGCAGCGATAGTAACAATGGCGTCAGACACCAATGGGTGTTAAAGCCCACAGTTGTTGATGATGATGATGATTTACTGGATCGCAGTCTCAGCTGCTGTCTGACATCTGACAATATTTGGTAAATGTAGTAAAATTCGTCTCCAGCAAAAGTTTTGATCAAATTGCAAGTTTTGGATTTGTCTACGTGGCACTGAGTGCAGCAGCAGTCGTGTAAGGTAAATGTAAAGGATTTATACTGCGCAAGGCGGGCAGCCACAGTATAAAGGAGCTCATCACTTTGTGATATCCTTAAACAAGGAAGTACAACTCGAGATTGCATACATCTATGTTGGGTGGATTAGTCCTCATCAGAGACTCCCTGCTTACATCCGCACATTGTGCTAGTCATTTTATCGACCAAGACAGATGAAGGGCTGAGTCGACCCTGTGGGGATTTGAACCTGAGACCTTTTGATCCAAGGTTGAACGCTCTACCAAATGAGCTATCCCGCTGTTATAGCAGTCATGTAAACTACTGAAAGCTGAAAATATGGAAATTGTGACTTGATAGTTTCTTGCAGTCTCATTCGCAGCACGCTGGACTAGTGCATTTCACAACTATGCAATGTTCATTTGTACGTTTTTGTCAATATGCACAGCAGTAAATATTGTGTTATCTGACTTGAACTGCATGGAAGCCTATCTTTGTGTAAGTGAAGTAATTTTCTCTGAAAAACAGCTCCAGGTGCCGCTGTGTCCAAACTTAAAAATATAAATCTGGCCAAATCTAGCTCCGTCTGAATTCTGCTAACTGAAATCCAGTACATACTTAACAACAATTTTCTGTTCTTGCAGCAAGATCTTAGACACCTAACAAATGCTAACAGGCTATGCACAAAAATAGCTACTGGTACATGTCAGTAACAAAAAAATGGTTAGTAGTAAATGCATAACCAAAAAAAGCACAAATAAAAACACTATCGTCAACTGTAAAAGGGCCTGAGTAAGTAAGGAGTTTCTTAACGACACAACAGCACATTCAAGGCTACACTGTGCCATTCAAGTAACGAAATAGAAAAAAGGATCTAATAGAATTAGTTAGACACCATTAAAGATCAGCTTGAAATAAGCTTACATTGGACACTTTAACAAAAGAAATATCCCTCAAAATGCATTCATTAATAGTTTCAAATAACTCATTCAGAATAGAAACAGAAAAGTATATCTGTCTTATGCTGTCATAATGATGACATTTAAAAAGTATACGAACAACAGGTATGACCTAAGGCGGGGCACGTTCACCTGTGTCGGGTGGCAGGTAACACTGTGTAATCCCATACAGCAAGTGACGCTCTTTAGCTCTGAGATGGGCTTCCCATTAAGAGCTATATCAGCACCTTTAACCTTTAACGTTTTAATTTTTAAAATCAGTGACAATGGGACTGTTGATGTGACCCTAAAACAGTAAACAGACAACCTGGTGAATAATAATAACAAATGAAATAGCAATGTATATAAAAGCAGACGAAGACTAACAAAGTCGGGGTTGGAGAGATGACCATTGACGGCAGTGACGACACGTCGAGTCAACATGTCAATGAGCTCGTCAGTGGCTGAAGTGTTGTTGTTAGACATGAGACAGAGCAAATGACGCACATCACCGCGTAGCCCGGCAGAACCACGACGCAGGTTGTAGTCTACCAACTCACGAATCATCCCCTACACAAACACATGATACCACGCTTTCAAACCTACGCAGTAACGAATCTAATCTAATCTGATTTGATCTAAAAACAATATGGTACAGCGCCAGCAACTGTAACACTAATGGCCCAAAAAGAAAGAGCTAAATAAATAACGGAACATCGTTAAACTTTGTGTAACGCAGAACCACAAAAAATAACCATCTTGTGTGGTAGCAATTTGTAGCATTTAAATACAAAAATGGTCATAGAACAATGAATTCCTTTGAGCAATGAGTTAGTAATATAACACACAATGCATAACTGGATTCACAGACTGACAACAAAATACAATAATAAAAAAATAATAATAACACAATATAGAATACTGTCAACGATAAGAACGTGTAAACAATCAAGCTTACCTGGCCACAGAGAGTTGACTTGAGAGTCGGATTAGTGGCCATCGCTCGTAGCAACGTGATACAATGTTCCACCGTTGCACTGGTGCAGCCGTAGCAGCGAGAACGTCTGCAACACGTCCATACAATTTACCAACCCGTACAGCACCGGAGCTCTCCAGTCTCAATCACATTATATCACTTATACACACACCCACTGCTGTGACAAGTACAGTTATTTCCAAAGAAAAGTAAACTGACAAGAAATTATACTAGTTTAAAAAAAAGACAATTTAGTGATAATGATGGCAACATCATATAGTGGTCAACATGCTGTGTCTAATCAATGCAGCTGCCATATGCCAGGCCCGATTAGTGAATGGATGGGTGACTGTCTGTGGGCAGGTAAACCATCTCGGAAAGTAACCAGCAAGAGGGGTCGAATCAGACTTTTACCTTCAGCAGGATGGCAGAATGTCAGCTTTCTAACTGAGTAAAAACAACAAATGGTGATGGTGAATGTAGACATTATAGCTGCCATCAGGCAGATCGGGGGCTCAAGCTGACTGCACTGGTCAAATAGTGGCAGCTGCCTAATGCCTGTGCTGCTACATTCATCACATAAACTGAGTTAACTCTTGCAATAGCTGTGCCACAATGACAGCACCAAAAAACTGGCATTTGCCGAATTATTATTATTTATTAAAGAAACGAGTGAAAAACCAACTTTTCGCGTGGTTTGGTTGTTCCTGGTTTCACATCAGCTACAGTGACAAAGAGATCGGATGCTCGCGGGCTGACTGATGGTGTTGACGGAGTTGACGTTGCTGAGAGACATACGGCAGCTGACTGCGCAGCCTCCTGCTGCTGCCTGTCATACTCGACTAACTCCTTGCGAGATGCCAACACCTTCTATTACACCCACACACACCCAGACATCTATCACTATCAACAACTACCCATTATCGGTGTGCACTGGTAATACCATACCTGAGAATTTTAACACAAATTATAGTGTTTAGTGTGGACGTTGACACAAGCAGACAGAAGTAGACTGAAAGCTTTTAAAACGTTGATCTGGAAAAGGATGAAAAGGTTGGTTAAATGGACGCTAATGTCATTTACGTCAAGTTGTTTGATGATTTTGCACGCCAAAAATTATCAAAATCGACTAATGTTTCACAGAGCTATTCAGAAAAAGTGGCACAGTTTTTACGAGACACAACGTAGATACAATATGCACGTATAAACACTAAAAATATTGCAAGTACAGCACTAATAACCGCTACAGCCCTAATAAGACATGTAAGAAAGTGTTTCAACCTGAATAATCTTGCTGAGTTCTTCAAAAGCATTCCGGCAGTCAGTGCAGTACTTCTGCGCCAGCATCTGAATATTCTTGTTAATGGCAGAGACTGATGAAGCCGAAGCTGACGCAGTGGTGGCGGCTGATGACTGGGTCTGTGCTGTAGAAACAGAGCTGTCTGCACTGTGATCACTGATAGACACCAGCAGGCTCTCCAGTGCCATCTTGCGCTCCTGCAGCAGTTTGTACTGGTGGTCGGCTTTGTCCAACAGCCCATTGATGGACGTCACAGCCTGCATATTAACAACCCTGTCCGCTTGATACAGCCATCATAATTACCACTATAGGCACAAATAAAAAATAACATTGACTAAACTTAACTGAACCATGGTTTGAAGGGGACAGTATGGCATATTGGCACCATGTTAGACTGCAGCCACGATAAAACAGTTCCCCTATTGGCACGTATTTTTACCACTTCAAGCCCAGAACTAAGCTGATCAGAGTCAGATATCTGAAAGTGATTTGAAATGGCAGACTGACAATATGATGTGATGATGATCATGATTGATGACAATGCCAATAATAACAAATCAATGAATATTTGCCCGCCATTACAGAGCTTGAAAGTCGCACAGTGTTATTCTCAGCTCACAACAGAAAAATAACACAAGTTGGCAGATGTGTACTGGCTCCGACGGTAAGTGGTTATGACACGACAAATTACTGAAAAGCAGAAATAAAAGCAATACTGCAAAACATTACAAAACAAAGTCAAAAACAAAAATAAGAGCTAAATGGGTGATTTACAGCTCGAAAATACAACAAGACTAACCAACCTTTTTGCCATTTTTACCACTGTATGAGTAAATGGTAGACACGTTACTAATTTAAAATCTACCTTTTTACGATCGTCTTCGTTCTCAATCGGATCGACCGCACAGCATGGCCTGGACGTGACAGTGAAGTCAAACTTTGCATACTTGCAGTAGCCACAGGCATTGCACAGGAATGGATCTTTCTCATCATAGTTGATTGCTCTGAAATACAGATCCATCATGTCACATTAAGTGCCAAATAACATGAAAACTGTATCGACCAGAATGGCCAAAGTATCTAAACAGACCCAGATTCAGCTTCCTTACGTTGCACACCTTAGAAATTACTATATTATTATAACAACAGCAGTAAAAATGAACTTCACTCAGTAGATACTTTCTAGCAATAAACACAAAGTAACAGTAACTGGCATGAAGCATGTTTTAAAACCAGATGGTGGTTACGACTCCGTCGACTATTATGCCTCTGCAACATGCGACAACTACAAGGCCAAGATACCGTGCTAACAATGACTGTTCAAAACATACGCATGCATGGACGTACACACAAATACACGAACACTGTGGAAACATAATGCCTCCTCTGGCCACTACGTTGGCAGAGGCATAACAAGCATAGAAGATCTTTAAAAAAACAGGTGTAATGTGTGGCGAATAAAAGTCAACAAGATCTTATTATCATCACCTGCATCATCATAGAAGGTAGTGCACAAAAATTCATAGTTCGCATCTAGTTAACGACATCTTCACAAAATATACTCTGATCATGATAACTGAATCCCTGATGCCACAATTTTTGCAGTAATTAAAGATACTTTGGTAATAAAACATTTATTTAGAAGTAAAGGGATTGATGGTAAGCAGAGAATAGGCATAAAATTCAAATAATCATTTGTCTGATCAGTCAATTAAATCCTCCATAGATGCAGGTCGATGATGATGTCCCGGCAATGAGCACTGAGTCAGTCCAAGTCAACGCAAAGCAGAAAGCCAGAAAAACTGGGTAAAGCATACTTAATCTGTGTAACAACCAAAGCCCTATAATGGACCATACCTGCATTTATGGCACTGGAAGACATTTTCGCCACAGTTTCCGCACACTCCAGGATTTGCCGGCACAGAAGCACTACACCTTGGACATTGCAAAGTCTCGGCTGACGCCTGCACGTTGTCGTAAAAGTCTGCGTACTCAATCATCAGGTTACATGCAACGATCGGCAAGGGGAAGTCAATCTTCACCTCAGTCTGTCCCGCTGATAGCACCATCTTCTTCGCTCGATGCCATAAGCCCGGCCTACAGTCCAACAATCAAACTATTTCCTTCAAATTCCAAACCAAAAAAATAGCTATACCTCGACGCAAAATACCTGCACACAATGGGTCAAAATCACTGGAAGCTTTTAAAGCTCTGTCACGTCATGTGACATTAACGAATATGCACTGTTGCCCGTGCACTGTTGCCCAGATCTGTTACCCGTATAACAGAACAAATAGTGACTGGTGTGTCGGTCATGACTGAAAAGTTTTCCACTCAGTTCGTAAAATGTTGCCTGAGATCGAAGATCGAGGTCAGAGGTCAGTTTCGTGATGACCTCGACACCAGTCACTATTTGTACACTATTGCACATTTGTAGCTGCCAGCAAATTCGCAACTAAACCCACGGAAAAATCGAGAAGTCAGCACAGTATAAATTGTTTTTTTTCCAAACACGGTGTACACTCAAGATAAATTAGACAACTATAGCTTACGACTAAATACAAGTACAACAACAAGTGAAGCACACTTTACATGACAACTTACTGCTGCCACCAATGTCTGCTCTTGATTTTAATATGAGCAGTCCTGTTTCCATAATTACTTAGGCTGGAACAAGTCCACAAAAATAGCTTATAAAAGCAAAGCTTTCGGCAAGCTAAATGTCAGGCTAAATGTCAATCTTGTCACCTAACCAAGAGAATCAAAGCACTGCATGATGTCTGCTTATCTGACATGCATTAAATACATTTCCTTAACAAATCAAATCCGTTTTTTGGTCCACAAAATGCCAAGTATAAGAGCCTCAGGATTTAGTTCTAACATATGTCGTTCAAAAAAAAATTGAAAGTAATAACAAGTTCGGTACAACTCACTTGTTTTTCAGTTCGATCACAGCCTGAACTTGGCGATTGTTGTAATGAATAATCAACGTACGAACCTGAGCCATAATGGAAAGTGCCAGTGAGCAAGCTATTCTCAATAGCACATCAGCATATGTAATGCTATGCCGTGCCATAAAGGTTTTATAAAACAGTAGCTAAATCTACACAATACTAATTAGATTAATAAAAGTATAATGTGAAGAACCAATAAACAGTCCAATAATTAAATAAGGCTATAAAAACAATAAAAAGTAAACGATAAACAAAACAGTTAACTAGAAAAGATGTATGAAACTGCAATTATCACAAGTGCCTACATTTTACTTTTTTCCATTAACTTCTTGAAGTAAAAATGCACAAAACAAATAATACGATAAACCAATGAAGCATACAAATGTATAATCACTGGCAGCAAAAATTTTGCTGGTCATACCCCACCACATGAATAACTGAACATGCAAACTACCTTACTAAACTAGCTATGATACTACACTGTGCCCGAAAAAATGTCCCAAACATTATCGATCGTCACTTGAAGAAGAAATACACATTTTTAATAATTTTTGGAAAGACTATTTCTGGCACAACTGGCCATCAAATGACCATTCATTATTCCACTTCACCCAATGTCTGTTTCTGCACTACCTGGGAAAACAAAATCAACGAAATATGAGTTGAAATGAACGGAAATATGTCAAAAAGCATCTCCAACATTATCAATTGTGACTTGAAAAAAAATTGACAGATTTTAATAATTTTTGGTGCCAACATTTTTGACACTACTTGCCATCAAATGACCGTTTTAATTCCCACCTCTCCAGCTGTCTGCTTCTGCACTACCTGGGAAAACCCAAAGAGGCGAAATAAGATAAAAATGCAATATTTTGTTGATTAGTTTCCCCAGGTAGTGCAGAAGCAGACAATGGGTGCGGCAAAAAATCGGACAGTCATTTGATCACCATTTGTGTCAGAAATATTGACATCAAAAATTATTAAAATCTGGTAATCCTTCTTTAAGTTATAACTGAAAAAGTCCGGGATGTTTTTCTCCAAACACGGTGTACACTCAAGATCAATTAGACAACTATAGCTTACGACTTCACACAAATCATCACTCACCATCAGGGTTTTTAATAGCGGACATTTGGGCATAAATACACACAAAAATTTCAGTCCGTACGCCCAAAATTTAGGACGTGGACGTCGCGACGTCCAAATCAAACTGCCTCTTATTATGTCTATTTGTCTATAATTAAAAGTGTGACTTGACATCAGAATCTGTTTTTTGAAAATTCAGGTCTATTGAAAACACTGCTCACCATCTTTGCCCTCTTGAGATCAGTGATCTTCAACGCAATCTTTGAGATGGTGTGACTGCCCGACAGCTTCACTATCTGCATCGTCGTTGTAAACTTGGAGTCCACTTTGATCGATGACAGCTTAATGTTCTGCAACACAAATTTCATCATTCCTGTCGCAACTCAAACACTACGAGTAGTGATGATGATGATGATAAAGAACAAATAAACTTTAGCGTGGCGTTAAGTCCTAAGACTACATGGACATGTAACAATAAGCCTAAACAGTGAAGTCACGTAATAGTAGTCAGTGCAATGAGACGTTCTTAGTCATGGCTGTAAGACCAAGCAAAAAGTTCGGTTTTCAGTCTGCTGCGGAAAACTTGCAACGACGGCGATGAACAGACTGACTCCGGCAAACTGTTCCAGACCGATGCAGCAGTCGCTGGAAAGGTGCGGTCGTCAATGGTAGAATGCACAGTGCATGGAGCGACCAGCGATGATGTAGTCGAAGAGCGATACAATGTGAGATCAGAAAAACTTAACGTGTGCTTAAAAATGACAAGTAGCCAACTTAGTCCACTGCAGAAATAACCACATAAAAAATTAATACATAAAAAACTATTTTTAAAAACTACAGAGCTTTAAAAACCAATAAACAATCCAATAATCTGTGAAGGCTGAGTAAAGAGTACCAACAGTCATAAGGTGGTGATCGGTTGAAAAAAAGTACTCAGCTTTAAAACAGAAACTAGAGAAAAAATAAGTGGTGCAGATGGTGAAAACAGAAATCTGCAGCTGAATAGGTCATTTCGCTAGCAAGTAAATACAGAAAAAAACACGAAGACGAAGATGACACGGCACATCAACCGACTGAAAACAAAAAGTTGCAACAAACCGCAAAGGGGATTTCCGGATTGTTGCAGACAAGACATGGATCATGTTCCAGATAGTAGCCATCAAAATCCACCAAACCTTGCAGTATGCTGCACAAATCACATGAAAATAAATTATTACTAGGCCAACAGCTATCAAGTACAAAAAGTATTCTGAACTATGAGCGGTGAAATGCATATGATCAACAGTAAGTGTCTAAATGCATAAATTAAAAGAGCAACTAATAAGCAGTTTCTGTACACTGCCAGATGTTGCCAAACTAAACGTCAACAAATTAATAGCAAACAAAGGTTCTAACTTGACAAATTTATATATAAAAGCTTATATATCACAAGTGAATACTGAACAGGACAGCAAGTGAGTGAGCAAATGAGAAGGGTTTAATGACCCACCCGACACAGAATGGGTCATTTCGGGGACAGCCTTTACAGGCAATGCACATATATGAACATAATAATGGAACAGTAAGTTTAACCTTTACCTCATAGCCTAAACCTCATATGAAACACAAAATACAGAAACGACCAAAACCTAAAATTGTTAAGAACTCGCCATTATAACTGTGCACATGTAAGACTAATGGCAGTTCTAATAATCTTCCCTGTTATCCTCCAGACAGTCATCAATTTCATAATGCTGCCTATTGCAGGACAGGGGCAAAACAGGACAGTGGGAGTCTCACTTGTAGATGGACGCATTCGGATGGTTTGCGAGCATCTTGTTCTCAGCTCGAAGCAACGTCAGAGCCTTCTCAACATACTGCTTCATCTGTTCACACCAGCGCAACACAATGGCTACTCTACATCATAACAGAACTGTACCATTGGCTGACGATGTGAATCATACCATTAATAAATAAACCAACCGGAATCACAACAAACACATGAATTTAAACATCACATATTTTCTCATCTAGCACGTCCAGTCCATTTCACCAGTCAACCTTTTACAATCACGAACAAAACAGTGATAAATATTAACTGTTTTACCAGGTATTTAAATCTAAGCAAAATAACACCATGTGTGGCTTGGTAGTATAACAGTAACGGGCCAGACTCGTGACCGAAAGGTCCCTAGATCGACTCGGGCCTGAAGCACTGTCAGGCAACAACCTCGGGTAAATTGTTCACACACATGTGCCTCTGTTCATCAAGTAGTATAATTTGGTACCGGTCAAAGGGTGGTGATGCCCCGAGGCTGGGAAGGTAACTGTAAATCTGGCGTCGAACTGGCCATGCGTCACGAACTTAAGTGGTCTATCCACCTACGGGCTCAATGGCTACAAAAGAGGAGATAAGCACTCCGCTTACGCCCCGGAGAGGCATGGCACACATTACCTTACCTTAAAATAACACCATGACAACAAATGAAGATTCAACATATGCTTTACAGCGAAGTTACTGTACGCCGAGCAATGTGTATGCGATGTAATATGTGATGTGTACTGCGATGGGTGACTGCCTGTGGGCAGGTAAACCATCTCGGGATGTAACCAACCGCCTAGGTCAACTCAGCCTTCCATCCCTCCGGGGTAGGTAAATCGAGTACGGCCTATCTGGCTGGGGTTAAGGTGGGGCGCGTTCACCTCTGTCGGGTGGAAGGCAACACTGTGTGATCCCATATGACAAGTGACGCTCCTTAGCTCTGAGATGGGTTCGCTCATTAGGAGCTATTTGCGACCTTTAATCCAATACTCCAGCAAGCTAAGCCTCATCCTCGACAATGAGGACAGAATTTCACCATGTGCTGTGCACAATCTGCTGCTGCGCCCAATGTGCGTAACTGGCTGCAGCTAACAGCTAGGTTTCCCACCTATCAATCATAACTGCCCAGTAGCCACCTGTGAATATGCACGACCATAATGCTATATAAATCTGTATGCATCTGTAAGCTGGAAGCACCTTGCGCTCGGACGTCTGCGGAGTTTTGATGGTGAAATAGCCGAGCAGGTCAACAAACTGGACAGCCTTGCTGCCATACAGTGGCAGGTCGGGCCAGACACTCCACATAATCTCCAGCAGGGCTTCCCTCTGACTGGCCGGTGAACTCCTAAAGCACACAACATTGGTCCTGACCTTGATTCGTCACTCAGATCTCCTTCATAAAGTAACAAAAAGCATTGGACTGTTAAACCTGTAACTTTCAAATTTTTCAGCATACAACTGTTGCTGTTACTATGACACCACAACCGTTACTACTATTACCACAAAAATACCACTACCACTAGCACTAGTGTATAGGCAGTTAGACCAAGGACTGCATGCAAGACAGCTGGGCTTTGGCAGTGGTGAAGACCGGTCAGTTAGAGCTCAGATGAGAAATGGTACGGTCAGTTACCAGCGACAGAGGAAAGTTACAGCTGGGACAGCGTGGGACTACAGTCCATTCTGGCCCAAGGCAGTGACTAAGCTAGATCTGTATTCTCTCTGTTGATGTTCGGTAATAAACGTCAGTTTTACTCATCAATTCGTTGTTTTAATCATCTGTCCCGCCTCCACCCGGTGCTCGATGGCAGCGGGTCCAAGTAAAGAACTACATCTGTCCATCCGACCATCGTCCGACCCACGACTTCCAACCGGGCATCGAGAAATATGGAAAAAACGACTAGGCAGATGCAACAATACAATAAAACAAATCAAGCCGTTAGTTCATAACTGCAGTTGCTATATGATGCAAAGCCTGCATAACACAGAATGAACAATGAATGTCAGACCTGTAAATATGTAAGACGAGTGAGTGGGCTTGCCAGCGGACTGAAGTCAAGTTTGAGTCGAGCAGAAAACAGACGACAAAACGAACGAGCAGATCCCGTCCGACAGACTTGCAGACATGCTGAACCAGTGAGTGAGAGAGAGCCTCATCATAGCGACAAAGACTGTCCGATGCTAACACAACAACAGAGCATCACCTGCCATATAAAATCACTGTTTCACCTGCCACCTGACACAGGTGAACGTGCCCCACCTTAACCCAAACCAGATAAACCGGTACTCGATTCACCTACCCTGGAGGGATGCAAGACTGAGTAGACCAAGACGGCTAGTTACATACCGAGATAGTTTACCTGCCTGCAATCAGTCACCCATCCAAGTACTAACCTGACCCAGCGTAGGTTAACTTCATTAATCGAACACAACATGTTACTGCTACGCCACGCCACCAACCCAAGTACGCGAATCTAAACTGCATTGGAAGCCGAGACTGCCACCTGCCCACACTACTCTGCAGTGGTTCGCAACAAACTTCTGACAGAAAAAAATACGTAAAGTCCTTCCTGAGCCTTACGGCTCATAGGGCGGCGCTGATCTCCGTTTCCTAAAGCCCTCAGCCAGACACCAGTTTTTACACTGCGAGACCATGAATACAGGGCCAGTGTATCGCGCGGTGTGCCTGTTTACGTCCCAGCGGAGAAGCCGGTACCAAATCATACTGTTTGGTGACAGAGGCACACGTGCGTGAACGACTTGCCTAAGGTCGTTACCCGGCAGTGTCCTGGTGCGAAGTCGAACCTGCGTTCCTGAGTGACCTCAGGATTACAAGTCCAACACGTTATCGTTAGACTACTGACAGTAAGCAAACTAAATAGTTAAGAGAATGCCATAAAGCATACGTGTGGGTGTTATGCTGCTAAGACAGCAACAGTACTGTCTAAGGCTAAATGCAGAAACAACGAGCAGCAACGGTACAGTGCTTATTATTCGTATTCGGCCTGTTTTCGGCATTACTATGGGGCTGAATATGAATACACTATTTGGCCTACTATTCGGACTGAATAGAATACGAATAAAATATTCGGTACAGCCCTAGTTTCAACCTATGCGTCTATTCAAAGAGAATCGACAGTCTCGCTAAGCCAGTTACCTTCCTTCTTCTTGACATCGGCACTCAACTTGGCTTCAGCTTTATCTTCTTTCTTAGACTTGGCCGGTGAAGCGGCCGGTGCTGATCCAGCTGTTGCAGTGGAGCCTGTACTTGCTGACTTGGTCAGGTCAGCGGCCTTGGAGCCGCACAGCGCACACTGCAGCAGCTGCAGAATCAGTGGAGCTACTCCATCGTCCAGACTCACACTCGCCAGCACCAGGAATGGCAGTATTCCTGTGCCACATCAGAAACTAACCCAATGCCAATACAGCACAAACTGGTCCATTTCTGGAATTAACTACCACATCCTGCAAGCTCTGCTGTCAGGTTCATAACTTGCAATGCTTGCACACTTTCTATCATTGATCAGAACATAAATGTAATGAATATTTTTGTAAAAGTCCTCTTTAGTTATAAATGGCGTTAATATTATTACTATGATGTTATGGTTTTACATGTGTGTTTACTACCTAAGTCTATCAGCTGTGTTTTTTTCTATTCTCATACAATACCAGTGCAATTGTCACTTTTCACTTACCTACCTACTTACTTAAGTACTTCTCTCCATTCTGGCTATTGTCTAACCCAGTGTTTTTCAACCTTTTCGCTGCAGCGGAACCCCATATAAGTGTGACAATCAATCACGGAACCCCATGCAATTATCCGTCCAGCGGCGTATAGGCCTATAGGCAAAGTGGAAGTTTCAGAGTGTCTGCAGGGGAACTGATGTCCTCATCAGCGGAGTCAAAAGAGAGAACTTGTGAAGGTCTGGGGCAAAGCCCCAAAAAGCTGACGATAAAGCAGCAGGCAAAATACTTGTTAAATTTGACCGCATTAAACAATATTATTTAGCAATTTCATTTCACCGGAAAACAGCAGTACGTTACTGTATTTAAGCAAAAACACCATACGAGGGGTCGCCAACGGCCCGAAAATTATCATCAAATCTTAAATACGCCCACGAACAACTCAGAAGTCTGAACCTTTAGCCAGTTACGTAGCTAATGCGAGAAACTATCTACATTTTAAACAGAATGTTTCAAAATACAAAGTTCTTTTAATGAATGGACACACGCTTTCTTAAACACTAACACCAATACATTAGCGTTTAGCGTTCAGTGCAAATACTCTAACATTGTTAAAAACAAGAAAAATATTTAACACTGTATAAAAAAAAACGGCTGGAAGCGCTAATTTCAAACTAAGTATTTTGTGCTTACAACTTCTATAGCCTGGTCTGACATAAGTTCTCATGCTAGGTTATATTTATCTTTTTGTACTGACCAGCCACGGAACCCTTGGCATATGCTTGCGGAATCCCTGGGTTACGCGGAACCCCGGTTGAAAATCACTGGTCTAACCAGTGTGTGTGTGTTTTATCTGCATGCCCACAAGTTAAGCCAACGCCAAATGGAAAGCAAAACCTCTCAGAGATTGGTGAAGCTGCATGTTTTACAGCTCAGATGCCTTTCTTATGACTGTCAAGGCACTTAACTAATATGCCTCTTGAAAGATAAAACAAGTAATTTGAGCAAAGCTCATGAGACGCACGATAGCCTTAGCAGTTCCTATTCGCAGGTTGTCTTGATTTAACTCTATCCATTTTGACGCAATTCACTCTTGAAATCCACGCCGCAGCCACAAATTGCAAAAAAACACTAATACCTTTATTTTAGAAATTCAAGGTCATTCAAGGTCATCGATGTTTACACCAATAAAAGGTTTGTCACTAGATTGCTTGTTATGATAAGCAACATGTCTTCGCCGATCTGCAACTGTTTTCAAGCTACACGAGCCAATAGCGGTAAAATAACTACTTGTAGATTCTTAAAAAAGTACGTTCTATGCTAAAAAATGTCATGCGCAAAATGTCCAGCCATTTCGGTGCGATTCATTCTTAAAATGTGTGTCGAAGCCAAAAATCGCAGAAAAATTCGCTAAAAACTCCTATTTTGAAGGTTCAAGGTTATTCAAGGTCATCGACGTTTACAGCAATAAAAAGCTTGTCACCAATGCTTGTTATGATAAGCAGCATGTCTGTGCCTACCTGCGACCGTGTTCACGCTACACGAGATAATTGCGGTAAAATAACCACTTTTTAGAGGGGTAGCTGTGTTTGACGCCCGCCGGCGCCGGCCTCCTTGAACCTAAGGGGTCGGGACTTAAACTGTTAAAATCTACGTTGAATGCTGAAAATGTCATTCGCAGGTTGTCTTGGTCTATCTCCAGCCATTTCGTCGCAATTCAGTGTTGAAATGTGAGTTGCATCCAAAAATTGCGAAAAATTCACTAAAAACCTCTTTTTGAGGGGTTCGAGGTCGTTCAAGGTCATCGATGTTGATAAATCCAAAAAGCCTGTCACCAGTACTTGTTATGATAAGCAGCATGTATGTACCTATCTGCAACCGTTTTCACATTATTCGAGCCAATAACTGCAAAATGACGTCTTTTTAAGGGGGGTACCCCTCTTTGACGCCCTCGTTCGAGGAGAACCCCTGCACCCAATGGCACGAAATTTTGTCACGATAAACTAGAGACCTTGGGGCAGCCCACAGTGAAGATATCGTAATCCTAGCTTGCACCGTTTTGATACAGATCACAAGTGTGACGGACGGACGGACGGACAGACAGACGCCCAGACGATGGCAAAGACGCAAAGCATTCTGCTGTCTCGCGTAAAAAAATTTGCACAGACAGAGGTACATTGCATTGTGTGAGGGCTTTGAGCCAGAAAAAGTCAGATCCAAGTGACAATCAACGAACAGAAGCATACTAAATGGTGAAACTGAAAGCACACACAATTTGTTACAATACTATCAACTGACTAAAAATAATCAAACAACTTCTGACAGCCAGACCTTCGTCTCGTTGGCAAAACTGCTGCCAGTTGATCGTCCTTGATGTGGCAATCTCCAGACAGGCCTTCAGATGCTCAATCTATTACGACACAATGAACAATGTGTAATACTTATTACTAATACAACAATAACAAACACAGCACTGCAGACTGACTAACAGCATCAAATGCACCAGTGAATCAGGTCAGGTCAGGTAGTCGCGTAGTCGTTGGACCGTAGCGTCGCTCTTCCGCCGTGACCACGCCTGATAGCGAGCTTCCATTGATCAGCCGGTGGGCGGTTGTTGTCTCTTCGGAGCTGGTCTATCCACCTGCCACGTGGACGACCGGGACGACGTTTCCATGTAGGGTCTGGAAGGCGTCCCTGAGACAACCTGACGCAACTGTGGAGTGCCTTGTGAGCTGTGACCAGTGAATAGTGCATCAGAAATGGACAAAATAGCCCAATAAATCTAGGAAGTTACAAAAGCATTACATGTGATGCAAATTTCAGCTATGAAAAACCAGCGTAACACCACAGATAATAGCTCACTATAAATCTGAGTGTCACAATTTTACGTTGTATTTAATATTGCTAGTGACACGAGAAACTGTGACAAAAAGACAAAAATGTAGGTTAAAATCAGTATGCTACATAAAAATGGTCACTGAGAGCAGTTTCTGTGACTTTCTGTAACACTGTCACCATGACTCTAGGACCTTTCTCATTCTTTATCTTATTGCATAATTGTCATTATTGCTAATACTTTTGTAACTATGTCATTTCTCTTTGTCAATGATATCACTGATAAACAAATCATTAGCAAAGTTAAAGAATTACTTACTTACTCATTCCCAAAAATAACACCATTATAAAACAAGTAATTAAAGCAAAGCTCATTAGACGTGCGAGAGCCTTAGCAGTTCCTGTTCACAGGTTGTTTTTGTCTACCTCCAGCCATTTCTATCCAGTACTCTTTATGTGTGACTCGCAGCCGAAAATCGCAAAAAAAAACCCAGTAAAACCACCTATTCTGGGGGATCAAGGTCACTCAAGGTCATTGACGTTGGCATCATTAAAAGGCGTGTCACTAGTGTGCATTATGATAAGCAGTCTGTATGCATCTATCTGCAAGCGTTTTCACACTACACAAGCCAATAGCGGTAAAATAACCACTTTTTAGGGAGTACCCTTCTTTGACGCCTGCATGCGCTGCCCCCCTTGAACCTAGGGGGTCAAAACTTGCAGCAATAAAATCTATGCTTAATGCTGAAAATTTCATATGCAGGTTGTCTTGGTCTATCTCCAGCCATTTCAACACGATCACTCTTGGAATGTGTGTCACAGCTCAAAATCGCGAAAAAATCACTAAAATGGCTTATTTTATGGGTTCAAGGTCACTCAAGGTCAGCGATGTTGAAATTCTTATGAAGCTTGTCACCAGTGCTTGTTATGATAAGCAGCATGTCTGTGCCTATCTGTAACTGTTTACATGCTATACCAGCTGATAGCAGTAAAATAAGCAAATTTGAGAGAGGTACCCCTCTTTCATGCCCCAGTTCGAGGGGAACCCCCTCACTCAGATGCACAAAATTTTGTCACGATAAACTAAAGTCCTTGCGGCAACCCACAGTGAAAATTTCGTGATCCTAGCTTGTGTCTGTTTGACACAATACCACAGTGTGACAAACGGACAGACAGACAGACGGACGCCCAGACGATGGCTAAGATGCGCAAACCATTACATGCTCTCGTGCATAAAAAAATGACTAAATGCTTTTCAAATATATTGTCTGGTTTAACAAAAAAATACTCAAAATTTGTATAAAGCCCAATGTGAGTGGTCCGGCACCTTAAGCCCGATTGGGGGAAACATTTATGGGGTCGAAATTCCCCTGGCAGCAAAGTCACGTGGTGGCCCAAACTCAAATTCATTAGCATACACAAAATGCGCATTGTTGACATAGGGTGGGTCAACATCTGCACCTATAACTCTTTATTAAGATCACCAATATTTTATCAAACCTCACAGGATATCCCAACCAGTTCCTGAGATAATCGCGACCAAAGACGAAAGTTATCCCAAATCACACCAACTTTCAAATTTTTTTGCCCTCCCAAATTTTAAAGAAGCAGAGCCCCCAAAGGTGGTACATAAGTGATAATGCCCACCTCATGGCACGTCATATGGGATCATTGCCTCTCAGCCCAAAGTTATAGGTGCTAATACGCTAAATTTCAAGCCAATTTTTGACCCCCCATTCTAAAAAATGTCTGATGGGGTGTGTGCTAGCAAGACTTGGTCATTCTACAGCGCATGTAAAAATTTGGGGGTGCAGCACTCCCGACAGCCGAAATATGGTCTTAAGAAAAAATCGATTTAAGTCGGTATGATTTCACTATCTGATCTCCTTGGTTAGTAGACCAAAGTTCATCAGACTTTTTTCGTCTAACGCGGGAGGAATCTCGGTCGATCAAGTACTTGTTCGATTTTAAATAAATCAGTTCCAGAGGTATTCACCATAAAATTTTGAATTAGTCCGAAATCTGCATTTTTTAAGGAAAAGCTCCCCAAAAATTTTAGACCAGGATTACTAAATCAAACACACTTCCCATCATGGTGCAAAATTTTGCGGCAATCGGCCGACAAAGCTCTGAGATTGTGCAACTTAAAAGAGAATAATAATAAATGCCAGCAGAATATAAATCCGCTCCGAAAACTATCATTTCCAGGCGGACTAACAAGTTCAAGACAAACAAATGGAGCAAACAATAGTTAAAGTGACACAATGCACCTAAATGCAGTTAGACATTATAATTATTTTATTATTAATTAACATGCAAGACTGGTTACTGACGAGATCTATGAGAACATCATATGAGAGCGAGACAGTGTTGACGGGGCTGGACAGTGACGGGTCACATCCGCGCTTCTCACATATCGACCGAACACTTGACATGTGGGTCTCCAGAAAGTTTACATCACGCAGCTGACGGTACTTCTCTTTCGATCCGCAGATGTACAGCAACAACTGAAAAAAACCACAAGTGGATAAACGCTGTGATTCCAAGATACTTCAATGATAACAATGATGCTGAAATCAAATACTTTAAATGATTCATTAATAACTTGATTACACAAGGCACTTTCAGTAACCATTGAGACAAGAAAAACCCAGCTAACGCAAAGAAAAACATGCGACAGCGTCACATGTTTGAAGGCCCGGTGCGAATGAAATCAAAGTTCACTGATCTCAGCAACTGACATAAAGTATCTAGACAGTGTTTCATTCACACTCGGCAGAAAGTGTGACCAGTCTTGTGCAGCCGTATCTTTGACTAAGTATCTATAACGTTTTACTTACACTTGCCAAAGGGCATGAGCGGTGTAGCGCAGCCGTACTGACTGAAAATTGCAAATTTTCCCTTCCCCACTGTCATTTAGTGCCCTCGTTCGAGGTGACCCCTTTCGAATTTATGGAAAAGCTTTATGGATTCTGAAACTAGAGTCTTCCAGGCAGCCGACAGTAAAGAACCTAAACCTAGAATTGCCATTATAATTATGCATATGTAAGACTAATGGCAGTTCTAATAATCTTCCCCGTTATCTCCAGACAGTCATCAATTTCATAATGCTGTCTATTGGAGGACATGGGGCTACAGAACAGTTCACAACCTGTACAATGACTAGTTTGTTACAATGTGTAATGTCAGCAAACAGCAAACAGCACAATGTCCGTAATGTGCCAACCTTTCTCACTTGACGTCGAACGAAAGCAACATGCTGCGGCTGCGCCATCATGTACTGAAAACAAGCAACACATAAACACATCATTATATCATTCATCTGCAAATAAGAAACAACTAGCATCCACTTGAAAACACTGATTACCAATATACAGCAATACACTATTTCAATTTGCAAACAAATACAGCAATGTGACAATATCACTAATACTAAAACTACAACTACTAGTATTACTATTACTACTTTAAATTTTGTTAAACATTTAAGTTTTTGGAGTTACTCCAAATTAAGCTAAGTCACTCAGAAGTAAAAGCTGGAGCAAGACATCTTTTGCCAGCCACTAAATTCGTAGCACTGAAGCTGCTGATTTAGTAATGAAGTGACCACAGACATGTATTGTACAATAACCTACACATTATGTTGTTAAATTCCTACCAAAGAAGACAAAAACAAAAAAGCAGACAGCTGACCTCTGTGAGCAGTTTATGCCAGGAGTTGTCAAAAGCAGGCAGCTGCACATCCACCGCATTGTTCTCTGCAATCTTCTTCATCTATAACATCATCAACACCAGACCATACAATGCACAATCTTGAAAAAGGTAAAGTCCAGTACTTGCTATAGCGCTTCTTACATGAGAGGGACTCAAGACCAGAAGCGCTTTACAATCTTGGAAATGGCAGCTGATTGGCATGAGCTAATGATACCGCAGCGCACTATGTGGCCATCCATTGCCCGCGTTAATGAACAACTAGACCCACAGTTTGCAGCTAGCAAACATACCACCGCCCCAATCAGCCACACTAGGACTTCACCAGTAGCCCGTAAGTCACTACTCATTTCCCGTCCCACGGAGGGTAGAAGGCTGTGGACCTTTCCGTCTTGTATCCAACGCCCTAACCGCTAAGCCACCAAGCTACTATAATAAGCAAAAAGTCTGTTTGTTTGTTCGTCTGTATATCTGTCTGTCTTTCATACCCCTCTGACACATTCTGTGTTGCACTGTCGTGGACCACGAACGTGGCGTTTGAGTCCTTAAGCCTTAAGTACATATGCCCCCATCTTACCCCCACCTCTTCCTATGGGCTTCCTGAACGGGGTTGAGTTGCCAGGTGGACCCAAATGTAGGGTGGGAACGTTGCTAGTGAAATATAATAGCAAGAAAACACACATCACTTTTGTGCACTTGAGTCTGGCCATTATTCGTAATGTCATCTGTCACATCAACTAAGCAAATCGATACTGGGCACGAACAGTACTTGAATGGATGACTGTCTGCAGCAAGTAAACCATCTCGGCATTTAACCAGCCACCGGGGTGAAATCAGCCTGGCCATCCTGCAGTGAGGAAGTGTAACACTGAAGAGTAAACAAGCAAACCACATAATGCACTGGCCCATATCCATAGTCTGGCAGTGATAACTGATGACTGAGTGAAGGCAAAAGATCAGCTACAAACCTTATGGCTTATGAAAGACTTTACACGTATATTTACTGCAAACGTATTAAGCCCACTAACTCACCCACGTTTTAATGGTTATTTTCCAGATTCACTTTTGATAGCCAGTTGTTCACAAATTGGTACAATATCAAGAAAAATTCAGAAAAATACTACTATCACTACTAGAACCACTATTTTCTATTTTTAGCACACATCAATGCAATCACATTCTATTACTATTATTATTAAATCACATTATAGTGCTAATTTTAGATGTCAAAGTGCTGTTATTGACCTGATATGGTAGTCGAAGAACAATCTCCATGAGCAGCAATGGGTAATCCTCAAAGACATTGTTGGCGTGAGTCTTGACGTACTGTCGTAGAAAGAAAGGTGACATATCCGGCGGAGAGCCTGCTGAACGAGGCTTCAGCAGCTGTCCACTGATCACTGATCCTTCCATCTGAACATCAGCACGCACAGTTTTGCGAACTTATAATTACGACTGTAATTAAATTACGACACCACTAACTTGCCGCATTCGTAATATTTTTTTCAGTTATGCAGTGTGCTGAAAAATTTGTAGCAAATACCACGAAAACGTGAAAGATATCGCAATACATCACGAAAAGTCTATATTTTTTCAACGATACGATACAATACAATACGATATATTGATACTGAAAAAGATATATCAACACCAGATGGATGCTGACAGCTAACACAATATATCAATCGTATTTATACAACTCATTAGTGTTTAATATGACTACAAGCTCTTCACTACAATGATTGCAGTGTTTCCAAAACCTTCATTGAAAAATTATGTAGCATCCTGTATGCACACTGTACAGCCTCTGATAACTGACCTTTCGTAAAAAAAATTTTCTGTGTCTCACTTCTTATGGTGTCCTTTTAGTGTTGAGGTGTTTGAGCACTAAGACGGTCAATAAAAATCACAGAAAAGACCAAGAAGGCAGCAAACAGAACAAATTAAGAAAGCTTTGCTAAACTTCTTACTGAGCTGTATCATTTCTGGCCCCTTCTTTGCCTTACCTGTCTTATCTTTATGCCTTATTCTCAACCAAATAGGTTCGTTTTCTTTCAATATTATGTCACTCTCAACATGTACTTGTAGTAATAGTGTTTTCTCCTACATTACATTACTAAAAATGGGAAATTATCCACTAAATAATGAGGAGGTAACGGATCTTATCCACAAAGTTTCAGCCAGTATTTATTCGGACATGCTTTCACAATCATGTTCTTAGACCGACTGTCAGCAAGCGACAAGAGTGCAAGTGTTCAGATAGCAATGCATGCTGTGATTGGCTGGACGCCGATCATGCGGCATCTGCCTGCAATGGACTCCATTCCATACGCCCATCCTACATACTCACATTCACTAAGTATCATACCCAGAATGTTTTGCAAACCTCTTTCGATGCCAAGTGTGTTTTCCAGTAGTCGAGAAGTATTCTGAGCAGGCGGAGGCAGTAGTCAAGACCATTACTCATCACCAGAGCACGACCGGTACACACATTCACAAACGATGACCCCTAACAACACAACATGCACTATTAATTAAACATACAATAGATCTACCACAGCAAGAGGCCTAGGCCTTGTGATCATATTAGTACTAAACATAGAAATACAAATGAAAACAAACAACAGTTCAACAAATTCAACAGTTCAACAAACAGCTCAACAACAAATCTTAACCACATTTCTCAAAAAGAACAAGATGAGGTCCCGGACCACAACAAACTTCCTCTGAGAACGTTGTTGAAGAGTGTAACCCTGTAACTACAAATTACCACAAAGCACAGCAAAACTATGTAACACGAGAAAGCAATACACAATTCTACCAAGCATTTACTGGCCAGATCATGTTTCCAATGTGTCCATCAAGTAGGAAATGCAAAACTTGTGCTGTATTTTGCACGAAATTGTGTTCCAGGAATATAAAAACCTGTCGGAATTCCTCATCTCTCTAGGGTATGTCTGACCGGCTTGTCATGATGACAACAAAAGCAGACGCGTGTACCTCGGTGGCCGACTTTGCGGTACTGCGTGTTCGTGACATGAGCACACTGAGCAGTCGCAGTACGACCAGTTTGACTTCATGCTGCTCCGAGCGAGTGGACATCTGTGTCAGGTGGACATCGTGCGCTGACAGCTGCAGCAGCCCTGTGATGAGCGACGTCAGCAAAGCATCCAATGTGGCTTTGTCCTTCTCTCCACTCCCATCCAACTCCATTGTCAACGACAGCACCAGCTTACCACGTTATCAACACAACCATCTCGATAATAACACCGCTGTGTTACAACCACAGCATTAGCAGAGATCGAGAAATTAGTATACTTAAATTTAAAACGTTAATGCACTAACAAAAATATCTACAATCATACATCATGCTGATTCTCTGACCATGCCCATATATTTGACTGTCTGCATACCCGTATTTGCCTAAAATATGCCACAAGTTTCTGACAAAACGTTACTGATGCTAAGTTTACAGCATAAGTACGTAAGTAAAAAACGAAAGAAATAAAAAAGTAAGTTTGTACAGTGCACGTCAATGGGAAGATCCGCTGAACCTCAGGTGCACAGGGTGTGGTGGGAGACTAAGATAGCCTAAAAGCTGTTTTAGAGAATGCAATATAAAGGCTAGGTTTTACAAGAAAATTAACAGAAGGTGGCCTGAAAAATCTTACAAACTTTCACAACCTTTTCCTTAAATAAAAACAACAAACCTGCATGAATGGAATGGCACGAACGCCGCCGACGTCACGAAGTTCTGGCAGGTAGCAGATGAGTTTGTCCAGAATGCGGAGACGAAGAACGTGAACATGACGATTGAAGTCGTAGTCAGCCTCCTGCGAATCACTGCTGTCCAGTGTGACAGCGGCGCCGACACTCGCATCAGCTCCAGCGACACCTCCGCCAATACTGCCGACGTCACTCTGACCACCGGTTGCCGTGCTATCAACTGTCACATCACCGATCGCGCTGCTTCGACCACTTACTGCCCACAACAAACAACAAAGTGATGGTTAACGTCACCGAAACCTCCTCTAACTGACGGCACAGTGTCTTGGCGTGGCAACATTTTCATTTCTTTTTTTAAAAATTTAACTGACAAATAAGTTAATGCTTGTTTTAATACCTTAAATCACCTTTATTAGAAACCATAATAAAGCAAACACTAAGTTCAGAATAATAAATAACAAATAAACTGATAGATTGGAGTGATCATAGAACAAAATTTCAGAGCTGTCAAAGCGTTAATTTTTTTAACGCATGCATTAACGTGTTAATAATGCATCATTAATACTGCTGATATTATCAGTGGACTACATCGAGATAGTGACTGGAATGATGACCGACGAACTCATGGCTGTGTCACAGGACCATGACGATAGTGACAGAATGGCAACAAAACAATTTTAATTACTTGAATATTATTCAACCATCAAATAAATGAAGTTCAATGGAATATTGGAACTCCTGCTTCACAGAATTAAGCAAAATTTATGTATATGCATTAAATTTTGTAACATGTGTTAATTCTGTAACGTGTTGACATGTTGACGCATTAATTAACAGCTCTACAAAATATATCATTACAGTATCTGTCTGAAAAATAGAAGAAAACAGTTTACCAGACACTCACGAACTGCACGAACGACACTGCAGTATAGCAAAGCACATGTAACAGTGGCCTCAGCACTGCTCTGTTTTACGCACAAGAATCGTTTGTTACTTTATCATTGTTTAATTTCATCTAATAAAGTCACGACGTACCGGAGACGGAATCGACCTGGCTGCCACCACTGTCTGAGCCAGCTCCGCTCTCTTCACGATCAGCCGGCGACGTGTGTAGCATTGAGCCTACAGTAGCAGCCATACTGCTGGCCTCATCATCACTGGCTGGGCCTGACGCCGTAGCATCAGACATGTGGCCTGCCTCCAGGCCGCCTCCATCGGCTGCTGCCTGCTATCAACACACCCATTTGTATTCACGGTTAGCTCCGACAAGCATTGCTGAGCTATTATTTACCAAATATGCTAGAAGGCAACACAATTATACAATTCAATGCAACAAAAAGCTGACACTTAGAAAGATATCTTGAAAACGAGCACGTTTTACAATCTCTTTGTTACTTAAAACGAGTGAATTAAATTTAACGTCCCACCCAACACAGTATAGATCATTTCGGGGACAGCTTTTCCAGACAGAATGCACACATAAACACACAAAAATAGAACAGAAAAAACAACCTTACAAAAACAACACAATATGGAACATATGAAACATAAAATTAAAAAGTTACAGACAGATCCTGACTAATTTTTTGGACAGCATGCGTGCAACACAAGAAGAAAATCATATCCTGGATCCAGAAGCATGTGCGTTTCGAATTATCCAAGATGATCTGCTGCAAGAAGATAGAGTGCAAGCCGAGACTCCGTTGTCCTCATCAGGTGGCTGCACCATTCTCTGCAGAAGTTTGAGAGCTCCCTCATGACTCATGAATGCAAAGATTCAGTTAACAAACATAAATCTCCACCTTTAATGATGACAAACAAAAAGCATTTAAAACCACGGTGGGCTAAAATATCAAGCCATTTAACAGAATGATACACTATGAACCAATGACGTACATACCTGCAACTGAACGTCCAGGTTCAAGCCACCAGGTCCAGCACCGGCCTAGAAACAAATGGCATTAGACAGAAAGTTATACTTTGGCTAATAAACATGGTTTGCTATCCAGCAGTAATAATACATACAAGTTGATTTCAAAGTCAATTTCACTCAAACAACTGCTACATTCTTCAGTATAATACTAATGTACCACGCGCTCTCAAACAAAAAATATACAGATTTTCTCTCGTTCTTCCAGATGTTGCAAAGTTTCCCAATTTAGTAATTTAGTAATAAGTCCAACACCGTGATGCTAATGACAATAACAAATAATAGAAATCTATTACCTCTTAAACCAATAATAGTACTTCCAAATATATTCCTCAGTAAACTGCCTTCAAATACTCAAATTATTCAAAACACATACAAAATAAAATAAAAAAATAATTCACTGCTATCAACATAATTCTGCAAATTTCCAAAAGCATGTACCACAACAGAAATTCACTTCATGATAAAAAATCTAATATAAATATATAAGAATGCAACAGACCTGGTCTTGGAGGCTAAGTGCAATAGCCAGTTGAACCATGGTCTCGTCGTCAGCATCAGGAATATTAAGCAAAGCCTGGAGGTTGCCGGCTCCGCCTGCTAACAAAGCCTCAAGTGCATTGGCAGCCGGCTGGGCAGCCTCCGGACCAGCATTGTTGTCATCAGCCACTGCGGCATCAACTGGCATGGGCTCAACTGCCTCAAACTAATCACAGCAGCAACAACAAACCAGTTTTAAACTGACCAGACAAAAGTTAAATGCTGCAGCTCTTCATAGGAAACCCATCTCAGAGCTACGAAGCGTCACCCGCCATATGGGATCACACAGTGTTACCTGCCACCAGACACAGGTGAACACACCCAGCCTTAACACCAGCCGAATGGGCCGATACTTGATTTACCTACCCCGGAGGGATGGAAGGCTGAGTTGACCTGGTTGGCTAATTACATACTGAGATGTTTCATCTGCCTGTAATCAGTCACCCTGTGATCCATCGAAGTACTAACACAGCCTGATGTATGTTAACTTTCTACTTTGCACGTTCTGCACAACCGTGCAGAATTGTCATCAGAACACTGCTATACTGACCTAGTCAGTTCAAGCTGCTGGCTGTTAATGCAGCTGCCTATGACAGCAACTTAACTAAGTTTAACCCTCAGTTCTCACCAGCTTGAAGCTCCCTCCATTTATGCATAAATCTTCTCTTCCTTCTACCGCTGACAATATACAGTCAAGTTTCTTATGCAAAGGTTAAAGTTTTCCTATGACCTCTCAATTCTGATCACGAACTTTGACATTGTTGGTTAAGTTACAACAAAGGCATCTGGCTAAAAAAGTATTGTTACAACAAATCCAAAGTCTTTTAAACTATTGCCTAACCGGAAGTAAATCCAACATACTAAACGTAGAGTCAATGCATGTGCAGATTAAAGTCCATCGCAATTTGTCTACTGCAATTACACTTTTGCAAGCTAATAAACAGGCGTGGAAAAAATCATATACCAATAGCTGTTTAGTGCTTAGTTTACGTTTGCAGAGAGACGTACACTGAAATAAATCTAGTAAAGTCAATCAGTTAAATAAAATGCAAAACTCATACTCACTCACTCTTCACCTTCATCTTTCCTTAGTCACACATCCAACAAAATCAAAAAGAAGTTACCTCCTCGTTGGCCGGAGACTGAACAGGATATGGTTCCATTGGTGCAGACGCCTCTACAGCTACATCAGCAGCTGCAGCAGCAGCAGGTTTCTGGTCTTCCACGACCTCCCCTGATACACATGACAACAGCAACTAGACAGCCGGGCAGAGGTATGAACAGGACCAAACTCTCAAGATCAAGAGAGTGAGCGAGCGAGTAGGGTTTAACGTGTCACCTCACACAGTATAGGTCATTTCATGGATGGCCTTTTCAGGCAAAATGCACATACACATAGTAACGGAACAGTAAGTTTAACCTTTACAGAACACCCAAATATGAAACATAAAACACAGAAACAACGTAACATTGTAAGAACTCGCCATTATAACTGTGCATATAGCATATGACTGATGGCAGTTCTAATAATCTTCCACGTTATCCTCCAGACAGTCATCAATCTCATGATGCTGTCTATCAGAAGACAATGAGCTTTCAAAATCAAGAAAAACCAATGAACTCAAAATAAAGACTGAGACTAAATGACCAAGCTATCCTAATTACCTACGATAACAACTGCATTAACTGTGAGTGGTGCGACACTACTAGTTTCAAGTCAACAGACATTAATCAGGCAAAAAATCCGCTTCAGCAATCCCACGAAACATTCCCGAGGGATCAAAAATAACACAAAGCACAAAGTCACTGATTAGTAAGTGGCGAGCGAGCAGGTTGTTAATGCCAAATCACCGAATGTAAGGCCTTTTAGTGAATAACAAAAAAGATGAAATAAAGAACAAAAAAAATAAGGCTACTTCACTGCACAAAACGTAAACAGTGGAGTAACTGCACAAACAGTTTAGCAAACAAAACTGAAGTGAGTGAGTGAGTAGGGCTTAACGTCCCGCCCGACAGAAGATAAGTCATTCCGGGGACAGCCAAAACTAAAGCCGAGCATTCGGTGCATGCAATTGTTTCGGCGTAATCAATTGCCAAGCGAGCAGAGAAGCAATGAGACAAACCGGGACTGCTGCAAAGCGGCGGTGAGACATGAGCGCGACGATGACGAGGTCGTGGTCGAGTCACTCGAATCAGTGCTGCCTTACATGCAAAACTCACCTGCGTGTCCTGCGTCAGCACATCATCGGCGATAACACTGAATAATGTCAATGGCAACATTTGGTTTAATAGCGCAATATCTTGAAGCATCTCTATTGCAATGAATACACTAGTATCTCGCAAAAACGACAGTTTTTAAGCCACAGCTAAGCTATAAAAATCTTGTAAGACCACATTTAGAGTATTGTGTTCCAATTTGGAGCCCACATTATCAAAAGGATATTGAGTTAGTCGAGGGAGTTCAACGTCGTGCATCTAAATTGACTGACGACGTAAGAAATTTACATTACGAAGAACGTATTAAAAAATTAAATTTAATGACACTAGAAAAAAGAAGGCATAGGAGTGACTTAATAGAAACATTTAAAATTATTAATGATTGTTATAATTTGAAATTAGATTTATTTTTTACATATGATGAAGGTCTAAGAAGAGGTCATTCTAAGAAACTATATAAAAAACGCAGTAGATTGGATTTGAGAAAGTATGTATTTAGCAACAGAGTAATTGATCACTAGAATGCACTGTCTGATGCGTGTGTAACCAGTAATACAATAAATCAATTTAAAAATTGTTTGAAACGGGAATTGCAACCGGAAACACACAGTTAATCTTAGTTATTAGGATAGTAAGTGTTATATGGCTTTTGCCTGTGCTTACTTAGGCCACCAGTAGTTCTGGTGGCTTCGGTGAATTCGGTGAATACTACTACAGAGCAATAGATCAGACAGTTCTGGTAATGAGTTCCAAGCCATCAGACCCCCAACAACAAAAGCCCGACGACCGAACGTGCTCCGAATACAATATTTAAAAAAGTTATCATAGTTTGACAGCACTTATCACACAAACAAATTCTATCACGTCAGAACCACTGTCAGTGTTCTCATCAGTAGAATACCATGCCCAGACTTTGTACATGACCACAGCAATGTTACATTCAATGTGCGGATGAAAGTGCAGCGAACACAAGCTAACAAGCAAAGCAAGCTAGCAAATCTTATAATGCAGACAACCTGCCACGCCAACAATTTAGCACTCACTATAGGTGGGATACTAAAAAGACAATAGGCCAATTAGTGTACATTTACATAGTCCAGATTGGACAGCACCCCAGACAGCGGCAACAAACAACAGATCTTACGTAGCTGACAAGTAGCTACAGTAGTTGTTACTGGGGGCTACATGGTGAAAGCCGAAAGTGGTTGAATCGAGCACTGGCTGGACATTTAGATGCAGCAGCAATTGACTAAAAATTTGCAATAACAATCAAAGAATATGTACAAAAAAACAATTATCTTTATATACGAACAAAAAAGAACAATGATCATTTACCTCAAAAAGCAGCATTCGGATATACAGCTTGCAGAGCAATGGCAAAATGTCACGACCGCCAGTTGTGAATGCATGCATCACCTCAACCAGGGCCCCAACCACTGTCTCAATCCGAATCAAACCTTCCACACAACCCAGCCAATAACTTAGCATCAGAATAAAGGTAAAAAGGTAAAGGTAAAAAGGTAAAGTAAAGGTAAAGCCCAGTACTTGCTATAGCGCTTCTTACATGAGACGAACTCGTGGCCAGAAGCACTTTGACAATCTCGAAAATGGCAGCTAATTGGCATAAGCTAATGATACCGCAGCACAGTATGCAACCATCCATTGCCCGCGTTAACGAACAACTGGATCCATGGTTTGCAGCTAGCAGACGTACCACCACCCCAATCAGCCACACTAGTCCCATAGCCCGTAAGCTATTACTCATTTCCCATTCCACAGAGGGTAGAAGGCTGAGTTGGCCTAAGGATACCGATTACTACCTAATTACTGGCATGTGAATCAGCAATGCATGCAGTACGTGTTGACTGTACTGGCAGCATAGTCAATAATATTAACAACAAGATAATGTTCATATGAACACGGAGTCTGTCCAATGCATTTCGACAGTTAACGGCATATGTCCGCATAAATATAACCAGTGAGCTGTTTAGACCATTAGAAAAAAATCAAACAGTTTAATTTCAAATTGTACAGCAACAATGATCCATTCATCTTTCTCTATTATTTTAACTAAACAACAGACATTGTCAGTCATGAGACCATTCAATTCACTATAAAAGGTCCATCGTCACCATGCGTTTATCTTGCACCGTTATGGAGATATGACATCTCAAAGATAATGGTGTCACGCCTTTGACCTTTTGTGGTCACGTGACGTCATCGATCACGTGACGATTCAACTCCCAAGGGCCGAATTCCTATGGGTGGTCCATAGTGACCATGCATCTATCTATGCCTATTCACTATGCCACTTTGGTGAGGCTATGATGACGATTAAGGGTAGTTTTTAGATGAGCATCTCCATTGTTAAGCATTTTCAGCTGTAATTTTTCTAAGTCCGAAAATGGGCCTAAAATTTTCGTTTTTTGGGGGATTTAAGGGGGAAAATATGAAAGATGAATGTTGAGACCCCCCCTAGGAAATCAATCCCCACCGAAACACGTCATCCAGTGCAAAGAATGCGGCGATACTCCCAAAAATGCGTTCTCCAGAGCTTGGCAAGAAAAGTAAAAAAAAATAACGAAATTGAACATTATATTTCACCCCTTTGCCCCGCCGGGCCAATTTGTACCACTTTTGGCACGTAGGGTCAGACCACCGACGTAATCATCCAAGTCAAATTTTAAGTCGATTGATTCAGGGGTTTGGGGGCTTCGGGTGCCCAAAATTTGGGGTGTCCCATTGACTTTGATAGTCGTTCTTACAACTATGTTATGCACTACCGTGCTACACTGTGATGTTAAAAGAATTCCAGATGGCAGCTGCTGTGCAGTAGAAAGCTCATTAATTATTGCATGACAACCAATGTAATGAAAACAAATACCACCAGACATAAATTCTATTCTAATTACAAAACACAGGTTGCTGTCATGTAGAAGTAGTGTGTACCTGGCATGCCAGCTGGTGCAGTCAAAACGTTGACGGGTCGACTGGCATAAAGATGCCAAAAAACATCACTGAGCTGAGCAACAAAATGACGCCTTTCATCATCATCAAGCTGCATATATTCCTTCTCATCATCAGAATGATGCTGGCCCGTATCAGCCGACTGACCTGCTGCCGTATCTACAGCCACATCAACATAGCATTATAATTAGGGCTGTACTGAATAGCAAATTTTACTATTCAGCCAAATCAGAATAACGTGTTATGTTATTCGACTGAATACGAATAGAATACGAATAGTTGACGCAAGTCAAAACAGATTGTCAAATGCCCTGGTTTCATTATGGAGTGATAAAGAAATTTCAAGATCGAGCAATTTGTATCCATGTTAAATGAATGATAATGACAAAGATTACTGACTAACATTACATAACTTATGACAGACTCTTGACAGTGAGCAAACAAAATGGTTAAGAAAATGCCATAAAGCATCGAATGTGGGCGTTATGCTGCCAAGACAGCTGGGCTGACAGCAGGTGTCTTTGAGACTGAATTATTCGTATTCGGTATATTTATGGCACCACTATTCGGCCAAATACAAATACACTATTCGGCCTACTATTTGGGCCGAATAGAATACAAACAGAATATTCGGTACAGCCCTAATTATAATGACAATTATCACACACATACCAAACCGTTTTAATGGCCGTATTTTGGTTTTGGCTGAGTTACAAAAAAACCTTTAGAAAATGCTAAAGAAATACTTCTTACAGGTCAGCTGCTTCTCCCTATACTAAACTAACAGTATCTAAATACAAGGCAAACAAATGCGATGATAACAGTTGACATTTGAGTCAAAAACAATGAAAGCAGATGTACTGTTCTCTGAAGCTGTTAAATGGGTGATAAGAAAAGCATATGGTCCCCCTAAGGATTGTGGAAATACTGCCACTGCAACAACTCTTAGCAGTATTTACTTCTGGAGACCAGTCTGATGTTAATTATACCAAGATAATCCAATAACAACAAATATGAGCTAATGCTCACGAGACGTGAGAAAGTCTATAGCAGTTCCTATTCGCTAATTGCCTCAGTCTAACTCTAGCCATTTTTGTTGCAAATTCACTCTTGAAGTGTGCAGCACAGCAGAAGATTGCAAAAAAACAATAAAATCCCATATTTCAAAAGTTCAGAGTCTTTCGAAGTCACTGATGTTGATACGGCAAAAAAGCTCGTCACTAGTGTTTGTTGAGATAGGCAGCTCATACATGCCTATCTGCAACCATTTTTCATGCTAGACTGGCCAACAACGGTAAAATAACGACTTTTACGGGCATACTGCTCATTGATGCTCTCGTGCAAAGGTTTCCTTGAACATAGAAAGTCGAGACTTGGGGAGTTGAAATCTATGTTCAGTGCTAAAAATTTCATACACAACTTGTCCTTGTCTATCTCTATTGATTTCGGTGCAATTCACTCTTAAAATGTGACTCTCAGCCCAAAATCACCAAAAATAAATAAAAAAACCCCATTTAAATGTTCAAGATCATCCAAGGTCAACCAATGCTCTCGGTGCCAATCAAAAGCCTGTGTACGACTTCCTATCGGTGATTAATAGTAACCTAGGCCCTATCTCCCACCGTTTCTGAGATACAGCGACTTATTGGCCAAAAATCGCAAATTTTCCCTAGTCCCTTCTCATTTAGGGCCCTCGTTCGGGGTGACCCCCTTCGAATTTATGGAAAAGCTTTACGGATCCCTAAACTAGAGTCTTCCAGGCAGCCGACGGTGAAGATTTGGTGACCCTAGCTAGGGCCTAGCTTGCACCGTTTTTGACTGATCCACCCGTGTGACAGACAGACGGACGGACAGACGGAATTGAGTTGGCTAAGATGCGCTATAGGAGTTCCTGCTTTCACTCATAAAAATAGATCATCAAAAAACCAAAATAGACAAAAAGTAGCAGTAAGTCAATGTAGGTGTGACTATTTGTACTGCTCTGGCATAATAAATGATGCCGACAGTTATAACAATAAGCTCATAGCACAAGAGCTGAAGAAGAAAACAATTAAAAAATACGACCAACATACCAGACAGTGCAGGCATAAAGTACTTTTCAGCAAAGAGGACAAGATTCGTCGGCCTGAAAGCAGCGACAGACCGTGCCACAGAGATCAAGCGACTGAAAGCCTCGGGATCAATTTGACGTAAATTGCGGTAACCAATCAGACAGCGAGCTGCCTCCATCAGCTGAGCTAGATCCTACAAACATGAATGCATGCATAGATGCATACACTGTACTAGACAGCAATGTACCAACTCTAACACATTCAGCGTGTTCGGAGTCGAGGGGGGTAAAGCCGATTTCCAAAAATTTCCAAAGGGTGGAAGTCCCAGGAGGCAGGTATTTGAGATTTTGGGATAAAAAATAAAAATTAAGTTACAAATTTCCCAAAGAATAGGGGAAACGAGGACGTGCCTCAATTTTAGAACTTGGTTAAGTCCCTACGCCCCTTGTAAGCCCATGCCAAAAATTCGGGGCTAAAACTACATAGG
>Ga0209367_1000842_pt1 | contig 34542 bp, 25 predicted proteins | sample WorMetLIZISLAND2_FD_187412 | JGI IMG/M metagenome (GOLD analysis project Ga0209367, IMG submission 187412) | Marine gutless worms symbiont microbial communities from Max Planck institute for Marine Microbiology, Germany - Olavius geniculatus... ... | reverse complement strand
AAAAAAAAAAAAAAAAAAAAAAAACAATAAAAGAGCAGAATTGTAATAAAAACCAAGTATTAAGTTTGACTGTTTTTAGTGTAAGGAACTGGACCTTATCCCCGGCTAGATCAGCCACTGTAAGAATCTGAAGTGGGGTCGTGGTTGAGTAAGCCATTGGATGACTACTGCTAGCGACAGGTGCACTTAAAGTACAAACTGGAACAACTGGAAATGCATCGCGTTGCTGACGTAAATAATATAGATGGTCGTCTATTAAGCCTGTTCGGAAGATTCCTCTGAGATTTTTTTAGTTCACTTACGTCTCGGGGATCGTCAACTGATAATGGATTAGGGACTGGTTTACTTACTAGACTTCGACTAACAGCGACTGACCAAGGACGGATAAACGCCAAAGAAACTAAAATTAGAAACTGAAACAAAAAGCATGAAAAAAACAGTTAAGTCTTTAGAAATGGGAAAACTAATAAATAAACAAAAAGTAGAAGTTGTCCGCGACGTACTTAAGGTATTGAATCCGAGAGTAAAAAGTTAACATTATCAGCGATAAGCAAACAATTTTCTTTGACGTCAGTATCAGAACAAACAATCGCTTCGCCAAACACTTCGACGCGACAGTGCGCGACCTCCGGTCAAGGCCAGGCAATATGGCCGACCGCGACGACTGTTTACAACATCCGACGGTACTTGCGAATACTCAAGACATTTACTGACTATCGCACGGCCAAACAAAATGGCCTACGTTCAATTACAACGTCGATATTTGAACAAACTTTCAACTGCTGACTGACTAAAACTGCCGTTCGCGTTACAAGCAAGAATACGTCTTACTCGTTCGACGTCTGAGCAGCAACTAAATAGCTATCTGGCCGTCGCTTATTTTCATAGGCTCTGGCCAGCAGTGTACTCCATGCACTACACCCTATGACAAAATATCCCATGTGGATGTCGACGAGGAAGGGGGGGATCGCCGACCGTCGTACATATGGTATTAGTACCAAGTGGGAAAGTGGGGTAGTCAACGGTACCGAGGGGGGCGACGGTCGACTTTCGCCGACCGTCGTAGATATGGTATCAGTACCGAAGGGGTCAGCGGTACCTAGAGGGGTTCAACGAACCAACTTCGACCGATCGTCCTGAATTTGGCGTTAGTAGCGAAGGCGGCAGAGGGTGTGGGGGTCGGCGATTCAACTTTCGTCGACCGGATTCGAATTTGAAGGGCAATTTAAAAGAGCAATTTACGGTTTATTAACTAACGATCTATAAACCCAAAACAAAAAAATACAAAAAAAATTGTACGATAAAACTATCCCGATAAGATGGAACATTTTTAGTAGATTAACAAGAAAATGGCCAAAAACAAAATAAAATAATTTAGATAAATGATATTAACCAGAAATCCCTTACCGCTTTCTGTCAAACTGAAATTCACCTCGAATTTAAAAAAAATGGGAGAAAGAAAAAATAGGGTGGGTACAATTTAAAGACTACGTCGTCATAAAACAACTTAACTAACGAAAGGCAGTAACTGTTCACGGCGCGCGTGTCCGGTAACTGTCTCCGACGGAAACGGTCGCAAACTCAAGAAACACTCGACCAAACATCGTAGCGTATAAGCATTATGCTGCTCATAACAACAGAATTATGTTTGAGCAGATGCTATGCAAACTATAAGCAAATACTAATCAAAAAGTAATCAATGTCAAAACAAATCTATAGAACCACTACTCAACGTTTACTCAAACATAGATATACAAGAGTACACAAAACACACAGGTAAAAGAGCAACTCTGTATTAATGCATCGACGTCAGGTCGAGTGTATGAAAGGTACAATGGGTACGCGATTAAATACAGTTATGTACGATTAATTGCGGTTAAATAGAAAAAAATGCCAAAATACGGGACAACGAATAATGCCCCGTTAAACGCAATTTAAGCGGCCGAAACCAGTCTACTTTAAACGCAATGCTACAACTAAACAAAGAAATTAGAGCTAACGTAATGTCACGGCGCAGGAAGCGCTACTGAAAACGGAGTGATGTAGCTGTTTTTGATGCCAGATATAGTTAATAGTGGATTTCCAGATAATAGATAGACAATAAAAATGTCGCACATCTAAGTCAACTTGAATGAGATAATAATGTGAATTAATATTCCATATTCGATTTAATATTTTATATATATATATCAATAGTCGAGTTAAATGATTGGATACTGAAGTGTGTGTCGCACATCAAACTTTAACCCTTCTACTACCGTGGGGTCAACGTTGACCCCAGACGCAACTTCGCGGCGTTGTTTCTCCGTAATTGTGTACAACAAAATTTTGTAATTTTTTGACTTGTAACGTTTTAAATTATTTTATTTGCGAATAACAAACTTATGTGATTGATTATTAATTCACTTTATTTAGCTAACAGTTACATTGAATACCAGCTAGGGTCAACGTTGACCCCAGATGCCGGTACATGATAGATTCTCAAATACTATATAAATAATTATTTTATGTGCATTTGCATATAATATATATTTTAAGTAAACATCAGAAATAGCGTTTGCTATTAGTGGTAAATTAGTTCCTGGTAAAATAATGTACAATGCTGCTCAAGTTTGTCTGATAGTTCACTTATCAAAATCTGACGAACTTGGGCAGCATTGTTTTAAACTTTAGATGAAGTCTTTTTAAGATTGCTACATCTCAAACGAAAATGTTGCAGTCAATGAGCAGCTCGTTATCTTTCGCGGTCGATGCTCATTTCGTCAGTTTATTTCTTCAAAACCTGGCAAGTATGAAATTAGAATCTGGGCTATGTGTGACAGCATGACAAGCTACGTGTACAACATGCAAGTCTACACCGGACGAGAAAAAAAACAAAATTGAGAAGTAAACCAGGGCAGCGAGTAGTGTTGGACTTGGTAAGTAAACTGTAGAAATCAGGAAAAAATGTTACTTGTAACAATTTTTTACGAGCATCAGTTTGGCTCGAAAACTTGCTAAACGTCAAATGACTCTTTTTGGAACAATACGCAAAAACAAAGGAGAACTATTAACAAAGCTGACGAAGACAAGAGACAGACAGGAGAACACTTCTGTCTTTACATTTCAAGATAATGCCACACTTGTTTCCTATTGCTGTAAGAAGGGTCGAGTTGTCGTCCTGCTCATTACTGAGCATGACACTGCAGAAGTTGACAACTCAGAAAAAAACAAACCCAGAATGGTTCTTAATTATAATGCGTCGAAAGCAGGAGTGGACACAATGGACTAGATGGTCAGAACGTACACAAGCAAGAGAATGACCTGCAGATGGCCGATGGTTCTTATTCTACAATCTACTTGATGTGAGTGTGTTGAACGCATTTATTATATGGATTCACCTTAATCTGAACTGGATGAACGGCATATTGTACAAACGCAGGATTTTCTCTACAGAACTAAAAAAACAGCTGGTCAGAAACAACGCTGCAAAATGTGCAGTCAAGAGTCTTATTTTTTCTAGCCCTTCTCTTGCAGGGACAAACACAAGCTCAATTGCTGGAAAGAAACGTGGGTGTTGTGTGCTGTGTCTAAGTTCAAAAGATGTAAAACAGAATATCACGTGCACAAAGTGTCACGCATTTATTTTCAAAGATCACTTGGCTTAATATAATTGTCAAAACAAATGAAGCTAGAAAAACTCTCTCGTGTTGTCTAATGACTGATATTGTTGGGGCTTACATGGATATTAATAATAAACAATAAATAAAGCTAGCAGAGAACTTTTATCATGACGTTTACTTAACTGACATTTTTGTTCAGCATTGTGCTTGACAGCTTAGGCCAAAATGATAACAGAAAAACAACGTCATCATGTTGTTTAGTGACTGATATTTTGAATATTACTTGAATAACAGGGGCCAAATTCACAAAACATCTCAGAACAATTTTAAGACAATTTTATGACATTTTGCACACACACGCTAATGTGCTAATTCAGAAATCGTCTTACGACAATTTTACGACAGAAATTTTACGATTACTTTTTAGGTGTTTTATGACATTCCGATTTATACGATTCCACCATCATCCAACAAATAAAACTTTTTTGTATCTATTTATAAGACCTTTAATTCAATTATACTCGCAATCTAGAAATGTCACATTTATACTATATCTGTTTGGCGTGGTTATTTTGCTGGATAAATTATTAATGTATAAATAAACAGCACTTTGCACTGGCAATAGACCGTTGCTATGCCGTAGCCATGTAAACACATATCTTGACAACGGACATAGAATAAAAAATGATACAGCGTAGTGTTGTGCGATGCGAAAAATAAATTAATGATAATGACTCAAATATCGCGATACTTGATAATACCACAATACGAAAATAAAACTGCATAGTTTACCACTGTCCATCGGTGATTGGTGCAGACTGTTTTTCTTTCATTGTAGATTCTATAAACTATTTAATGTAGTAGCTAAATGTTAAATAGCTAACGCAATCGCTACCATGCGCTGTCTAGAAAGTGCAGCAGAGCGTGCCACGGCCACGAAATGCTTCAAATACTTTACCTCTCTCACCCTCGTACAGCTTTCAACAGGCCTATTGTTTCTAAAAACTAGCAAATATTAATAAACTATAAAAAAAAATTTTAAAAATCAATACAATCAATAAATAAAAATATCTAAACATATAAAAAAAATCACCTATCTTAACACCATGACTCGAAATTGTGTAGTCAGAATATTAAATATTTCTAAATTAAAACATTACAAATTTAACTTTAAACGACCGCTTTTACTTACTGACTAGTCAGTGGCTCGCAGACGACTATAGTTATTATGACAACAAGACGCCTTTGTGAAAAAAAGTTATGATCATTAAAGATAAATTTTGTGAATTCACTTACACATGTCGTAAGATAATCTTATGACATCTTAAATGATGAGTTATGACAATTTTATGACATGTCTTGAGACATGTCTTACGACAATGTATGTGAATCGGGCTCTAGATGAATAATGCTACAGTGCCGTCCGGCTTACGTCTAAGACGTTACGGGAACGCGCACTGAGCTTGGAGATGCTTGGCTAAAACGTAGGTAGCTGTGAGTGAACAACACATTGTTTCTAACTTAACTTTTCTTGAACTCAGAAAACTAAGGCTGATAACGATAAGGACGTTACGACGCGAAGTAGACGGACGCACAAACCCAGCAACGGCGACTACATCTCTGACTGACCGACCCCCCGCTATGAGTGTCGTGGGTTTATATAAGGAAACTGGACAAAAGGACGACTAATACAGTAAGTAAGTTGTTTACTAGATGCAAGCCTTGCCCAGTGGACGACTCACTAGCTCATGAATATTACGCGCGGCCAGCGCTTCGTCATGGCTGCTAACGAGCTGTAGCCCCCACAGCGGCTGCTGCTGCTGCTGTGCTCGTGCATGACTAATTCTCTAGCTGACATTATACTGGACCAGTTTTTAGGAAAGTGCGTATGAATAGTTCCTGCGAAATCGACATTTCGTAAACAGTTACTCACTGGCTTTATTCATTCGCACTAAAAGTGACCTGCAGAATTAGAATTTTATGCAGAAACCTAAAAAATAAAATAACCCACAATTTAGCTCTGTAGCAATAACAATTGATAATTTAGTGCCGTAGCGAGAAGCTCTACAATGTTGTTTAGTTTATTATAGGTGAACTTATGCACAAAATTTAGTCGTAGAACAATACTCACCTTCCGCATGCCGTTTGACAGTGTGCATTATATTTTATTCGGCCTACTTCCCACAAGTGCAACGTAAAACTGCTGCAAAAAGTTGCTGAAACCAATGCTGTAACTTAAAACATAGGTCCAATAGCAAACAGTTGGTAGTAACAATTATGATTGCATCAACAACAAATTGCTGTAAGAGTTCCGCCACAGTTGCAGCAACAGTTACAGCAAAAAATCTGTTGCAACTGCTGCAGCAACAGTTGCTGCAACAGTTGCTGCAACTATTACAACAGCTGTTGCACGTACAGTAATAACTTAAGTGCAAAATGGAGTTAATATATTTAGAAAACAGACTGGGTTCAACGTTGACTCCAGTTGTATCGGATGGGTGTAAAAATTTGCGGTAGTAGGAGGGTTAAAGAATAATAGGCAATATTGTTGACACGGAGCATCGTAGGCTATATCAAATAATAATAATAATTCAGCTGATGGCACGGAATATCGTATATCACATAATAGCGTTGCGTATTGTACATCAAAGGTAGTAAGCGCATATGGAATATCGTGCGTCATTTCAATAACCAGATGATGATGTAAAATCTCCATTGATGTTGATCATGTTGCTTTATTCGCTGGCATGCAACACACACAGTGACGTGAGTGTGTGTTTTGGTGCGCGGGGTCCCTCTCCGTTTTACCGTGGGTAAGAAGAAATAAAACAGAAAGCAAAATGCAAAATAATCAAAGTACTGTCTTACTCAACTCCAGTATCATAACCAAATGGGTCAAAAAACATCAAAGGAAACTATGACCCAAGGGTTCTTTAAATAACAACAACAATATAATGCATTAGGATATACAATGAATAAATTCTTAGCCTAGAATAATATGATAAATGGCTAAGTACAGTTACATATAAGGTTAAACGTTATACAAGATCTGTCCTAAAAAGTGCATGCCTGCTCTACGAACAGAGATAATCAAAAACAAATACTACGACCAAAGAAACTTTACCTCTCAGAAGCTTAATACGAATTATATACAAAAATAAAGCCGGTGGGCCAGAAACGAGGAAAGTTCAAAAAGAACTAGAAAGCAATCATAGCTCGCAGGTACTTCCGCCAAGTGCTTGTCAGATTGTAATGTAGATTTCACCTAGGCCTACGCATTTTAAACTATAGTCGCATTTTTCACAGTGACCTAGTTCTACGTGATTTTAGAAAAAACCGTGATTGAATGCACTCCCGCTTTGCCAGCGGTTCCCGTATGCCCCCTTTAACGCTATGGTAACAAAAATTTTTAACTTATCCAAAATCCAGGATTCCTGTCGGATTGCCCCCCCCCCCTCAAATTAAATCATCTGTAGCTTATTCCACGCCCGACATACCCTCCAAATTTTAGCAAGATCCGTCCATAAATTTTTGATTTATGTTGCTAACACACAGACAGACAGACAAACAAACAAACAAACAAACAAACAAAAACCGGCAAAAACATAACCTCTTTGGCGAAAGTAATAACGGGCGGGCGTACGTATAGTACGACCCGCACGAGTTTTAGTAACAGATGGTACATTAGTGGTGGGGCTAGCAGCTGCATCCCTACTTGTCATAGTGGGTGTGGGCTGCGGCTCTGTTGATGGTGTCGATTTTGTCTCAACGGCACAGGGAAACAGTCGATTAACGTGTACGCGTTGTCTCTTATTTGTGGCGTCACAGCGCACTAGAGCCGTAGAAATGTGAGGAACGACACTATTGTAAAGGGTCATACTCACTGATTAAAGAGTTTCCGGTGCCGCTGGCAAATAAGTGGGCGAGACCAGTAAAGCCAGACCTTTTGACCTGTATAGTACGGCACCGGTTTGACACTTGCATCGAAGTAACGCTTCTGCGTTTTTACGTACTGATGCAGGTGCTCTCCTGTGAAAGCGTGCGCTGCATGCAAATTGTCACAATGTTGTTTCACAAAGGGAACAGTGATGGCGGTATTGTCATACGGCGGAGCAGCGATGAGGCTGCATGGGAGCATAGTCTCCCAGCCAAGCATGGCCATGTTTGGTGTAACGCCGGTGGTTTATTCCTAGTCGCCCGGTACGCGGAGAGGACAGTGGGCATCTTCGAAGGCCAAGATGTAGGGTCCCTCTCGCACGTAGACGTGCAAGATGGTGTGATTCGCATGCTCGGTAAAACCATCAACACGCGGATGAAAGTGAGTGATTCGCGACTTACTAAATCCTATCAAAACGCACATTACTTTAAAGAGAGTCAACTTAAAATTACGACGTTGGTCGGTGTGAATTTGTAGCGGGTAACCAAAGCTTCTGAAAAAGCCTTCGTACACCGCTCGCATACAGGTGATTGCTTTATGATCAGAAAGTTGGTACGCTTTTACCCACTTGGTGGAATGATCACACACGACCATAATGTATTTTGAGCCATCCGCCGCGACTGGAAGGCCGGACAAAATGTTCATAGTGACAAAATTTATCGGGACGCCGGGATAATGTTGCGCATGTGGCTATAAGGTCGCAAAGGAGGTTTCTTTGCTCTTGCACATTGTGCACACTGCTGGCACCATTGGAGTACGTCACGGTTGAGGCCCACCCAGTAGCAATGGTCTTGAGTCGTACACTAGTTTGTACGGCGCCTAAATAAGCGACAGACGGACCTGCATTGGTCAAGTCAAAAAGCCGCTTTCGCAGCTGTATCGGGACAACAAGCTGTAGCTGTTTATCCGTCCGTCGTTCAGCAACTGAACCTCAGGTCTGTGAGACAAAAGCATCTTGCTCTCGTACGGAAAGGCTCGCATTTCGTCTGGTGATGGGTCTGTATTTTCGGCAAGAACAGCGTACGCGGGTTTTATGTCCGAGTCCTCGATTTGCATGAAAGCTATGCCGCTTGAAGTCAACTAGGGATGGAGTCGGAACGCGCGTATCGACAATTGCTCGAGTATCTCTTCGGCTCGTTCACACTCGTCTATCCAGACGGTGGGCATTTTCTTGTCGAAGCACTGCTTACAGCTATGTCTAGACAGTGCATCAGCATTCGAGTGTAACCGACCGGAACGGTGCTGGATCTCGATCTCAAATTCGGCTATGGTCTTAATCCAACGAGCTATAATGCCGGTCGGATATTTGTACATAAGTAGTCACAGTAAGCTGTGATAATCTGTTCGGAGTACGACGCTCCGAGAAGATAATGTCGGAAGTGTTGCAGAGATTTTACCACGGCAAGCAACTCTCGTCTAGTCGCGCAGTAGTTTTGCTGAGTGCGATTGAGGACTACGGAATAGAACGCTATTGGCTTCTCAAGTCCGTCAGTCTTCTGACTAAAAACAGCTCCGACGGCAGCGTCAGAAGCATCCGTGGCCAGGATGCACAAAATTCCTGGTATTGGGTAAGCCAAGTTGACGATATCTTGGCGTGCTTTCTTTAGCTTCTCGAAAGTTTCCTGTGCTTCGTCAGTCTAAACAAAATGTTTGGGTTTTCTTTTTCTCAGATGAGTAAGTGGTTCAATTACTAGGTAGCAAAGTGGTTAATGAAGCGCCTGCAGTAACTCGCCAAACAATAAAGGATCAGACTTCTGTCAAACAATGCGGAGTTGGCCAGTTCTCAATCCTTTCCACCTTGTCTGGTTGTGGCTCAATTTTTCCTCAGACATTAAGTAACCAATAAATTCAATAAATTCTTGAAAAAGACGCATTTCGACGGTTTAGCTTTGAGTCCATGTTCACGTAACCTGGTGAACACTCGGTCGAAATGACCAATTAGTTGTTCTAACGTAGCCGCATAAACGTTAATATCGTCTAAGTGGCATATACATATGTAGTAAAAAAAAGTCATGGAAAATATTCTCCATAAGGCGGCAGAAAGTGTACGGTGCAATGGTAAGGCCGACAAGCATTCTTGTCAACTGAAACAAGCCTCTCTTGGTACAGAAAGCGGAGCGTTGCTTTGACTTTTCTGTCATTCCAATCTCCCAATAACCTGACAATAAGTCCATGGTAGCAAAGCATTTGGCGCCGTGGAAATTATCGATTGCATCTTTTACGTGCGGAACAAAATATGCCGCCTTTTCTGTAACCGCGTTCAATCGTCTGTAATCAATACAGAAACGTCCTTTTTTCGCCATACACTCGGGCGAACTACACGGCGAGTATAAAGGCTCAATAACGCCTGTCTCTAACATCTCGTCATATTGCTTATTTTTCGCATCTGTAGCGGCAAGTGGTGGCCTGTAAGAATGATTGATTGGTGCCCCCTTTTTTTCCTAATTATGCATTTGCGAGTAAGTAACGGGCCGTGGAAATAAGATTACATAAGACTGAAAAAAAAAGAAGTGCGAGTCACGCACGTTTGTATTCAAGCGAATTTTAGCAGCAACTGACAGCTAGCTGCTGCATTGCATCGGCCCAGCTGCTGTCCGGCTATCTTTAACCCTTTAGCTTGCATTAACCCATGCGCACTCTATACACACTTCCTCCCCTTAGCTAATACAATTTATGTGGATAAATTTTATTTTGAAAAATTAAGGTGTTCCACTTTTTTAGTCCAAAAATTGTTAAATTCATAAATCAGACAGCAGTTGTAAACGCATTGCAGCCAATAAAAATATTATAATACAATTATCACAGATCGCGCTTTCGTATTACAGTCAGAAAATTACATCAATAAACAATAAGCATTATAACTATTGACTGTGTTGTTGTCGTGTGCAGGTCCATCATGAACAAAGTCAACAGTAAATAGAAAAATGCAATGAAGATTCTAGTGTCTAAATATTAGTGCTGCAATAATTGTCTATTACTAATTGAGTCTTCTCGTACTAACTTATAAGACAAATGAGCACTTGAATATTTGAGCTTATGACCCTATTAAAATCGGCAAGTCGAATATGCATATTCAATATAATATTTGTTAATTAATTAAATTAAATTTTCTTAATAAACTGTTGAACCTGCACTATCCACAGATTATATGACATTCCATTTTATCTAATTTGTTTTTAACGTCTAGTTATTAAACGTTATAATATGCTTTCAAATAATCAAAATTTTTAAGTGAACTATAGGATTTAATATTGGACTTGCTTCTTCAACAGATTATGCAAAATATAAAAATTACATCTATGATGGTCTATGATTACATCTATGATCTGATCTCTTTAAAAGTCCTATTAAAATTTCATTTTAAACAATAAACAGTACTTAATTTAATTTAACTTCATTTTTATTTTATTTTTATTTATTTTAGTACATAATGTAACATCCATAATAACTAAATTTTGCTATTTTCTAGAGATATTGGTTATCATACGTCATTGATGGTTTTTATGTTATGGTTATGTTCCCATTTAAAAATTTTCTATTTATTTTTTAACGGTTGCTCATAATAAAAATTTTGTCAATCCAAAATAATTGGTAAGCTTGACATGTTCTGATCTTGTCACATCACACCACATCACATCACATGTATCTCGATCATCCTCCACAATAATCAGACGTTACAGCTATAAGCTGTATCTGTCACACTGTGGTGAACATAATTAATCGCGCGTGTACTTGCGCTTTCAATGTAGCATAATTCTTCTCTCTATTATTTACCTCGTGCCTTAGTGGCTAAATGCAATAGCCGGCACGGTATTGTCTGTTATGCTCGATCACCTTGCCTTGGACCAGCCTGTCGAACACCAAAGGGAACCGCCTCAATGGCCGTGCAAAACTGCCGGTGGTTACAACTGATGTAAATGTAAATGTTGATCGAGCTTTAAGGTGATACCATATCAATTTATCATAAGAGCTGGTTGTGTCAAGAAATCAAGCAATACTGATTTTAATTTTTTCAATTTTTATTTAACAAGTAAGCAATATAGCAACCTTCCAAATCAATTTTGTACTAAATTTTAATTTTCTATTAAACCTAGGTAAAAAATAATCTGGCTATTAACGGTTTTGTTTACTTTTAATATAATTTCATTTTCATTAATAAACTTGTTTCAACATGAGTAGCCAGCTAGCGCCAATTCTGTTGCGCAACATAGAATATTTATTGTTTAGTTTGCAGAACCTAGAATATTTATTTCCGGGTCATCCGGTACAGTCCCGGGGTCATCAAGTGCAGCGACTACGGCACGTACCGACACACCTGCCCTAACCTTAACCCTAGCCTATCTATCTGCAGCGCACGTGTTATCGATTATCATGACAAGAACCAAACGTCTGACCCCGGAAGTCACCATGTCGAGTGCTGCTATCAATCATGCTACCGGTATGAGTCATGCGGAAACGACTTCCTTATATGGTATTTATTTCCGTGCTGCTATATAAGCCGGTCCCCTCGTGCATTTCGTACGTCAGTGCGTTTGTCTGCACACGCGTTTGCGGCATGGACAAATTAACTAATGCGGTCGAACCTTCCGACGAATCAACTGACCATGGTTAGTTACATTACATTACGTTACATATTTTTAACATGAACCACGTTAGTCACGACAAAAGCATAGAAGGATAAGACTGTTTGAACAAAACTGTGACAGTGTGTTGGACGGTGGTAGCCTAACGCCATCGCTGTCGCTAACTTAAGTTCGTACCTGACTAGAGTACATGTTATGCCTAATCGCAGTTCCGTGTCGACGAATGGTCACAATCAGTTTTTTTTCTTGTGTGCATGTTACAGTCAACCACCGACCGTGCACGAACTGCGACTTACCGGTCACGACAGATGGTCAACTGTGCATCCTTTGCTGCAATCTACCTTTCTGTCAGCTATGCAAACGTCACCTAGACCCTATTCATTTCGACGAGTTTGATATCTGTCAAGCGTGCGTCAGAAAGAGGTTAAAAACAACCCAAAGTTTTGTACGCCGTCGACAGAATCGTCGCTGAAATCGAAGTACCTACGACCGACTCGGACACGTCATTCGTCCGTTTCGTGGAGCACAACAAAGACGACCTCATCCAACTCGTTCAGCAACACGTAGATGCACACGGGTATGCAAGACGATGTTTTTCGATAACATGTTTACGACATAGATAGCGATTCTTTTTCTAAGGACCGTACCACTTAAATTAAAGCGGCTATTTGAATCAACTCCGTTGCGCCATTACTTAGCTAAATCACAGACTTAATTGTAACGGCGCTTGTCATTGATCACATGGCGACAGCATTTTCTTGACAACCAATTGCGTAATAGCTTCATTGTCAACAATGCTCTATATATTGAAATGACTTCATAACTGTATAATTTCAAGCGAAAATCAACATAAATATGGACTGATACACATTTGGCTGACTCGTATGTGTCAGCGCAGGACTGTTTTCAGTTAATTATCCACGCGTATTCTTCGCTTTTGACACATCTGTTTCATGAATGACGTTTAAGCAGGCTGTCCTACATCTTCTTTTGTTTGTTTTTTTCTTAGCTTTATAAGTGTCATCGCTCGTACGACGGCAAACTTCTCAAGAGTTACCGAAGAGGGCATCCAGCACATAGATGGACACTTTACGTCTCATCCGCAGCAAGTTTCGCATGGTCACGACTTTGATGTTGAGGAGTTGCAGAGAGACTTGGACAATGCGGTCGAAAACTTTAGCACCAGAGGCAGCGGTTTCGTTCTCGATGCTGTAGCTAGCTTTACGCTTGTTATTACACAGTTTAGACCGCTTGCTGGAACAAGTTATTTACCCACCACACCCCGTATCGCCGCAAAGCACGCAGTCGTTAACGTTATCAATGACGACCAGCGCTGTTTCGAATATGCCATCTTGTCCTGCTTGCATCCGCCGAAAAACCACCCCAATTTCGTTTACAGTTACACCAAGTTTAAGAGCACCTTGAACTTTGACGGAATCGATTTTTCCGTCCAACTTAAAGACCTTGCCAAATTTGAGAAACAGAATCCTGATATTTGCGTTAACCTGATTTTTCAAGATGAGGATGATGCAGGTTTTTTGATCGACTACGTGTCTCCCGAACGCAAACGTCTCCATCACGTCAACTTGCTTTTGCTTTACGACGAAAACACCCAGCATTACGTATGGATAAAGAACTTTTCGCGTTTACTGGGCTAGCGCACGAAACATGGGCACCAAAGTTACGTTTGTAACAACTGTCTTTCGTCCGAGAAAGTCTTGGATTCTCACACCGTCTACTGTCGCCAGCATGATCCGCAACAAGTCTGGTACCATAAGGGTGAGAAAGCCAAATTAAAATTCAGCGATCTCCACAAACAATATCCTTTGAATTTCTACTTGATTGCGACTTCGAAAGTTTTCTTACACCGAAGAACCACGACGACAGCGACCCGACCCGCATCATCGATGAACATAATGTCAGCGGCTATTGCTGCTACAGGGTCACGAGTCATCCGCAGTGCCAGACTTCACCGACAGTGTTTAGCGAACTTCTACAATCATATTATGGCGGAGAGTCGGGAAATTGACGAGATTCTAACGCAACAGATGCCGATGAGTCCCATGTCTCCCGACCAAATCAGAAAGCACAAAGCAGCCGTTCGGTGCGAGAATTGCAACTGCACGTTTACTCACAACAACTACAAGGTCAGACATCACTCGCATCTTACGGGAGAGTATCTGTTTGCTGCCTGCAACAACTGTAACCTTCAGTTGAAACCGAAGAAGTGCAAGGTCGCAGTGGACAAGAACAGACGTTACTTTTTGCACATAGTATTTCACAATTTCCAAAACTATGACAGTCACTTTGTCATAAAGCATTTCCAGAGACGATACACGGAAAAAGTCACCCAAGGTCAGAAGGTCACATACGACGACGTCGAGGTCATTTCCGTCAACTCGGAGCGATTCCTCATGTTCGAGATAGGTAATTTAAAATTCATCGATTCGTTTCAGTTTTTGCCGACGTCGCTGGAAAATCTGGTATCCTTGCTTCTGAAAAGCGACAAACAGCATTTCTCGCACACCATGAAATACCTCGGAGACACGCCGTACACGTTCGCTAAAGGTGTCTATCTCTACAGTTATATGACGGATAGGTCAAAGTTTGAGGAAACGCAACTACCATCCATCGACGACTTCTACAACACACTCTTGGACGAGCCACTACCTGCAAAAGACTACGAGCGTGCGCAGCAAATATAGAACCATTACGGTATGAGCAATCTGCGCCAATTTCACGATCATTACCTTCTATCGGACGTAGGCTACTCTTGCTGACGGATGTATTCGAACATTTTCGACACGACGTGCTTCGGAAGCACGGTTTGGATTGTCTTTTTTCTACCCCACATTACCGTCACTAGCCTGGTCCACGGCGCTGAAACACATCCAAGTCGAGCTGGACCTCATGACCGACAAGGACATGTACCTGATGATCGAAAGTTCTATTCGTGGCGGTATATCCGTGATCTCGAACCGCTATTCGAAAGCCAACAATCCTCTGTTGCCGGACTTTGATCCGGAACAGCCCACGACTTACATAATCTATCTGGATGCTAATAACTTATACGGTCATGCACAATCGGACCCCCTACCGGTGGGTGACTTCCGTTTTCTCATGCCGGACGAAATCACCCAGCTCGACATTAGAACGATACCGGAAAACTCGCCGACGGGTTACATAATCCAGTGCGATCTGCGGTATCCCGAAAATCTTTACCCATCCCATCGATTACCCACTGGCGCCGGATCATCTAGTGGTGACAAAGGAAATGCTAAGTTTTTTCGTTCGACGACTGATACCCGACACCTGGAAACCCACGTCGAAGCTCATACTGAATCTGCAGGACAAGAAGAACTACGTTACCCATTACCGAAATTTGCAGTTCTGTCTGAATCACTGTCTTGAACTAGGTACCATTCATAAAGTCGTGTCGTTCACGCAACACCCCTGGCTCAGATCGTGGATACAGCTGTGCACGAATCAACGTCAAAACGCCGGATCGGACTTTGAGGCAGATCTGGCCAAACTCCAAGTTAACGCCACTTACGGGAAAACGATGGAACAGGTCAGGCGACAGAACATTTGCTTCATAGCCGACCCGAACAGATGCAGAAAAGCAGTCAGCAAACCGTCATACAAGGAAGCGAGAATCGTCAATCCCGATCTGGTCATGGTCAAAGCTAACCGTCAGAAAGTGTTTCTCAACAAACCCATCGCGGTCGGCTTTTGCGTCCTGGAATTGTCCAAATTAACAATGTATTTTTTTACTACGATTAACTGAAAGCCAAGTACGAGAGTCACTGTAAGCTGCTGTTCACGGACACAGACTCGTTATGCTGCGAAATCACGACACCGGATCTGTTCCGCGATATGGCGAAAGCAATAGATCTATTCGATACGAGCAACTTTGACCCTTTTCATCCACTGTACTCCACACGCAACCATCGAGTTTTAGGCAAGATGAAATCGGAAACTGGCTCCACTCCACCTACTGAATTTTTCGGCTTACGTTCCAAACTGTACAGCTTGTCGTGCGAAAAAAAATCGCAAAAGAAAGCAAAGGGCGTTCAAAAACGATACGTCAAGAAGCACGTTCAGCATCAGAGCTTTCTTAGCGTTCTCAGATCCGCTACCCAGACGACCAGTGCCAGGTTTCGCAAGTTTAAGTCCATTAATCACGTGCTACACACGGTGGAAATAACGAAATTATGCCTTGCCGCCGCGGACGACAAACGTTACGTGCTAAACGACGGCGTGCGAACCTTGGTTTACGGTTACAAACTTCCCCTGGACTGAATAAGACTTTATGTAATGCATGTGTGAACTGACGCCATATAGAGTGTTGTATCTTGTTGTGACTATATATAGTGTTTGTGTTGTACTGATGGTATATACTCTGGCGTACTCTCTTCGACCGTGTTGTGAGTTAAGTTTTGCGAAGTCGTTTATCGTGTAGTAGTAGTACTTTTGTGAAAAAAAGTTTGTACATATTGTATCTTTGTTGTTGTTGTTTTGTCGCGCCAGGGGTGCGCGCGCTCTTTCCCCCCAAAAAGGGAGAAAGGAGGGGGGAGATTATTAAATGTGCTTTCTATGGCAAAAACAAACGCGAGTTTGTTGCAACGTTTATTCAACACGCGACACAAACATCGAAAATGGTGCAACGGTAGTCAGTTGAGCGACAAAAAAAATTTAGCGTTGTCGTCGCCTTCCCTGAGTCGCCGGATGCTCAGCGACATCACCCATATGAAAATAAGAATGACGTGGTTAAATGCAGTGAAAGAACTTGTTGCCTTCGCACACGTCCTGAAGAATATCTGGATCGACCACTGACGACGTCGTCAGGGGAAAGGGAAGGGGTTGTGGGTCGTGCCCAGCCATTAAGTGCAGTACATGTGTGGTAGAAAACAAACGCGAGTTTGTTGCAACACATGTTCATTTATTCAACACGCGATACAACGTTCAACGTTTACAATGCACAAACATCAAAAATGGTGCAACGGTAGTCAATCGAGTGTCCAGTAATATAACTTTATGCCCGGCGACAAGAAAAATTTAGCGTTGTCGTCGCCTTTCCTGAGTTGACACATTATTGCCGGATGCACAGCGACATCACCCATATGAAAATAAGGATGACGAGGTTGAATGCAGGCAGTATCGCAGTGATAGAACTTGTTGCCCTCCGCCGCTCGCACACGTCTTGAAAAATATCTGGATCGACCACTGACGACGTAGTGTTCCTCGTGTGCGATAACAAAATGTTGGTTGGAAAAAGACTTGCCGCATCCACGACATTTTTTGTACCTGCCGTCATATTTCCGCACGACAAACGGATTGTCGTTGTGGTGCAGCTCACGATGTAACTTGATATTAAAGACCTGACGAGCGGTAGAACTCATGGTTGTGTGCACGACGATTAACTCAGAATGCAAGAGCTGGTACAATAGTCGCTGAGGACCGGCTTATATAGCAGCAGATGCCAAACATGGAACGGTACGTTCCGGAAACATCAGTCGTCGTGGCGCCATGACTGATAGCAGACGGCTGGTTCGTGTCACGATAAGCGATAACACGTGTGCTGCATAAGTCATGCACCGGCGCCAGGATTGATAGCACATGTGCTGCACCTAATGACCGCCGCGATAACAGATAACACGTGCAGTGCACTGCAGATAGATAGGCTAAGATTAGGGTTATGGCAGACGTACCAGTGCACGTCGTGTCCTGCACTTGATGACTTCTAGAGGAATCTGTTCTAGGACATTTTCGTCACGACTTTTGCTCTTTGTTCTGTCGAAAGCAACACATATTTAGTTGCTAATGCGAGAAAACTAATTATTTCGGAAGTTACCCGAATCAGCTAATGGTATCCGCACTTGCCCTAGTCATTGTTCTTATAACACCACCTCGTATGAGAAAGTGCAAAAATCATTGCTCTCGTTGCAGATAACATTTCAGATATTTGCGTTGGCCCCTCAAGATGTGTCTATTTTCGTCATTAATGCTATAGTGTTTTCGGAGTTTATTTTGCTTAAATGTTTTCATGTTTATATGTAGTTGCTAAAACTTTTATACATGTGAGAAAGATAATTATTTTAATACACGTTTCGTTACAATTACCCACCCTTACCCTGTAAAATCATAATGACGAAAATAGACACATCTTGAGGGGCCAAGGCTATTATTTCGGAAGTTACCCAAATCAGCTTATGGTACCCGTACCCGTGTGCGCACGGACGGAAATAGATACCATATAAAAAAGTCGTTCCCGCATGACTCATACCAAGGTAAAACTGCTGGTTCGCGTCACGATAAGCGATAACACACCCCGAGCAAATTATTGATACAAGACGTATGACTGATGCTCGTGATTCTACCTCTGCTCAGCCTAAAACTGACTTAAAAATAACTAAAAGCTTCTATTTTGTGGTTTAAGTTTGTAAAAGTTGACGACTAAAACGCGCTTAAGCAGCAGGACTGCAACCGTTTTCACGTTAGACGAACTGATAGTGAGACTCTTTGACGTGTTGAACTGGCATAAACTATGATTGTATGCGACCATTTTTTCGCAATTTGACTTTGAAAGCATCTCGGAAAACGTTTAATTTGAGGTTGACAAGTGCGTGGATAGCAGCAGGTCTGCAACCGTTAGACGTTCATCACCGACTCCGATCACGCTAAGTGTACGCGCATCCCGCTACAGCAGGACACACTAGCGATCATCCACCCGTACGGCTTTTGGCTGCAGTAAAACAAAATTACTCATACTTAACCATTCGTGTGACACACTGACAGTAGGCTTAGCACGTAAAAACCTTGCATTTAAGAGACTGCAACCGTTTTTCATGCTATAAGTCTAACGTGAAGAAAGCTCACGTGACGTGCGAAAGCCTATACAAATACCAAATTCTTTATCGTAAGGCAGTGGCGTCATTTTACTAAATCCTTGGGGGGTTCACTCCTTTTCTTTTTCTTCCCCCTCTTTCCCCTCCTTTCCTCCTCCTTTCCTTTTCCCTCCCTTTTTCCCCTTTCCTCCTTTCCTCTTTTTTGCCCTCCCATCCCCTAAAAGTAGGCCTCCTTTAAATCCAGCTAGGGGAGCGCTGTAAGCTCCCCCAGCGGGTCTGGGGCGGAGCCCCAGCCGAAATCGAATTTGGTGCATTTTCAGCCTTAAAATATGACATCTCGTGGCAACAATTTGAATGACTTTCCTGAGAATTAGTTGACCAAATTTTGTGCAGTTTACACAGTAAATGTATATAACAGTCATTAACAGATCAATAAATCTAGCACTTCTCCACTCTGAAAACCTTGCATGTTTTATAACACACTTGAACTGACAAAATTATACTCAACTGATGAGTCCGACTGCTAGGATGATAAATGTTTCTTTACTAGCGTACGCATCCATTAGTATATTATGCTTAGTTTACCTGTTGCCATTTAAAATCCATTAATCAACCAAAGTCTGTTGCAAGCACACATGTGTTATGTCTTATCAGAAAACTAATGTAACACAGCAAAAAGAACACAAAATGTAATAATGTGAACACCATGATAGTAATCAGATCATACATAATGTTGTTTAAAATCTACTTCAAACTGTAATATTTAATAGTTCTGGAATAGTTCGTATGTGTCGTAGACCTAAACCCCTATTGTTATTGCAGCAGTAACGCAGTTGACATTTTAGCTGTTTCACGTTTAATCAAAGGTACAATTTATAGAGAAAAAACTGAAATCATAAATCCTTGGGGGGTCCGTAGACCCCCAGCCCCCCTAAATGACGCCCCCGTCATAAGGCCTCCACTCGGACAAACGGACGGACAGAATTGCAATGTTCAACATTGATGATTTCGAAAATCGCATACTCGACCTATCGGGAACCATAGACACGTGTGGCCTACTTCGTAAAAAATCGCAACCCTGGTGCTACCGAAAGCAGTAGCTGCGTGGACAACACGCGTAAGACTGCTTATTGCATATACGAATAGCCGTAGCACGTCTGGAGCAAGCGATACCAGCAGTCGCGCGTGCGGCAGCCACACGCGCACAGAAGCATGAAACGACGCGTGGCTCTTGAACGCGCGGCGAGATGACGGATATCGTGACGTCAAGAATCGACCCCAGTCGCGCGTGCGGCACGTGCGGCGTGGTTGTGATTACGAACTGCAGCCGCACGCGCAGATAAGCATAAAACGCTGCACGGCTCTTGAACGTGCGGCGAGATACCGGATATCGTACGTCAAGAATCGACCTCAAGGTTAACAAAAGCACCACCATACTGAACAGATGCGCGAAAAGGACGGCACGTGCGTGCAGCTGACACTTGAACTCGCAGTAGCAGCAACTATTGCGAAAGATTAAAAAATAAAAATAAAAATAAAAACTTAAAAGGTAGGATATGCTCTTACGACCGAGACAGCTGCGATTTAGCAATAACAGATAATCGCATCATGCTCTACCCTATATAAGACTTGGTACGGATACGGACGTAAACAGACCTACGTCTATACGTGAGACGCTACATGTTAGAACCATTCATTCAACGATGGAAGCTCAGCATTACTACGTATATGTTGCAGGTACGATTACGCTTATTATAACGATAATAATATAAAGCTAGGACAGGATATAGATTATAAGCTGGCGGGCTGCACGGCTCCAGACCAACATGAATGCTTGATAAATGTTAACAGTTATGCAAGCAACTTTTTGGTTCATGTCAAAAATTAACAAAAATATTAACAAATATATTCGAACGAAAATGACAACCACGACTGATGATAAAAAGCAGTCACATCATGTGCTCTAGTAAACTAAAATAATTGGTGATTCATCGTTATATGTTACTAAATGAGAAATATCACATTTCTTGTCCGAAGCCTGTTGTTCGGAGACAAGCAGCATGCAAATTGTCATCTACCGCATGCTGCACCATGTCGTAGTGGTCGATTATCTTAGCTAAAGCTAACTTTTCCATTTATTTTTTTTTCGTGATGCTAATAATGTTAGTAATATTTTTTAGGATTCGTGCCGGAGTCGTGGCCACAGTACGACGGACAGCTACCGAACGGACAACCGCCGAACGGGCAGGGACAGTCGACAGCGTCGGAGTGGCCGTACTACATGTATGCCCCGTTGTGGCCACTGTACGACGGACCGCAGGAACAGACGCCGTCGCCGCCGAACGGGCAGTCCAACGATGGGGAGCCGACGTACTACAGGGTGCGGCAGAAAAAAATGGACCCCTAAATTTTTTCGCTGTTTTCTCAGCAACCGTTTGGGATTTTAATACGAAATTTTACAGCTTTATTTACTGAAACCTTCTACATCGAGTAAAATGTGATTCTGTTAAAAAACAACAAAGTTATAGATTTTTTAACATGACCGCTTACCGACTTTTTGGCATTTAAAAATGATCATGCTAAAAATGCTATTTAATTTTCAAAAAACTGGTTACACGTTACTGCCGATGACGTCAGAATGACGTTTTAATAAACAGCAATTGGTATTGTTTATAAATTATCAGTAAACTATCGTTCCTTTAAAGCAATTGCCGTCTGCGCACCGGATTTATCTTCCAGCAGGACGGCGCGTCGGGCTCGTCAGCACACACAGCGCACAACGCCGCGCAGCGCACAAAACTGGTTGCAGGCCAGCTGTCCAGATATTATCACAAAAAACCAAATTCGTCAAATATAAACCCAATGGACTATCACGTATGGGGTGCAATGTTGGAAGCTTACTGCAAGCTTAAAACAAAGCTGAAAATAAGCGCCAAACTTAAGGAAGCGCTTCAGGTTATCTGGGGTAACTTGCCACAGGGACCGATCGACAAGGCTGTAAAAGATTTTTTTGAACAAGGCGACTAAAAGCTTGTGTTGTTGCTTGGAGCTGGTGCTGGTGATGAACACTTCAAACATTTGCAGTGGCAATGAAATTCTGGCATTTGATCATTATTTAACTGTGTTGTTTCAACGATGTTATGAAATTGGTGTTGTAGCATGATCATTTTTGAGTGCCGAAAAATCGGTAGGCGGTTATGTTAAAAAATCTATAACTTTGTCGTTTTTCAACAGAATCGCATTTTATTTGGCTGTTAGATGTAGAAGGTTTGAGTAAATAAAGCTGTAAAATTTTGTATTAAAATCCCAAACGGTTGCTGAGAAAACGGCGAAAAAAATTAGGGGTTCACATTTTTCTGCCGCACCCTGTATGCGCCGCCGTAACCACAGTCGCCGAACGGACAGCTCAACAAGCATGAGCAGGGACAGGGGCAGTCGGCGTATAGCGTTATATCACCACCACCGACGCCGAGCGATTTGGCTGATGTTGACGCTCGATCGTGGCAGCAGGACGGATCGGAGGAGGATGCAATAGTGATAGATAATGATGATGACACTGATGGCTTGGCTGATGGCTTAATAGCTAAAATGATAATAGAAATAAGACGTGTGGCGGTGGGGCTAAACATGCGGGCCAATGACATTGGTTTAGTTTGGTACTACCACTAGTTGAAAGACTGTGCTTAGTTTAGTGTAGTTGTTTGAACGATTTTAATACATATATCAATTAGTTATAAACGTTGATATGATGCATGGATGTTGTTTATTTTTATATACCGAGACTAAATTTAGAAACTACTGCATACTGCAAAACAGCGATATATACGTAGGAAATGCTAAATTTAAAAACTATAAGCTAACTAGAAAGTATTCTAACTATGGACATGCAACAGATAAGACATTGCTAACTAGTGAGTATGGTTAGAGAGTAAATTTAGAAACTGAGCCCCTGCCCACAGACCCTTTATGCAACAGATAAGGCACCCGTAACTAGAGAGTAGGGTTAGGCATTTATACAACAGATAGAGCACCCTAACTAGAGAGTAGAGCTAGGGTTAGGGTTAGGGTTAGGGTTAGGGCAGGTGTGCCGGTACGCGCCGTATGCTGCACTTGATGACCCCGGGACTGTACTGGATGACCCAAAAATAAATATTTTAAATTCTGCAAACTAAAAAATAACTATTTTATGTTGCGCAACAGAATCGGCGCTAGCTGGCTACTAACATGAATATAACCGAATTTAATTTGATTAATTTTTATGCCCAAAACATGAAAATATAATAATATTGCATGCTTATTTAAATATTTCCATACGCATTGCTTAATATAGTTTTATATGCAGCTTTATACTTATCACAAAAGTAATTATCACAGCAATGTCACATCATAGTTATCACATCATTAGCACAGTAATTAATTATCGCATGACTATATCTTCATTCGCCAGTGTAGTACACAATACATCAATATTCGACCAGATCGCATAATACACCGCGGTTGATGAATACTCTAAGAAACAAGGCTTAAAAACTTTACATGACTTTTATGACCTTAAATTTTTTTTTAATGCCTAAATTTTATTATTGCAATTTGTTCGTATATATGTAAAAACAAACTAAAGTAAAACTACAAATAGTGGACAGCCTAACACTAATGACAATTTTAACTTTACAGTTTTATTTAAAATTTTTAATAATTGGTTAAAATAAATGACTACTGTATAAGGGTTTGCAATATGTCTTAGTTTTCATTTCTAATAGTGACTGTTATGTTTTATTGCTATAAATATGTGGACAGTTTTAATGGGGATTCTGTCTATGAGTTCCGCAAAGTTGTCATTGATCGCAAAATCGCAATCGCATCACACATCGCTTAAAGGTTAGAGGGAATCAAGGTCATAGACAAATGTCTTAAAAAATTTGTTTTTAATGTCCTTCCTTAATACCATCAAGCAAAAAATATATACCACAATTTGCTTATGTAATTTTAATAGTAACTAATTAATTTCTTGCTTAATTAATAAATAATTAATTTGTTATTTAACTAATAAACATATTAATTATAATATTTTATCTATCCACTTTAATTAGCAACTACAAAATTAATGTAATTACAAGCGCTTTATTTTTAATTTGCTATACTAAACATCGTATGTCCTGTAGGTTATTGTTTTAAAACTTCATTAAAATTTAATAAGGTCATTAAATAAAAGACAATTTTACTAAAATAGGGGGTCGATTACTTAAGTGCTTATTACATCTTATAATGTCTATTGCACCGTGCTGTAATTAAAATAATAATCTGCGCAATAGCCATGGCATAATTATTTCTAGACGTACATGGCATAGTACTGTGCAGGTCACTAATCGACTTATTCATCAATACGATTGTCAACACTCATTCAATGTCTCTCAAACACGATCGAATCATCAATGATCATAATGTAAATTTACTCGCATTATATTCAAGCTATTCAACTAAAACAGTATTGTGACCAAGTGTTTATCTCCGCCTACCCCCTGGTGACTTTGCCAAATTCGCGCATGACTCCCTAGGTGGTGCTGTGTGCCTGACCCAGTTATTTACCAGATGGCCTGCAATGCCGATACCGTGCGGCGACTCGACTCGCGCACGTGACAGTTCCGTGGATTCGGCGCACTTTGATACCGCGACGGCGACGCAGTTGCATGTTGATGTTGCAGATCTAGCGTTGCTCTTGCCTGCGCCCTGCTACTGTGTGATCTACAGCAGCGTGATTGATGAGAGATGAGCTGTCAGTCGTCGCACTGGCCTGTGGCTCGTTTAACACGGTGAGTACGGGCGTTGGCATTAACGTTGGCGGAGTGTTGTTCACGTGTACATCAGCATCTGCTGACGTCATGTCGAGTGTCTCCCATACAGATCGCCAGATGACTTTTGCGTCTGACAAAAAAACAACAAGCAACAAGCAAGCGAAAGCTTAGTTAACTAATGTGGGCTATATCAAATGCTGATGCTGCTATAGTCTGCTGGCGGCCGGCCATTGCACAACAGAGCTATACAGCACGAAGTATCAGGCCCTTTTCGTACAGTGCACCGTAGAAGGCTACGTGTAAAAAGCGGATGTACAGATCTGCGGATGTCGCAACAAATAACACTGTAACTAACACTGTAATTTACTAGTTTAACCATTTCCTATTCTTATTCGTAATCTTAAACTCTATCCTTAACCATAATCCTAACCCTAATTTTAACCCTGTTCCTAACTTTAGCCCTAATCCTGTTGCAACATTCGTAGATCCGCACATCCGCCGATCCGCTTTATACCATCATCCATAGTGGCATCGTAACTTCAACTTGTATGGCGTCGTAGGTCAGTGTTTTGTGTGCATGATATTGCGGGTGTGGGTAAAATGTGTCTGGTGCATCTGTAAACCAGCTCGGCCTTCTCCTCCTCGAGTCGGTCGGAGTCGTTGTCCATCTCTTTTCCATGGGTCGGCGTTTCCCAACGCGGCGAAAAACCTGTTACCCATGTAGGCCCTTGCGTGTAAAGGGTTATTGAGAAATGCGTTTCATAAAAAAGGGGGAACCTGAGATGACAGTCCCGGTAAGAGCGAAGACTAATGACCAACGAAAATAAGCGACTGATATTTGCAGATATTCTACAACACAACGTACGTACTACTGCCAGGTTTTTCACACAGAATCTTACCTTACTAATACTGTAGTGTTCCACGGCCGTCCGCGTTTCTGCGGTCCCACCTCAACCCTTTGTACCGCCTCTATTGCGGGCCGTAAAACTTTCTACTGCCACGACGGCAGGTACCTTGTACTGTGTAGTGTGGTTGAAATACGTGTTTTGTTTTAATAAGAAAAAACAAATTAGTAGTGTGGGTTCGATTTGAATGGCTAATACAGTTTTAATTGACTATATAGCTACAGTACAGACCTATGTTCTACCAGTGATATTGACAGACCTAAGAACTTATTGACGAATCTACAAACAAAACTATGCTTTTGCTGGTACCACTCTCCTAGGCGAATCGGATTTTTCTTAATAACAATAAGCCTATTTGAAACGGGCAAATCTGAGTGAATGGCGAAGAACGCGTAGCCTGTTACTTTGTATACACAACGAGCAATCTGCTCGAAGTGCGGCGGGTTCAATCCGTGCTTACTTTACCCAGACCTATCTACCAACTTTTATTAGATTCTCTTATTAATTGTGTGTGATAAATGTCAGTCCACAGTGTATATTACCTTACAGTTTAGTTAATTTAACATTTGTAGTTTTTCTTGTTTTTACAGGTTTTATTGATGATTATGTAAATCCAGCTGTTAACTGCAACAAGTAATAGAGTTCTTTCATTCATTCATTCATTGCTGCTCAATGCTCATGTTATGCATAATATTTCAAAATCATTATGCGAAGTGACAAAAACGATTATTTAGTATTTACGGAAATGCGGCACTACCTTCAACATGACAGTTACAGTGGCGACACTACGTGCCGAACGAGGTAAAATTCGGAAGGCGTGAAACAATTATGCTATCATCAGTAAATGTTTAAAATAACTTCTTGTAACTGGCTGTTATTTCTTGAAGACGTAGCACAAAGTGTGCAGTGGTAACTTTTTAAATGCCGGTTGAGTATGCTTTTTTGACTGGATAAATCTTGCGTTGCACTGCTCCTTGTATCCATCTTCAAATGCAGGAAGAGATATAATTCATTAAAAATATTACACTTTTACAGTTAAACGTTACTTCACAAAATACGATAATGGACTACGTGCATTGAACAGTGTCAAACAGCATATTAACAAGAAATTTGAGCTAATGCTTACGAGCCAGTGTACGACTTTTTATTAATGATTAACTTAGGCCTTACCTTGCACCGTTACTGTGAAACAACGACTTATTGGCCAAAAATCGCATTTTTTTCTCTTATTTAGCGCCCTCATTTGAATTGACCCCCTTCGAAGTTGTGGAACAGCTATACGGTTTTTGAAACTAGAGTCTTCCAGGCAGCCGATGGTAAAGATTTGGTGATTCTACCCTGCACTGTTATTGACTGATTTACCTGTGTGACAGACAGACAGACAGAATTGCGACGGCTAAGATGCGCTGAAAGCTATGCGGCTATTCGGACCTGCTCACGGTTTTTATGTCTACTCTTTTCAGTTTTTTGTTTTTTTTTAGTTTTAGTTTTTTATTATTATTTTTATTTCTTATTTTTTTAGTTTTTTTTCTGTTATTTTAGTTCTCTTTATTTTCAGTCATTTTTCGAATTTTGTCTGTTATTTTGTCTGTTTTACATTAAACAGTATTTCTATTCTCAGCATCTCTCATTTCATTTTTTTAAACATTTCAGCTTTTTTTAGTTTATGTGCTAGATTAAACTAACAGATTATTTGTCAGTTTTTAAGTGCAAATTCTCCATTGTATTGTATTGTATTGTATTGCGCGTAAAAATAACCACAGAGTAATGCTAGGAGTAAGAAGTTATACTGAAAAAAAAGTGCGTTGGCAAAACCTTCATTTGCATAGGTAACGATTAACACATTTTCCTGTGTAACTGCATGCTTGCTAACTAGTTACATTGTCAGTGTGCAGCGCTTATATGGACAACAAGCAAATGTTACAAAATTTTAGTCAAAATTAGGAAAATTTCGGACAAAATCTTGTCATGAAAAACTTTCACAAAACTCTCCTGAGAATGATGTCAACAGGCTGTCTAGCATTACTCACTTTTTTCCCAGGTAGTGCAAACGCGAGCATTAAGTGAGGCGGTAAATTGGCCCGTTATTTGATGGCCAGTTGTGCCCAAAATATTTTTACAAAAATTATTAAAATAGGTTGACATTTTTTTGAGTGATTATCGATTAAATGTTTAGGATGTTTTTTCTGGACACGGTGTACATGCATGCATGTTAATAAGTGATGTATGTTAACTTGTGGTTTGTGTGTTGTGCAGCTGTTCAGAATTCTCAAAGTTGTGACTGAGTACTTTGATGAGTTCCACGGCTGGAATGCTTGTGAACATGATGCATATGACATACCACCCAACTTCGGCGAGCCCACTATACTGCTAGCATTAGTTCTTGAGGTAAGCATAAGTGCCAGCCACTGTTATGTGTGCTTCTACATTAGCACTAAACAGATGTGGAATAGCTATTAAGCAACTGGCAGACGATGACTACAGTTGCAATAAATAGATAATAACAGTTTGTATTCTGCAAATAAACCACAATTTTTACTATAATCTTTCTAATTCAAGACTGTTTTGTATTTGCTATTTTAATAAAAATGAATGCAGTTGAGCTTTTTTGAGCAACCTCAAAATAACATAATTTATTAATCGAAAAACATTTATCACATTTTTTATTTACATCATAAAATGTTAGCACAATTTTCTGTCATGCTTTACATTAGTACCCAATGACCATAAATTTTTTTTGTTGTGTTCCACGCTATTAACATAACAACACTGTTATATTTCTGTAGGTCCTGGTTGCTGCCATACAGGCTGTGAATGGCTGCAGTCGAGACGAAGCTAGAGCGCGTTATGCTGCAGACAACCAGCCATAATCGACTGCATGCAATTTTGCAGGTTGATCATTGCAAGCTTTACACAACATGCCTGTAGGTTATTAAGACATCTGGCAATGTATTTTGTGCAATTTCATTAAAACAATATCAAACACACATTGTGAGACAGAAAAGGTCTTTGGAGCATGCGCTAATAAGCAAACTGCTAAACAAAATGCTGACTTAATATTTCTTGCCACACAGCACACTTTTCATACGTCTAGTAAAAGTTTGAAAATAAATACTTGGTAATAATTAGCATCGTGCATCACGTTCAGTTTCTCTGCTGTTGTATTAACTACTTTTCGGTTTCTGCTACAAGGTTGGGTTTTTACTGTGCTAGTGGTTTAAACTGGTTTAAATTAGAAAAAAATCTGTTCTATCTGCATGTATTAAAACATGCTCATGTGCACATTAAAAGCAAAAGTCATCATTTATAGCACAGTGCCATTGAATAAATTGTGTAGGTAACTGTTATATTATTTGTATATTGTCATTTGAGGCATTTTGTGATATCAGATTGTGAGTGATATTAGCAGCGAGATTCATGCATTGGATTATGGTAAATTGTTCACTACTATGAATGATCTGTTTGCTTTGTTTAATGGTCGGCAGGCTTCTGCCAAAATGAGTTAGAATTGTATAAGCATAAAAAGGCTGATGGTTAAGTAAGTAAAGATGATAGGTTCTCATAACTGGTATTTTAGTTCATTAGCATTTGTAAAGAGCTCACTGTCCATACTTGCATTTGCATCTGTTCATTTTGTACATCTTTCGTGTTAGGTGTCCATGTAGCATCTTGTAGAGAGACTGAGGTCCAGCAACTCAGCACCAACAGCAGCTCTCGATCCCCCTGTATATGAAACTCAGACTTGTTCAGTATGCATTCGATGAAACAGTCTTGTTAGTTGTCAATAATGTATGTACGAATTAATGAAAGCTTCTGAAAGATGTTAATTTATCAATGCCGTTTTTTAGTTTCATGCAAATCGATAGTCTTCGTTGTACCTTTAGCACCGAAATTTTTAATGTTGCAACTTTGCAGACATTTTCAGTTTTATTAACGTATATGTATGTTGTATAAAATAACAACTTATGGCAGTCAATGCCGTACATTGTGCAACTTTTGAGACTGGACAGTCAAGTCAATTTTGTGTTTGTAGCAATGCTTTGTAATGCTAAAAATGCACCAATTCTATTTTTAGCTAGGCTTTCGCGCCAGAAAAAAACAGAAATTATATCATGCCCTCCGGGCTCCTTAATTAACCAAGGACAAATGTACACCTCCCATTTCCACACCATTTGATGTATGCAGCATTCCACTTCGCTACAGATCTGAGCATTTGTTAGCAACTAACCAACCATGACAAGCAGATAAAGGATGTTTATTAACCGTTTAACACTGACTTTAGACTCTTTGTAAGAATCATGGTTTCATGCAGTGTTTGCACTATTATTGCCACTTAATGCACTCTATTGTCATTGTTCAGTCAAGATATGTACAGTATGTGGGATTTGTATGTTCTGGGTGTTTTATATTTTTTTAAAACCACGGGTAATGATGAGATATGTTTAATTTGTGCTAAACACTTCTTGAATAAATTCAACAAAGACAAACATCTTACACGAATGAAAAAGCCCTGCTGTCACTAAGGCACCTGACCGTATTGCCTGATGGGTAGGCATACCTATTTCAAAAGATTAGGCTTAGTTTACAATCTACCACATAGAGAGTTGGCAGTTTTGCCGTTGGATAAAACGTTGGTCAGTTTGTACAGGCTGTTAATAATCACCATGTAAAAAGTATTCCTAATATTTGAAAAAGCAGAGAACTTTTTGTTTGGTGGGGAAAGCAATGATGGCATAAGATATTGTGTTTGTAGACTGTTGGTACTAATCAATCTGTGGATTCACAACATGCAAATTGTGGGCGTAAAAACACGCATTTTTTTGAAACAGAGGTTGTCGACAGCACTGCCATTTAAGTGGGCGTTGGTAAGTTTTTGTATGTTGTCAGTAATAACCATGCCCCAACGTGCTTATTGTATGAGAGTAGGTGTCACTTGGTCTGATTATGTGACTGATACTGATTGGTTGTTTTGGTTACAATAATTAAGAAACAGTTTACTTTAGTCAGTCATTTTAACTATGTAGACTTTCTTCAGTTGTCACACAGTTTTTTTTTAGTTTTTAAAACTTTGTTTGGCAAGGGTCGCTTTTTCTGCATGTGTCTAGTGGTAGTATGTTTTATAGTGTTTGTATTTAAACCAAAAAACAAAATGGAAAAGCATTTACTTCAGTCAGGCATCTATAGTACTTGCAAACGCTTAAGGCATGTCTTGACTACAAACCTGACACACAAAACTCAAGATGTCTGGATTATTTTAGATAAAATCATATTAGACTAGGCCAAGGACTTTTGTCTTCTCCTACGTCCTTAAAAATGTTTTTTTCTACATAAAACTAAGTCATCATAGACATCGAGAACGAGGTGCCACAGGCATCGAGGGGGTTTATTATGTAGGCTTACAAAGGGGGTGTACGTGAGCTTTTTCTATTGTTTGCGTACGCTAAAATAAAATATGTTAGCATACGAAAATGTTGCAAAAAGTAAAATATGACTCTAGTATTTCCTTATATTTTAGGCTTCTTTCCCCTATATGGATAAAGTTTTGTTAAGGGTGTAGTTTGCCCAGTGAAAAATAAGTGAAAATTAAATAATAGGGGAAATTTTTGAAAAGTGTACATTGAAAAATAAAGGAAAAATTAAAAAGGGGGAGGAAGTTCTGTTAATGGTGCAGTTTGTCTAGGAAAAATAATGGGAGTATTAATTTGCCTTCTTACCGAAATCCCTCGCTATTTTTTACTAAGCCCACGAAGTATAGGGATAGAAGCCACTGTTTATACAGTGTCAGGTAAGACGTAAAACCCTACTCACTTACTCACGTACCGCTTAGCCACAATACATGCGTCACAGATAGTAGACAGATATAAGCCTGCAACATAGGCTTGATCGTTAGTACGGTCAGTCAAATATTGTCTTATGCGGCGTCTCCTAGCAAAAAAAATAACTATGCCTAGCTCTGGGATCCCACAATTATGTTAAATTAGCCAACCCGGGGCGGCATCAGGTTTTCAAAGCTACGAGTTAGAGGTCGACTACCGCCGCTATTCTTTTTTCGTCAGACATCGAAAAAGCTGAAATTTGCGCGAAAGTCATAAACCCACCGCCCGTCGCTGCCTCTGTAGCCAGCGATCTATCGCTCGCTTTGACGTAATCGAAACTTCGAAAGTATGCAACAATCCTCGCTTGCGGCGAATCGTCGACGTCAAGTAGTTTGATGAAACACGCATAATTTAGCATGATTGCACTGATAGTAAGTAAAGCAATACAACGAACTAAACAGGTAAATCTTGTATTGCATTGTTACAAGATTACAGCATTATAAGTAATTTCATTACACTGCATTGTTAACGAATGATAGCCTAAATAGTCGTCCATTTGTCTACGAAACTTAGTAGACCTACACAAACAATAACACAAAAAACGTTGCTTAAAAGCTCGTTGCAAACTGCTAGTCTGCTATTTATTTACTGTATCTAAGTGCAACGAATTTTTCGGTGGGACAGTTTTTTTACAAGTACATGAAAAATTTGTCGCAGTCTCGCGGAAATCTCGATGCGAAAAATTTTCCGAGTGCGACAAATTTTCCACGCTACGGATGTAGCGGACGATGTGCTGGGTAGTAGACAAACGCTGAAGGAGTCTGCTAAAAACGTCTTCTTGAGGTATAAAACGAATAGCGCAAAACCTTATCCATTAGTTCCAATCGGGCGCTGGAGCAACAACAGCGACACGCAGGAAAAAAGTCGAAAAAGGCTGCAGGTAAAAAAAATTAAAAAAACACGACTGGACAACATATTTGCATAATGGCCTTCGCACACTACATGTCCTGCGAATGTACAAAGTCGGAATTAAATTTTTTTTGCCGTTCCGTCTACGCAGACTAGCATAAAGCATGGCAGCTGGGTCGAATATCACCTACTAACCACGGTCAGCGACGGCGACGGCTCACCCCTGGAATTCGACGTTAGCGGTACGGGAGACGTCTACATCGACTTTGCAAACACAATGCTGTACGTGAAGGTTAAGATATCAAAACCGGACAATACGAGCCTTGATGCCTTTGCGCAGGCGGGACCGACGAATTTGTTCCTGCACAGTCTGTTCTCGCAGGTGGACATTTCCCTCAACAGCACCCTGATACCGTCTTTGACAAACACTTATCCCTATAGGGCTATGCTGAAAACGCTGCTCAGTTACGATGAGGACGCTAAAAAGTCGCAGCTTATATCCGCTATGTACTACAAAGACACGGCTAAATAAATGAGATCAACAACGTTAACTTTCAGGGTCCGCACGTAAACGTAAGTTTTGCAAAGCAAGCTGCACTGATGGAACTCAGCAAAGCGGTAGACATGATGGGCCGCATACACGGTGACATGTTCTTTCAAGAGCGTTACATGCTGAATGAAGTTAACACAAGTATTAAGCTTATTCGCATTAAAGACGCGTTCAGTGTCATGGAAACGCCGCCAATCACAAAGTGAAGTCGATGCACGGGTCGCTATTTGTCAAAAAGTTCAAGGTGATGCCGTCGATTTTTCTCGTTCACGCAAAATCTCTAAAACGTGCAACTGCAAAATACCCCATACGCCGCGTGGTATGCAAGTCGTTTACAATTCCGCAGCATTATCGAGACATTAATCAGGACAAATTGTTTTCCGGCCAACTGCCAGCACGTTTAGTAATGAGTATGATGAACACTAAAGCATTTAACTGTGATCGGGCGCGAAACCCATTCAACTTTGAGCATTTCGGACTAAGCGAGATACCGTGTATCCGAACGGTCAGCAACAGCACGCCATCAAACCCATCGAGCCGAATTTTGCGGATGGACAGTATATAAGAACTTACAACACTGTGTTTGCTGGAACGGGCAAGCTGGGTGCTGATAGAAGACTGTTCATCGACGGCGAAGATTTCGGAAAGGGGTACACTTTGTACGCGTTCGACCTCACGACCGATCTGGGCGAAGACGATCACGTTAGCCTGGTGAGACAGGGCCAACGTACGCTTGGCGCTTAAATTTACTGACGCGCTGGCACACAAAGTGACCGTCATCGCCTACGCAAAATTTAAGAACGTGCTGGAGATTGATTTCGACAGAAACGTGCTGTTCGACATTGAGTATGAATACGAAAGAGATAGAGCGCGAGGTTAAACGTATGTGCGGTAAGAACTTCGATGGCGTACTTAGCGCCGACACATTACCCGAAAAACCGCACCTGCTTGTAGCCAACACCGATCCTGCGCACGAGCCGGGTTAGCATTGGGTGTGCAACTGCGTCAACGAAGACGGCTACGGGGAAGATTTCGACTCGTTGGGCCAACCGCCAACTGACACTATAGAACGTTATTTGAACTGATGCTGCTTATCGTGGACATTTAATACTAAACAATTGCAAAATGTAATTAGTAGATTCTGCGGACATTACCGTATATATTACTGTTTAAGTAAAAGTAAAGATATAGACATGCATAAGATTGTAGCTAGTTTTACTGCGGACATTGCATTTAACGATGCATCAGTACATAAACTGGTGTGTCATGTATTGAACAAATAAACGAGTAGAAATGTACATGGCAACGCAATTTGGAACAAAATAAGCTATAACTCGGCTTGCGTAAAAAAATTTTGCAAGCTTTTTCGCCTGTATGGGGGTTTTCGGAAATGGGCCATCGAATGCTGCCAATTGCATTTTCCCCGACCGGCCCCGTTGCCATGGCAACGATATCTAGGACAAAATTGGCTATAACTTGCCTTGTGTAAAATATGGGTGCGAGATTTTTTGCGCCTATAAAAGGGTTTTTGGCGATGGGCCACCGAATGCTGCCAATTGCATTTTTTTCTGATTGACCCCCTTTGCCATAGCAATAAAAT
>Ga0209367_1000841_pt1 | contig 34570 bp, 21 predicted proteins | sample WorMetLIZISLAND2_FD_187412 | JGI IMG/M metagenome (GOLD analysis project Ga0209367, IMG submission 187412) | Marine gutless worms symbiont microbial communities from Max Planck institute for Marine Microbiology, Germany - Olavius geniculatus... ... | reverse complement strand
GTAACTCACCGATTTTGAATATCTTCATCCGTTCCGGAGATATTCGCCGCCAAACTTCGAAGTCGACCGAAATCGGGCCAAATTTTGCATGTTTTTGGCCCCTAAAAATTTTTTGGGGAGGCTCCCCCAAAATTTTGGACCGGGATTATAAAACTGAACGCAGCGTCGAGCATCGTGCAAAATTTCGCGCCGATCGGCCGACGGAGCTCGGAGATTACGCGGCGAAAAAAAGGGAAAAAAAACCACAGCAAAACAGAAGTCCTTCCGAAAACTATCGTTTTCGGGCGGACTAAAAAGCACAAAAAACCCAAAAAATTGTCTTTTGCTCTACCGCAACACCATCGTTAATTCATAAAGTGATTACTGATGTTATGCGCGGTAAAAATGAAGTAAAATTATTATTTGTTTGGCTTACGACGCTCTTCCGACTCACATATCGGCTGACCGCGTTATGACCTTCGCCCCTCTTCCCACAATATTTTGACAACTGGTCAACGCCAGTCTATGGGCGTCGATCCCTGTGAAACAGGGGGTGATGCAGGAATGCCCCCATGGACTGGGGGACCCTTAGACACTATCGCGAATGTCGCCCAATGTCTGTGTATAGCACCAACGTCATAATGCAGCCGCTATCGACTATTTCATCAGTCGACTAGTCGTCAAATATTTGATCGACTACGACGACGAATAGACAGTTAGGGATGTTCACGAGACCTTCTGAGCCGAGACTAAGACGAGACCCGAGACTCATGTTTCCGAGACCGAGACGAGACGTTGCAGCTTTAGAGACGTTGGCCGAGACGTTAAAGCTACCGAGGGTCTCGAGCGTCTCGGGAGCTTCAACGTCTCGCCGAGAGCTTGTTCAAGACGTATGACAAAACTCATTAAAAATGACAAAAATTTTATAAGGATCAACTAACTCGCACCATGGTAAGCGCTTTCTTTGTGATATTGTGGGTCTGCACTGTGTCCGGAAAAAAGTTGTACCCGGCCTTAAACATCGTAGGCCTAAAATAGGAATGTCAAACCTAAACGAATCTGAATAAAATTTTGTACATTAATTTGCAATGAATTGCTAAAGCGACCACCAAATTTCGTTAAAATATTTATTTTTTAGCGGAACTATTAATTGTTGAATATTGATAACAAAATATTTTTGTTATCGATATGGCGTTACATATACATGTAAGTTACCGTTCTGTTAGGCCTACTGTACATTTGCGTAACTCCAACAAAGTAACAACATTTGATTCTGGCAAAATTTTACATCAACAATGCATCACTTATTGGCAACGAAAAATGCCAAATTTTAGTTAAATATGCCAAAACAAACAATAGCTACAGCGATTTTTTTGGAGGTCACCCCAAAACACTTCCATTTCAGATCTTTGTAGATGACGTCAGCGCGACTGCACAAAACGTCTCGACGATACGCAATGGTCCGAGACCCGAGATGAGACCTATACTAGGATTAAGTCAAAACCGAGACGTATTGCTTTGAGACCGAGACGAGACCGAGACGAAACGTTTGTACGTCTCGACTCTTGAGACCGTTTTGATACCGAGACGTCACGACCGAGACCACATCCCTGCTAATCGAATAGTCGAGCAAGGCTAATTATTGCGACAAACATCATATGCCACTCCCCAGCATGCAAAATTTTGCATTTTAATTTTTAAACATTAAGTCACCTCATTATAAAGTTCTTTCGGCAGTATTTCTTTGTTACAGTTGTTGCCGACATGTCCCATTGACCCGAAGCCCAACCGGGGTGTGGTCCGATGTGGTAATTAGTCGTACCGATTGTTAGCGGTAGCAACGTAAACGCAACAAATAACAAATGTAAGAAGTAAAGTTCTTAATTTCTTATAAATGTTTGCAGTATTCAAGTTATAACACCCAGTACGTATGGAGAAAATTAGGCAGTTTTTGGCGGATGGCGCGGAAGAACAGTTTGCACAAGCTGTGAGGCTGAACGACGAGGAATCTAAGAAAGATCCCGTGTCGGAACCGTACAAGTCCATGTACGCGGCCCGAGAAATATGGCACAAACTGAAATCAGACGTCGATCGTCACCGGGAATCGGCCCCAGACACCGCACAGTGGCTGTTCCTCGAAGCCGTGCTCGATCTAAAGCTCGGAATGAACTATATCGACACCGAGGAGAAGTCGACGGGCGAAGAGCGCCTTGCAAACTGTCTGTCAAGCTTGGATCCTCACTGTTATCACGCGGAGGTCTGCTGCATTGTGCAGACTGCCCTAAACCATGCCGGAATTCTCAACTGCGATCGAAGTGAAGCGCAGAAAGGTCTCGAGTTCCTGCAGCGTGCCGAAATGTTGTACAAAGATTTCTCGGAGAAGACCGGCGGTGCCCCGTGGACAGTGGCTGACTTGTTTCACTCAGATTCTTATGATGAGAGCGCCTGCTTGGAGAAATTGGTGAAGAATCGGGTAGAAAACTTTGAAGATACTTACACGCATACTCTGTATTATCTTGCGCAGGCTTATGCTAAAGTCGGCAACAGTGCGGAGTCGGCGCGGTATTGCCGCATGACATTGCGCCGTCAGCTTGCCAGTCATAAATATGAGCCGGTGGAATGGGCGATGAATGCTGCAACACTTTCGCAGTATTATGTCTTGGAGTCAAATTTTCCACCTGCCCGTCACTGCCTTTCTAGTGCCCAGTTCATTCTGAAGGAGGCAAGCGAATCAATTGATCAGGCCAGCGATGAAGTGGCTGAGCGCGTTCACAAAGCATGGGCCGATCTTTACCGCTGCTGGGCTAAGTACGGTCTGGCACTACTCGAACACTCCAGGGATCGACTCTGCAGCCAGTTGGATGCAGAAACTCAACCGGAGAATAATCACAATGCAGAAATTACTAGTACTACCGCAATGGAGTCGGAGGAGTGTGATAAAAATGAGTGCGATCATTTCTTTGATCTTGAGCTGACGGCAGTTGAGTCAAAAATCACCGACAAGCCTGTGTGTGTGTTTGGTGAAGCAAGAAATGTGTTCAAGCCGGTCCAGTCGTGGCTAGAAGCCGCCAAAGTCTTCTACGCACTTGATGGTCACTGCTCGGACCATGTCGAAATTGTCCGTGACCACAGCCGTCTGTACCAAGTAATTGCATTTTTTGATTCGGACCTTGAGCGCCAGTGTAAGATGCACAAACGGCGAGTGGATATGTACAGCGGGATCCTGAAGCAGCTCAGTCGCCAGTTTTACTTGCTTATGTGTCGCCAGCTGATGTTTGAACTGGCTGAGATTTACAGCACGATGCTCGACAACAAACTGGCCTTGATGGAGCAGTCACATGGCCCACCGAGTGACCATGCTCGCACAAAGATCAACATGCTGGCCGGAAAGAGCATCGAAAACTTCCAGGCATACGTCAGTTCGTTTCGCAACTCGGAGGGAAAGTTGCCGGATCGATTTGAAGACGACGACGAACGACCCGCACTTCTTGCGCATTTCTACATGGGCCGAATGTACTCCAAGTTCATCGATTCTGATGTAACCCAGAGGCTGAAAAACATGAAGGTTTCTGTCGACAATTACAAGTTTCTTGTTGTCTACTGCAATGCGAATCCAGAAGCCACGGAAAAGGTGAAAGTGGAACGAGATCTCTGCGAAGAAATGGTAGTTCTCTTGCCAGCAAAAATGGACAAAATTCGTGCATCTGCAGAGTAATTGTGATGACAGTTTAGTCATGTTTTTCGTTTTACCTAGACACTTTTGTCAGCATTTGTTTTTTCTTGTAGCATGTTGTGTTTCTGGTTATTACCAAACATTTATCACATGAATGTTTATTTTTTTCAAAGTATGTTGTTGCTGCTGCTGTTGCTCACCTGCTGCAGTGAAGTATTTTGCAAATCTCTGCTGATTTATATTCTAAATTGTCTTTGCTGTTTTAAAATTTTTCATGTACTGATTGTATATGTGATTTTTTTGGATTACTGAAGGCACCATTTGTGTTCATATATTTGCAAATTTTATAGCATGCATGCTTCTGACTATTGACTGATTTGATATATTTGGCGTGCATTAGAAACATTTTATTTTTTGCTGTGATGTGGTCCTGTCTGCTGATTTGTATGTTGAACATTTTTGCAGTTTAAGACATCAGTGGTTGTCTATTACATGTAGAAGAACATTTTTACTACTGGTTTTTTTTTTCGTTTGGTAAAACATCACTAAAATGCAGTTATAATTGCAAATGCATTATCTAGATGTGTGGCAGGTGTGTTAACAATGTGCCATTTATAATGAGGCATTCCGTTTATTGGTTGATCATTTTGGCTTTTCTGTTGAGATGTGTTGTTTATACATTCAGTAATCTGCAGCAGTAACGTTTCAGAATTCATGCTTGAACAATAATGGCACTATAGTTGACGTGGATATTGACTGTGCCAGTGGCCACATTTTTACGCTTTTGGTGGTATCTTTTGTCCAATAAATTGAGGCATGTGCTTGAGTTAAAAAAATTTCAATGCTTCCGGTTTCCATCCATCGCTAGAAAAGACTTGCATTCTTAAAATTTTTATTGAACTTTAAAAAATATTAGTGCAATTTTTTCAATTTACTTTTCAAGTTTTACTGAAAAATACGGTTTGCAATTTGCATCTGGTCTGTAATGCTGCAGTAACTTTGCTTAAGTTCTCATGCTTACTATTTAGAGTATCATTTTGTTTTTGTGAGTTTTTGTATAACATTACATAACATATCGTGATATAAAAATCCCCCCATCCCTACTTTTTTGCCAGCTGAAATTGGAAACACAGAAATATTTGTTACATTTTATTATGTCTGCTTGTGTATTTAACTGACACTATTTTAAGTTTATTTGCAATTACAGATAGTCCACAGTTCATACAGAATTATTGGTAATATGTTAGGCCAAAACACAATAAGCATAGTAGGTAGTTGCTATGGAACAACTGTTATATAGTGCCATTGCTAGTGAGCTTGAGTGCATTTAAAAACTACTGTCTGTTACATTACTTTTCTAAAAACAATATCTGAACATAAAAGAGTGATCCACAAATATTGGGCTCACTAGCAGAATAATTAGGCCTATATTACTGCTATAGCCTATTTCAAAGTAGTGTGCCGTAACTTGGCATACATTAGGAGTAAATTTTCAAATAACTGAAAAACGCAAACACTGGTAAATTGCCTTGTGTGAAAGTTATTTCTGAATGCCATTGCTGTACTTACAGCTAAGTTTCTTTGACATAGTTTTTACCTTTGTTGTGTGCACACTTAATTGTGGACACGTTTTGAAATGTAGTCTTTTGATATCGTTATTTTGAGCAATATTTGTTTAATAGAACACAAGTAGAATGTGAATCCAGACTAGTCAAATGACTGGGAGAGGAATAGAGACCTTAGCAAAGGTTGCATTATTTTGCTGAAGTTTCTTATAGCATAGAATAGAGAGGCAAGAGCTCAGCTGTCGTTAGGATACCTGACCATACTGGTTGTCAGTGATCTTCAAGGTCATCCAATATCGATGATTTTCATGTCATTCGAAAGCCAATATGTGACTTCCTATCAATGATCAATAGCAACCTAGGTCCTATCTTGCACCGTTTAGCCACAGTACATCCCTGACGAACAGACGGTCGACAACTATATGCCAATAGCTCGACCGTTACGTTAAGTATGGTGGGCTAACAACTAGGCCTACATGCAGTTTACCAGACCGTAACTAATAAAGACAAGTCAGCCGCAGTGTATTTTTATGCTCGTGTTGTTAAAGGTTGCGCTTGTCAACGTTTTCTTAAACGAATATAATTTTCCATTGTATTGTATTGTATTGTATGATAATGATGATTTATAAAATTTCTGATTTTAAAGTATAGTCTGGTTGCTCTTTGCGTCTGCATGCATATATATTTTCTTACTTTTTACTATTCTTTTAGGCTTAGATGATATGGGTTTTTAACCTGATACAAATAAAGATTGATTGATTGATTGAAATAGACCCATGCGGCACGCACACACAGAGCAAGACTGAACTTTTCAGCTTCTGTTACTTCTTTATTGTGACTGTTGTTTACATTCTGTGAAGAAGGCGTGGTCGCGTGAAATTTTGCGTGAAATTGCGGTCGTCCGTATTTTATGAGCAGAAAGATGTCAAAGGTGAATTTATTTGGCAGTAAGTTTGGGTTTATTAGATCATTAACATATATAGGTCTTTGATCTAGTAGTTATTGTGGAGTGTCAACGTTGCTATGTTTCGAGAGTAAACTTTGATCGCGAGTGATATCGGGACTGTAGCCAACAAAAACAGTACACAGGAGGTGCATAACGCGGCTAACGCCTGCATGATACTCAGTGCATGACGTGAGACAATATGTAGCTCGAATTTTAGCGTGTTTTGCGGTTTGTGTTTAAACGCTAATATATGCAAAAACGTTACAAAGTTATTATAATACATTAAAAACAAGAAGAACGTGTTTGTTGTCTCAGTTATTGTCTAAAAATCACATCTTACAGTTTTCACATCAAATGTTCAATGTGTCCGCCTTGCTACTGGGCGACACATCTAAGCCGGTGACGCCACTGACCAATGGGACGATCAACCAAATGCTGCGGCACTTTGCCCTACTCAGTGTCAATGGCTTTTTTAGCTGGTTGACTGTCGTGAATCGTCAACATTGATAGACCATCTGTTGAAGGGCATCCCGAACAGCATAATCTACCGGATTTAAGTCTGGGTTGTTTGAGGGCCATATGCCAGGCTTGATCAACGTTGATCACACAACTGGTTAGTGGTGTTGTCAGCTTGAGTGCGTCATCTGACATTTCACAAGGTAGTGTAGCAACACATCTGAGGCGTGGTGGAATCTATAGTGACGGTTTTATTACAAACTCTGCTTATTCTGACAGTGAATGAATTTTGAAAATCAGTTAATAATTGGTGAAGTTATAAAGCATACAATAAATGGTGCCATATTTTTGGCCCACCCTATACACTGTGAGGCATAAAAAACACACCAAAATTTTTTTATCATAACTTGAAGAAAAGTGATCCAATTTTAATAAGTTTTAGTACGAATATTTTTGATACAACTGGCCATCAAATGACTGCTTAGTTTCCCACCTCACCCATCGTGTGTTTCTGCACTACCTGGGGAAATAAAATGAACAAAATATTGCATTTTTCACCACTGGTATTACTGCTTAAACAAAAAACACACAAAACGCACATTTTGTCCATATTTTTATCATTTTAGCTGATAGTTTATTTAATTCTTCATTTTTTAATTACCTACAAAAATGTTGGCCCACAAACATGGGCTTGGCTTGGAGACACTTTCTCCATTTGTTGATAGCAGGGTTGATCACGTTCTGCTCCAGACCAATCCAAGCTTCATCAGTCACTTCTTGAATTCATCGATATTCCTGTATGTTATGCCTATTTAATAGACGTGCTGCTGCACAACAGTCAAACCTTACAATTGATTGGCTGTTGGCGGCCACATATCCGGAAAGATGAAATTTTATGAAGTTTTTTTGTTGATTTTAATGCATATTTTGTCTGTTCTGTTTTTACCAGGTAGCGTAGAAGCAGATGTATGGTGAGGTGGGAAACTGAACAACCATTTGATGGCCATTTGTGTCTTGAATATGTGTACCAAAAATTATTAAAATTGGATAATCCTTTTTCAAGTGATGGTAAAAAAAGTTTTGGTGTGTTTTTTATGCCTCACAGTGTAGTATTGAGCACAAGTAATATACATGTTAATGTGATGTCATATAAATGTTTTATAAGTAACATCAATCACTTTTGTTGTTAGATTCAGCTATTACATGACTTGTGTAATATAATGTTAACTTTTTCTGATTTCATCCAGTCAATTATTTAATTTGATGTTATTGTAGAGTTGATATCAAGCTGTTTTGTGTTTTAGCCTATTCTGTATTCTTACTTCCGAAGCTCTGCATCCTTCCGTGTTCGAATAGGTAATATTGTTACAAAAACTAGCACTTGTGCACATGAATATTTGCATCTGTTATTAGTGTAGTCATGTAGATATTTGCAACAGCATGTGGCAGAATGCCTGTATTTTAGTATGAGTTTAAGGAGTTTTCGCGTTAGGTAAGGCAAAATCGGCCAATGAAAAATTTAGAAGATTACTATTCAGTCTGGTTTTCCACAGATTGCGTGCATGTCCAGTTGCCTAACCCTCAGTACGAAAATGCTCTAGAATAACAAGAGAATTTTTGCAGAGAGTATAGTCAGTTTCATGGTATAGTTCATCCCCTTTGTACTTTTAAGACCGTGACGTTAGTTGTGCTAGCATACAGCTTAGTGTGAGCTATGAGTCACCTATAATTGATTGTAAGAAATAACATCGATGGCAGTATGCTATTTTTATGCAGCATGTGGCAACTGTACTGGATGAATATCCTGTATAATGTTTGTGTTTTCTTTCTTCTGTGTATAGCTCTGGCATACAAAGGTATCGACTATAATTACTGTGCTGTTAACTTGATCAAAGATGGTGGCGAGCAGGTATATATATATTGAGAAAATATGTTATTGTTTATTTATTCTTTCTGTTTTTTAAAGTTTTGTTTGAACTTATTCATTGCTAGTTTAGTGAAGCTTAGTTTAGTTATTATTTGTTTAGTTTTTTTGTTATAATGATAAATCCGTAGCAAAGATTACCGGGAGTCAAAAACAAAAGTTAGAAACGTACCTGGCATGGCTATTCCGTGGTCCAAGCAATTATTGCCGAATGAATCATACAAAAACACTCGAGTTAAAATGTTGAATCATTTACTTAGTTATTATTTTTAAAGTTTAATTTAGTTATTTATCAACTGACTGGTTGGCTGATTAATTGTTAAAATGTTGTGTTGTCAGTGGCAAAGAAAGTACTGTGTATTTGTTATATTTCTGTAATTTTTTGATTTTTCTGTAACAGCTGTTTTTCAGAACATTTGTATGTCTGTGACAATTTCAGCTGAAATCTGACTATGGCAAACTGAACTCATTGCACCAAGTTCCGTCTTTCGTAGTCGACGGAGTTACCCTTACTCAGTCAGTAAGTAACGACACTTTAACAGTACTTGATAGTCAACTTATCCGCCTTATGCAGCTATCCTAATAGGTTGCAATTTGGGTCATATTTCCCCATCTGTCTGTCTATCCATTTATCCATTTATTTTTCCATCTATTTATCTGTTTGTCGGTCCTAACTTGAAAACTAAATTACTAGGTGTAGAAACACCAACATTGCTGTGAGTATTTTCCGTGATGGATCTGCTGTAATTGGTGTGCCTATTTTTAGATCAAAAGATTGTGCTGCTTTGAGCAGATGGCTGCATAATATCTTGTCACTAGGTCAACATCAGTTTTTTAATAATTTTTTTATGCTAGCTTCATGATAGCATTATCCAGGAGTTTACATTCAAACAACTTGAGGGTTTTTAACACCTTTGAGTAGAACCATAATCGGTACAGGATTTTGCATTATTTGTTTGGTCCAGTAATTTTAATTTAGTTGATTATTTATACATGGGAAATGTGCAGTTTGGCTGTTTTGATAGAACTGTTTTGATATTTGTTTGTACTTTTAGAAAGTATTCATAAACGATGTGGAATTTTTATACAATTTTTTTGTTTTAATATTAATTCAATATGTGGTTATTTTTAGCTGCCAATCATTGAGTATTTGGAAGAGAAATATCCTGAGAAACCACTTCTTCCAAGAGATCCAATTAGAAGAGCACAAGTAAATATAGTTGCTTGGTGACACGTTTCAATTAATTAATCAAAACACATATTTCGTAAGTGCACAGTGGTGAAGACTAGGCTGAGTATTCACATTTACTGTAGGTATTGTCAAATATTTTTGTTTAAAAAGTATGCTAAAAAGTATTTTTTTTTCAAATCTTAAGTTCTTGTTAGTGGTTGTGCTCTTATAGTCAGATGTGTGTACTTTTGTCTGCCTGTGTCGAATTATTTCTTGGAACGAATATTGTTAAACGTCCAAATTTAACTTGAAAAGTTATAGGTGGATTTTGGTGACATTTTTTTCAGAATGGTTCAGATTTTGGTTGCCTGGATCGGAATCCAGATTCAGAATTATTTTTGCTCTTTTTGCAGTTGTTTTTTCAGTCATTTTTAGTTTTTTATATTTTTGCATTTGTATTTTTGTAAAATGACTTTTCTGTCTTCTTTCTGTCTTCTTTCTGACACTTGTTTCTGTCATTTTTAGCTGGGAGCACGAGTGTGACAGACTGACAGACCACAATATGGTAGCATCTGCAGCAGTAGGTGGAATTAATGTGCCACCTAATAAACAAACAGTTTGTCATTTTGTTATATCAGGCTCGCAGGATTGCGGAGATTATCAACTCTGGAATTCAGCCGCTTCAGAACTTAGCCACTCTGAAGAAAGTTGCCGAAGTAGCGGGTGAAGTAGCTGAGTCAAAGAAGCTGGAATGGGTGCAGCATTTCATCAGCAAAGGCTTTCGAGGTCTGTGCCTGCTTTGCAGCGAGGATAGATAATTGTCAAGTTGTTTTTTTGGGTTTCGAGTTTGCGGGATTCAATGTTTGATGCATCGATGAGTTGTGAAATTTGGTGATGCATTGAACATCAATTGTTGGCTGATGGAATTACTGATTAGTCACACGATTAATCATTAAAATTTATTTATTTATTTATTTGTCTTCAATAGCAGGCTTGAGGCCCATGAACATACAAATCACAGACACAAACACAAAGAGTAAAAAAAGACTAAAACAAACTACTTCTCCAACATTTAAAAACTGGAGATTTAAAAAACAAGTCCGATGATAAAACAGCATCGACAAGCGAATTGTCACTAATCTGCAATGATCGCCATAGTGAGAAAATCACAAAAAAAGAAAATAAATTATATAGTTTTAATTGTTTGATTTTTAATTGAGTTATGTCACAATGAAAAAATTGAAAGCCACATATGGTGACAAGTATTTACAAAATGACACTCAGACAACATGAATATTTTAGTTTTTCTACAAGATTGGATAAAAGAAACACTGTCTTAGCACTGTTAACTAAATAACTGATAAAACTGCCAAAAACATGCATTTTCTGTTTTAGTTACTAAGGTTGCTTTTTGTCGAAATTAATAATTGATTGATTGTTAATTTCTGTTACGGTGAGTATGAAAATTTGTTAAGTGTTACCTACACTAATCTACATTGAGATGGGTAAACTATCTTGTCATGTAGCCAGCCACCCAGATTAACTGAGCCTGCTCATCGCTTCATCGATAGGCTCATTGACTATCAGCGAAAGCTGGAACGTCAACAGACAGACTACTAGTCCTTTATTCGTGGTCTGGCAGTGTAAACTAGTGTTTGATCGAGGACAAAGGAAACAGAGATCAGCGCCACCCTGCACATCTTGCGTTCATGATGTTTCTATGGCACAGGTGCAGTGGCTTTTATCACTATACCTGGTGGGTGCAGCTTGCGCCCAGTGAAAAAGGGGGGGAATTTTGATAAAGTTGTAGATCAAAACTTTCCCCCATTTTTTACTTTCCTCCTAATTTTCACTGGGCAATCTACACCCCTAACAAAACTTTCGCCCTAGAGGAGAAAAAAGCCCAAAATGGAGGGAAACTTGAGTCAGAAATTGGGGGGAACCTCAGCCCAAAACTGGGAAAGTTGCACGGATTTTGATTTCAGATTTGGGGGATAGAAGCCACTGCACAGGTGGATAGGCAACTCGCCAAACTAAGCAACTTTTGCTGTACTTTAGAAGAGACGTTATGTCGATTCTATGATTTGTGTTAAAGGTTTATTATTCTGATCTGTTTGAGATTTCCTTCAAAACAGATGTTTGTTTAAGTATATTCAGTACTTGGTTTTTGTATTTTCATATCTGTGTATTTTTTTCTATTTTTTTGCTGTTGCTTTGCTAGTTAACTTTGCGTGTGCGCGGATGCACATTTCATGCAATGCAAAGCTCAAATTCCACTACGCCATTTTTCACCAAAATTTTCCCATTTCATTGAAAGTCATGGACACGGACCATAAAAGTAACGGATGCAAACCATGAACTGAGGATGTCATGGGGAATTTTGGCTTTCAAACTATCTCAACATGTCAGGGTGTTTGCAACAAAGTCTGTGACAAGTCCACGACAAACCCTCAAACGTTTATGTTGCTCTAATGGAATTTAGTCTGTGACAAGACACACGGAAAGTCCTCAACAAAGACTCCAGACTGTCGGTAATTTTTCGTGGACTTTTTATGCAAAGTCGGCGTAATGGAATTGTGGGGTTAATAAACCAGGCAGGTGGTCAGTCGGTGAAACAGGTATAATGATAAACTTTATTCACACCAGAAAATGTGTACAGATGGGACAGAAAGAGACAGATAAACAGATCAATACAGTCAGGCAATACAGAAAAGAAATGTAGGATATAAAAACATACAAAACATGCCATACAGAACAGAAGTCTTAAAAATGGCGATCAACAACAATTTAGCTCTAAAATTAATATTCAAATCGAAATTGAAGCACCTTTTAAACGTGCATGCAATGTACAGTGTAGCAGCAAAAGATACAGATTGAGTTTTGTGTAAGTTTTGTGTTAGTGCAAAATCAATTCTCTATATTACTAAGATGTGGTTAATTACATGTAGAATATGAAAACTTGAAAACTATTTCGCCACGGTGGCAGCAGCACAAAACATATATATAAAAGCAAACAGAAAGAACGCAAAACACAACACAAGCACACAATGAGAAATAGAAATTAAAAAACGCGGAAAAGGGGGAAAATATGCACATGTACAAAATTACCTGTCAAAAGTATCAAATCAAATCAAATGGCACAGAAGGGCAACATTAGGCCTATGCTTGGTAGCAAAACTTAGGCCTACAGATTAAGTTCTGCATCAAAATCAGTTCTCTACTCTACTGAGATGTGGCTATTTACATTTAGAATCTGCGCAATGTGCAAAGTAAACTGTTAACAGTTCTAACTCAAATGGCACAGAAAAACAACAGTAGGTTTAAGCCTACACTTGTGTTGCGGTGAAATCTTCTAAGTTGCCAATGACAATCACTCGTCCATCATCCCATTTACCGATGTAGAGACGTCTTCGTGACTGGTCATACCACAGACTGCGAGGACATTTCAGATCTCCATCAACACTGACAGTCATCTCATGAGCACTGGACAGTGACTGATCTATCACCAACAGTCTGTCGTTGAACGTATCAGTAACAAGAACGCGTCCTTCTCTGTCTATTGCTAGACCACCTGGACAGTTCATCTGCATCAGCTCTGATCCCGCCCGTCGACCGTAGCTACGAACCACAGCTCCGTCAGCTCCTACTAAACAGAGACGATGTAATGAGTTGACGCCGCTATCACTGACCAGAAATTGACTGGTGTTAGGCAGCTGCACAGCATGCCAGGCATATTCAACATTAGCCTGCAGCTGAATGGTCTGTAGAAGGGTTCCATGAGTCGTGAATATCTGTAACTTACTTTCATCTGCACTCAAGACGATCAGATTGTGTTCACTGTTTACTGACAGACCACGTGGATAGCGTGCCACGGACCACTTCATCACAGCATTGCTACGTGACAGCTCTACTCTGTGTACGCTGTCGTTGCCATTGTCAGATGCATAGAGGCATTTATTGTATGAACACGCCACTAAACCATAGCACGCGTCACCCAGTCCAGGAACCGTGATGTGGCCCTGTAATGTGAAGGTCTTGTTCTTGTTGTCGTAGACTTCAATCTTCTGTGGATTGTATGCGCGCAAAATAAACACGTCTTCACCAAGTGACGTCACACCGCTGACTCCACTGCCTCTAGGAATGACGGGGTTCTTTCTGTTAGGTCAATTGGTTGTAGTCTGCACAATCCTGTGGAACATGTCAACACAGATAGATAATGTTAAAACTCAAAAATTAAAAATTTTGCAGTCATCAGAGCTCAATAGACCTAGCAGTCATGATTTTAAATTTATCAAACATACGCTATCTTTAAATGCCCTTAAGTCTAATCAAGTAGCCTAGACGATTGTCCGTAGTCAATCAGTTTTCTGTTTACATTTAAGTCATTTCTGCTTAAATTTTAATCTCTCATTGAGTGCATCTGAGTGTTTAATTTCAGGCTATGTTTGTAGGCCTTTTTACTTTTTTAAGAATTACTTTGATTCGTAAATTGTCTTTTTTGCATTCATGCCAAGTTGTGTTATTGCATAATTGTATCAACTGTTCTCAGCTGAATTTCAATACATTTCGTATAATTTTAATTTAATAAAAATAGGTGTTTTATTGGGTAATGTTTTAAAATTTGACAGCATTGGAGAACGTGCTTGAGGAGACGGCTGGCAGGTTTTGTGTTGGCGACGAGGTCACAGTTGCAGATCTGGCTTTAGTACCACAGTATATGAACGCAGAGAGGTACGAACTTTAAACTTTAAATGTTATAATAACTTTTAATGGCCAATTTACACCTATGAGACAACTGAACTTAACAACTCAAGTGTTGAGTTGAGTCGGCATATAGTAGGTGCCATCATGTACAGGATGGGCCAAAAAAGTAAGTAAGCTATTGCACTTTGTCCATCTTCGCTAAATATTGATTAATTTTCACAATTTTTTTCACCAGTGGATCTGTAACAAATTTGCTACTCGGTGGCGTACACACTACACTTATTATATTGCTACACTACCTTGTAAAATATAAATATCCAAAAACAAGCAATATCTACAGATGGACAGAAGGTCTGATGGTAAATTTTTGAAGTATTTAACTTAAGTGTTAAAATATGAGTTATAGTAAGTGTCAAAAACATTGAAGAACATATTAAACATTTAAAAAAATAATTTGAACGACTTTACTGTGCACTACTGTATAATGTACACTAATGCTGGTTGATGGCTGCAATCTTGCTCAGTTAACTGCATGAGCATACAGAGCATTTTTTTAATTGTGCGGCCCTACAAGCTGTGCACTATTTTTGGAAAAATGAAAACTTACGCTGTAGCTACATCGAAAACTTTTTGACACTTATTATAATTTATATTTAACATTTTACTTAAATAGTTTAAAAATTTACCATTCGGCCTTATTACCATATGTAGATATTGTATTTTTTGAATATTTTTATTTTACAAGGTAGTGTAGTGACATAATATGTGTGTTGTGCATGCCACCGAGTAGCAAATTTTTTAGGAAGTCTACTGGTAAAAAATTGTAAAAATTAGTCAATATTTAGCGAAAATATGGCAAAAGTACCATAGCTTACTTTTTTGGCCAACCCTGTATATCTAACGTAATCACGGCTCGTATCATGATAATGCACTGTCACTTAATTCACTGTCACTTAATAATTCACTGTCAACGCCTGAGACGATCGGCAACTGTATGGACAGCTACGTATTATGTCGGCACTCGGCGCCACGACATCTTTTTTTGTTGTATTTAGGCCCTATACTTTTTGTACCCCTAGCTTTAGTTGTGGCTGTCTGTTTTTTGTTTTTAGTAATCCTGAACCTTACCTGTTCCGTAGGCCTAGTTCTATATTGAGCGTTTAGTTTTGAATTTAATTTTTATTATAAATCTTAATCTGTGTTTTCTTATCGATGATTTATAACTGTTGACTCACTTATTGTTGTATCTGCTGATATCTGGCGTTTGTGCGTTGCCGTGTTTTAAAGTGAACTTTGTGAAATCTGATCTGATTTGACAGGTATAAAGTTGACATGACTTCGTTCGCGATAATTCGTCGGATCGTAGATGAGTGTCTTACACTGGACGCGTTTCAAGCGGCACTTCCTTCCCGCCAGCCCGACTGTCCGGACGACTTGAAATGATTCTCAATACATGACATTATCGTAACCAATTAGGGTCACTTCCAAAGCCGTAGTTTACATACGTCCCTTGCTATAGCATAACATGGGACAGATTATTAAATCACTTGCGCCACTCTGTATGAAAGCACTTCTACGGCTACAATATTTGCTTGATTCTGATGAAATTTTGCGCAGTGGTTCGGGTCCCCAAAAGTAAGATCTATTTTGTTTACGGTGAAAATTCAATTACTTTTTTTTTTATTTTGCCCCGTTTTTACGCAATTTTTTACTATTTTCCATGGAAAGATTCTAAGGACCCTATACGTTACACAGACGTTATTTTTTCGTGTTGTCCGTGATGATGTTTTTATGGCACGCATTGATAGGTATTTCATCAAACTTTTGTTGCATTTTTGGAGATATGCTAATATCTGATAAAATTTGCCTCATGGGTTATCATGTGAAGGCTATGCTACGCTGATGCTGTGACGGTTGATATAACTTTGCGCCGTTTAAGAATTAATATATCCTTTCTAAACACGTGTTTGTCTTTTTTCTTCTTCAGTATGTTGAAGGTCGAAGACGGTAATGGTAGACACCTGATGATAGACTGGTGCAGACATAGAATAAAACAAGTAGGGCAACCGGTACTGCTTCGGCATGTTAAAAGCAGATGTGACTGACAACTCTAGGCTATTCAGGGACAGTGATGGGACCAAGGTATCAACTCTCACGGCCACGGCATTTAATGCATTGAATGCTGGATAAGTGCGAATCCTAATAAGAACGCTAGAAAACATACGGCTCAAATGCAAAACCTTTTATTAGGACAAAAAATCTCAATAATTCTATTAATCCAGTCACAGTGAACATCAATCTAATCTTGACATACAGGTTTAGTAGGCCTAGTCCATGTCAACTTATCAACTGCAATCACAAATTAACGTCGTATGTTGCATTTTAAAAACATCAGATTTTCAAGCACATTCTGACATTTTTGAACGGTGTGGGTGCACCACTGCATTAGGCCTATAATGCTGCCCTGTGAGATAATCCGTTCTACAAACGCCGATGTAGCAAGAACACTGAAGAGGCGAGTGAATAGCGGTTAAAGGCAACTGTATGCCAAAAAGTTTAGTTTTCTCGCGATCGTCACGATTTATGGCAGAAGTGTTATTTTGATAGCTTGATATCAGTGAACTGTCGATTTTGTATGAGTATTGCAACGATTTACCTAGTGCAGCGGCGTATTTAGAATTTGGCAAAGGGTGGGGGCATGGCGAGCGCGCAGAGCGCGAGCCTATAACGGGGGTCTAAGGGCGGAGCCCCAGCGAGGTCCAGGGGCAGGTCGGAGGGTCAGGGGCGAAGCCCCCCTGAAGCTGAAACACTTTTTGCTTTTGAACGTTCAATGGAAGCCGCAAATTCGCCCATTTTTTTTCTAAAATTTGCTGGAAAACGGCAAAAAACGCACCTTTTCATATAAAGTCGCCTGTAAAAAAATTTTCATGGTCGAGCCCCCTAAATACGCCACTGACCTAGTGCGTATTAAAATTAAACATAAACATAAACATAAACATTAGAATGTATCACCAGGTTAAAATTGCAAATAGGTAGGCCTATAGTTCTTTGACAGGCTGCTATAAAAAATAACACATGTAATTTTTTAAAAAGAAACTTCAATCAAGGCCAATTACTGTCATCCACAAACTAACAGATAAAGGTAACACACTGGCTATCACAGGTAGCATAGAATGGTGTGAAAGTTTAATAAAAATAAAAAAAAATTAAATTGCTAGTGGTTGTGGACATGCCGGCAGTGCTGAGCGCGTAAAAAACCATGAAAGATGTCCAGATGCAGAACTGAGCGCTAATTAAAATAGAGATGTGTCTCTGGCTCCTCACGGAAGGGTCGCGACTCCTTTTCACCAGAATCGGTGGAATACCGCATGGCGTTTATAGTACTTACTTAGTTACTTTGTATCCTCGGTTATGAGGGTTTTTAGGTAGACCGATTTCGATTTTGTTGTTCTTTGCAAAAAATGGCGTCGTTGGTGGTTCCGTTTATGAGTCGTGTATACTTTTGCTATTCGGCAGCCAAAGTTAAAATTCTAGCGAAAGATTTACTTGTAAGCATGCGCTTTGTTATGATGAACGTTTAATTATAAGGTTACTGCTAGCATGAGATCTTCGATCTCGCCGTAAGCACCGGCAGGATTTCTAGGATGAGATCTAGTGATTGCAGTCCCGGGATTGAGAAATTTGTAATCCCGGGAAGAAGATGAAACCGATGGGCAGCCGACGATTGCTTTAAAAGAATGATAATTTAGTTATAATTTATAAAGAAAATAAATTACTGTTTATCAAAACGTCCCTGTGACTTCATCGGCAGTGACATGGTAACTGGTTTTTGAAAAGTACATAGTATTTTTAGCTTAAACATTTTTAAATGCTGAACAATCAGTAGGCGGTCATGTTAAAAAGTCTATAATTTTGGCGTTTTTCAACAGAATCACATTTTACTTGGCAGTTAGACGTAGAAGGATGTACTAAATAAAGCTGCAAAATTTTGAATTAAAATTTTAAGTGGTTGCTGAGAACAGGGAAAAATTTTAGGGGCTACTTTTTTGCCACACCCTGTACATGTTGTATCAGTGGTGTCAGATATCGGGTGATGCCTAAAAGCTGAGTTACTGTTGTTGCAGGGTGATTTTCTCGAAGATGGCGATTTCTACATTGAAAGCAACGGTCGAATTGTTGCTGAAGATGACGTTTTTCTTGATGGACATCGTTATTATATGCATCTTCGTGTTCTTGGGGGTAAAGGAGGTATGGCATATATATCAGTATTTATATATTTTGTTCCACATGGTCTATTGCAGCATTAGAACATTGATAATTATTATATCATTGGCAGTTAATTATGTGATTTAATTATACATAGTACAGCGGGTGGCCAAAAGTGTCATAATGCGATGACGATGCCAGAAAGTTGTGAAGCGTACCGCAAGTGAAATAAGTAAAATGTTGAACTTGAGCGCATCTCTAGCTGATTTATATCTATGGTCATGAAGTTTTATCTATGTAGAATTCATTGCGTCATTCGTGTCATCATTTTAATCGAAAATTTTGACAAACGAACCAATTGAAGTGCGGTGGATACGGCAACAAGGGAGCAAAAGAAAGTTATTATAAAGTGAGGTGATAGTAATTCTAACCAAGGATTCATTTCGAATACATTAAACGTTATACAGGCTAGTGTACGGAAGTTTCTGAAGTGATGGAAATGTTGACAAAGCAGAGAAAAGTGGCTTTAAACTGACAGATCACCAAATCTGATTGAAGGAGCGATTGGAGAACAATTTGTTGTGTTGAAGCGCACAGGAAAAAAGACATCAACTGAAATTATGAACTATGTAAATGATATACTGACTCAGTGACTATCACCACGTACGATACGACGTCGTTTGCATTCCTGTGGTTTAACCAGCCGGAAAATTTGCAAAACACACTGTAACAAGCAGGGTGAATTAACCTCGCCGTGTGTTTTGGTGTAGACAGAAGCTGAGCTGGAAAGCAGATAACTGGAGATCAGTTGAATTTATAGATGAAACTCAGATAGTAATAGGACAGGATAGAAAAGTCAAGGCTACGTTTGGAGAAGGCTACACAAAGTCTGGAATCTCGAATTTCTTGAGAGGCAGCAACAGTCAAAATTTATCACCATGTTCTGGAGTTGTATTTGCTGCGAAAAGTGGGCACTCTTGTACCAAATGGCAGAAATATTGACTGCTGTAACTATGTGAATGCACTCAATGCAAATTTGTGACCAGGTGTGTGCAAACATTTTGCTGGAAAGCACTCCTTTTAGCAGGATGATAGCCCCTGTACATCTCAGTATTTACTCATCTGCGGAGAATAGAAAAATCATGTTTTGGGTTTTATGTGGTCAGCACAGTCACTGGACAAAAACATTATCAAAAAGATGTGGAAAGTCATAAAATCGCATGTGCAGAAGGAATTGTCAGCTATTAACTCTCGACAGAACCCTAACAAGTCTACTCCAACAACCTATAGCAAAGTTTATGAAACCACCTTTCGTCAGCTATACGCATCCACTTCATGACGATTTTGTTGTTTTATTGCGCACAAAGGATTTATAACAAAATTCTGAAACGTCAGGTAGGCGCTTTTGTTGAAATAATGTTGTTTACGATGTTTGAATTTAACTGGCAAAAAATGAATCAAGCATTCACGCCGCCACCATTATGACACACTTTTGGCCACACTGTACATGCACCTTGGTGAAATAATTCAAGCCAAATGGGTGGACTTTCCCAAGTGTTTACATAACAGGCATCTAGTATCAGATTGAGCTTTAGTTGAGTGGGTGGCCATCTGGCTGACTTACTTGATGATAAAAGGGACAATAGAAAATCACAGAAACACTGAAATCATGTAAACTGTGATTTTCATTAAATGCTGTGATTTTGCCAAAATGTTGTGTTTTGCCGTGTTTTAGTCAAAATGCTGTGATTTTGCATTTTTACAACATTTTTTTGGTTTTTAATCGTCATAAGTTGAACTTTGTCGTTGTCGTGTGATTTTGACACAAAAATATTTATTCTTTCCTCTGCTAGGCCTATATACCAAAGTCTGTGTGAAATGTTGCTTTGTGGCTCAATATGTGAGCATGATGTCATTGTAGAAATATGTATTTTAATGCTCCACAGCAACCAAATTTTCAAGTGAAATCTTCCACCGCATGTAATGATGGTTGCCAATGCTAGATGTTGAGTTTTATAGTTTTGTCTAATGGTTCTCGGTCTGTGATTTGATGCCATGTCTTTGCCGTGATTTTGCCGTGTTTTGTTTGCGATTTTTGCAAAAGTTTTCCGTGTTTTTTTGCCATTTTTTGCTGTGATTTTCTAGTCTACTGTCCCTGATTATGAGTAAATAGCATGTTCTCATCACACGTATTTTAGGAACTACAATAGATATTTCAGGACTACTGCAGACCTGAAGTTAAAATAAATATTATGTTGCAGATATGGTACAGTGGAAGGTGGATGCATGTTTTATTTTCAGCTTGAATTGTTTCAGGAAATTGACAAAAATGATGAATTTGTTCATAAGGCAACTACTATGAAGGTATCGTTTATCGTGTGGCATTGCGTGTGTTTGTGAAGGGTTTGGTTCGATGCTGCGGTCAATTGGAGCACAGATTGAGAAGACAACAAACCGTGAAGCATGTCGGGATCTGAGCGGTCGACGCATGCGTGATATCAACAATGAGAAAAGGTCAGTAACCGCCAGACATCGGTACCAGTTGTGCTATGAAATGTTGTGCATCTTGAGTTTGTGAGAAACAATCACTTGTGGTCTACTATAGCTGTTTACAGAAAGTAATTTTCTTCCTGAGCCATAAGATTCATACAGCAGTACTGATCTCCATTTTCTTATCTCTCAGCCAGACACCAGTTTACACTGCAATATTATGGATACAGGGCATTTTTAGTACATCACAAAGTGTGCCATCTACACGATGTTTCATAAAAGGACCCTTTTTTCTTTTTTTATAATTTACTCAAATAATGATCAATTTACACAAAATTTTTACCAGTTGTAGCTGAAGAAATTCCTATTCGAAATATTTTAACAAAAAATGGCTGTTGATTGTAACATATTCTTTGCTAGTTGTGATGTAATACTGACGTCATAATGTCTCGTGAGTACAAGCTTGCTTGTCTGAACTGGTGCTGTCAGTTGCTACCCCGCTTCAATGGTGAACTTTATGTGGTTCACTGATGAAAAATGTTCATCGTGTCAGCACTAAGCAACATAGGAGCTGAAATCCGGTGTCTCATGAGCCAGAAACTCAACCATCTTGCAAGCTCTGTATGCTTACTGATGTCAGGAAAAAGTAATGTGCCAGTAGCCTACTTATTGGCAAACGAGGCTTGAAGATGATTAAAATGTTTTAAGCAAGTTAAGAGCAAAATAGCAGTAATGGAAATTGGATGTATTTACTGTCAATTTCATTTCAACCAGTTGATTTTGCAGAGTTATTAGGCTGGTTGGGGATGATCTCATCTTTAAGGCTGTGTTCGAGTGTGCAATAAAGATGTTGCACAAATATTTTGTTTTGCATATACCAATAATGATGACCTGTTATCAGCATATATCTGATGCCATTAAATTGTTTTCGTGTGTCACAACTGCTTAAGGAGGACATTTGCAGCATTGTAGCTTTGAAACATGTTAGATTAGCTAGAGATTTCTTCTTCGTATTGCATTTTACTTCTAGATTACTGTAGCTACTGAATTTTCGAAGCTCCTAATCCAGTATTACCACTCACCTGGAAAAGTCAGGGAAAGTGAAAAAAGTCGGGGAAAACTTGAGAACAGATTAATGAAAGTATAAACATAAGGCATATTTTAACTATACAGTCTTTATTTCACTTTTTCTTTTAAAACAAGAAGTCTGAGCTAATGCTCATGAGATGCACGAGAGCCTATAGCAGATCCTGTTCGCATTTAATCTTGGTCTATCTCCATCCGTTTCGTCGCAATTCACTTTTTTGCAGACGAAAATCGCAAAAAAAATCACTAAAAACCCTTATTTTAAGGTTAAGGTCGTCAATGCGAGTTCCCTTTTCTGAGTGTGCTGCATCGACGCTACGGCCAGCTCATGGCATGAAACTTTCTCGCATGCTGCAATACCCGCTATAAACGAAGTGTAGTAGATGACGTCATCATTTCGTTCGCACAACATTATTTCCATTCCAATTTATGTAAAGCGATGTTTTTATTTCAACTGGTCAGTGTATCATTAATTAGTATTGCATTCTACACATATCTAGCCAATATTGTTTTTTCGTGCGACTTGGCCTTTAACGTGAAGCAACAACTGTCGACCGTAGTGTTAAACAGTAAGTATATGGACGAATTTTTGTCTTCCCTATTGCAAAAGTCAGGAAATATCAGTCTGGAAAGTGGTCACTGGTCACCCTGTATATTATGTCCAAATGCCACTGCAGAATTGAGTCATTAACACCTTTGGTTCTGTTGACTGGTACACAGGCTGCAGGACTGGGCAGCGAAGGCGGCTGATCGTGAGAAAGCGAAAGCGGAGAGGAGACGAGAGCGACGTGAGAGGATGAAAGCCGGAGCTAGCAGACATCACTTTGATGACCCGCAGTATCAACAGCAGAAAGCCGCCATTGCTGAGAACTTGGACGATGCGCTGGAGGAAGGTTAGTAAATAAATAAAATACATGCCAGTAAATAAGAAAATGTGAAAATGTGCACGACTAGCAGAAAGCCGGCATTGCTGAGGACTTGGACAGTGCGTTGGAGTTAGGTTAATGAATAGGTCTTGATAAAAGCAGGAAAACGTCGGGAAATTGTCAGTCAGCTGCATCATTGCAAAAATCTTGAACACCTTACGGCGCAAACAAAAGATTGTGGTGTAAAAAATCATCTGTTCTGCAAACAGTTGCTGATATAACAATTTTCAGGCAGCATGCTGAACTTTTGATCGTTAGCTTTCTACACACTGTGGAACTTATTTTCAGTGCTGTTGTTTGCTATAACATCCAGCGCCACTGAAGTCTTTTTAGCACATACTGGCGCTTTACAAGTCAGATTATTATTATTATTATTACATACCCAGTCATTTTAATAGCTACAGTATGGGTAAGTTAGTGTGTCAAACAATAAATACTGTATATCGCTATCTGCATTGGTGTCATCAGTAGTGATTGCAATCCCGGGATTGAATTCTCAATCCTCTATCCCGGGATTGAGAAATTTGTAATCCCAGGATCCCATTTCGGGATCAGACTTACAGATTGGTGGTTATTTTGGTATCTACAATTGACTTATTTCAGGAATAAGTTCTACTGAAAATGTATTTGAACTGTAGATGGTAAAGGTAACTGTCAAATACAAATTACAGTGCACAGCAAGGAGTAAGACTCTAGTGCACATAAAATATTTTACTCATCAGATGGCTAAAATTTTTATTTGTATCATTTAGCATGTGAAAAAGTACAATTTTAACTAATTTTTGTAATTTCAAAATGCCTGGATTAGGACGCCGCCAATCCCGGGATTCGGGATTGGCGAAAGCGGTCGGGATCCCGGGATTCCGGGATTGCAATCCCTAGTCAGCAGGAGCCAATAATATTGGGTAATATTGGGTAGTTTGTTTAGTATTGTTTTAACCCTGATGGATGTCGGTTGTGAAGGTTTAATGAGGGCTGGACCAAGCAGTTCATCAGCAGCATCAGCAGCTGCCACAGAGGCATTTGAGTTTCAGTCTAGAAAGAGAAAACACCCATTAGATAAGACTTCAGTGAAGAAACAGGCTCGACACTGGTTAGTAGTAGCCAGCTTTGCTTGTCGGCTTTTACTTAGTAACTACTGATTTATTTAGATTTCTATCATTTTTTGGCGCTAAGATTATGTTATATGTAGCTTTAGGTGACTAGTGTAAAAGTCCTGCAGTCACTTTACACGTGATGACCGTCTTCTCAAAGCTTGGAAATATCAGAATTTGACAGCCATCAGAGAATTTGTAAAAGATATTACCTGGAATATTCAAGTCTTTTTCAATATTTAATGCAATAAAATGTGATTTTCAATGATGTTATTTATGTCCACGCTAGAAAGTGACGAGCAAATTTCAAACAAATTTCACACGTTTTGGTAGAACATATCATTGGGATAATGTGTGCCAAAAATTGTGAAAAATACGTTTCAGTCTGTTGAAGTTATTCAGGGAAAACTTTTGGTTCCCTTTTTTCCGGACGTGGCATAGTTTTAATCGAGCTGAATTGCATTGTTATAGGCCTACTGCTCACTGATCAATATTTGACACTGCTGGATTGCGGAGAGTGGTTGGTTTGCTTTGGCAGCCTGCAGCCTATATTTTCACACGTAGGCTTGACAGTCACAGATCCGGAAGATGACAGGGAATTTAACAGATGGATTTTAAGTTTAGATTTATATCTTGATGTGGTTCATGATTATATCACTTCAGTTGACGAACTGTTACTGTGCTACAGGACTTGGTTGGTGAAAATCTAGCTAGCTAGTGCTTTGACTGCGGTTGGGTGACCAGAAGGATTTCAGACCTGTAAAAATGCCTGCACTTGTAGTATATGCCTTCTGTTTGTTTGCAACTCATGCCGCTATATATAGGAATATATGTGTTTTATTTATTGATTGATTAAATCAATTTGATTTGTCTGTCCATAGTAATTGGTTGATCTGTAATGAAAAATGGTGACAGTAAACTTTTAATAATCTTTTAATGAAGACAGAGGCAGACGTTGTCATTGTGTGAAATCATTCAGGTTGGCAGATGACGTGGACGTGGATTTGTCATCATCATCAGAAGAATCAAACGGGGACTTCACCATGGTTGATGTTACGGCAACGACATCATCGACAGTTGATCAGGACGACAACGATGCTTGCTGCGGCTATAAAGTCTGTCCGCCAGCCGCCGCTGGGGCCGCTACAGCCACAGAAACCATAGCTGCTATGGCCACAGAAGATATGGCCACTATGGCTGCATCGGCCAAGGAAACTGTGGTCACTAAAGCCACCTCAGCCGCAGCTACATTGGCCACAGCCTCGTCAGAGTCGAGTAGATGGTCCAGCAATGAGGACGAAATGGCAATAGCGGCTACCAGTACAACTGAATCACATGGCTCAGGAGGCACGGAAGATAACTCAATGGCGATGATTAATGCCCAGGCTGAAATTCCTTCAACTGCTACCCATAGTGCACCAGCCGACACATTAGAGCAAATCACGCTGGTAGGTGGTCAGTTTTTTCTTATTATTTGACTCATGGTTATTGTTAAAAGTGAAGAAAGATATTTTTGGCACATACAGAAGTAGTTAAGAACCTTGAGTTAGCCAGTGTCTGAACCTTCCACTACTTGGATCTGTACTGTTAAAATCTTAGATTTAGGTTTCGAGTTTGATAAAGGTTAAATTTTCTGTAAAAGTTAAACTTTTTTCTGGTTGTTATTTGTAAGTGCATTGCCTGGAAAGGCTGTCCCTGAAATGACCTATACTGTGTTGGGCGGGACGTTCAACCCACTCACTTTAGATTTAGTTCTTTCAACTTTTTTTTGTTTTTAAAAAAATTTATCAGGATTCCTGCTGGTCCTGAAATCCTGAAATTGAACATGGGTGCTGAAAAAGTTGTGAAAAAGTCCTGATTTTTGCTAGTGTTATCCTGAAAAACCAAGATACTGAATCTGTAATTTTTTCCAGTAACATTTGTGCTCAATTACTGGAATTGCTTATGTGTTTCACATAAACTAAGTTACTTGTTTTTTATTTTCGTATACTACCTGCTGTCTGTATTGTTTATAATGCTTGATTAATATACATCATTAATCTGTCAGATAACACTTCATGTATCATGTTTTCTCACTAAATTAACTCAGGTGCTTGTAGTTTAGCAAAGTGCATCGATGGGTTTTTCTTGTTATTTTTGGTGCTGAAAAAGTCCTGAATTTTAATTCTGTCATTTGAGTGGGAACACTGATTTATGCAAATCTTACACTGCTCATCATCTCAAATGCATTTTGCTGATCTACTTGTGAAATACAGCATTTGTAGCAGTCTTTAGTTTTATGTTTAGTGTATACAATAGACTGTGCATATATGTCATAAATAAGCCACTGAAACAAAACATGTTGTTCTTTCTTATGAGCAGTTTCTCATTGTAAAAATTTAAAGCTACGGAAAATTCTATTTGCTGATGTTGCTTAGCAACTGGATAATTATTCAGAGAATGGGGTGTTTTGTGCGCTTGCATCTAGTGATTTTGTTATGTTCATAGTTCCAATGAAAAGTTGTGTCTGTTTTGGGGTTTAGTTAGACCTAGTTTATACTAATGATGTCAAATAGTGTTGTCAGTATATAGCTATTTCAAGGAATGATCCCAACTCCATTACTTTCCTCCATAAAATGGTAATAGTCAACTCCTACATTGTAAATTACTTTTACAAACCGAAGCACAGCTGTCGCTAGGATAGCCGACCGTACTGGTTGTCGGTGACCTTCCAGGTCATCCAAGGTCAATGTTTTTTGTAGTATTTGAAAGGCAATGTGCCACTTCCTATTATGAATAGCAACCTAGGCCCTATCTTGTACTGTTTAGCTACTATACATTCGTGACAGATGACAACCATGACAACAGTTCAACTGTTACTTAAGTACGGTTGGCTAAAAACTGTTTTGTAGTGAAATTTTGTCGGATAACGTACTGAACATTCGCTTCAATTTTGCATATTTTCTAGTGTTGTAATCTGGCTGCAGTAGCACTATGAACTTTTTATTCGATTATTTGCTTATTATTTTTTGTAGCCTCCTCCGCAGACGTCCGGAGACAGTCTAGACCTGGATCAGTTCGGCACAGTGTCGGAGCTGGAGCGCGTAGGTCTAGAGGGTCTCAAAGCGGCGCTGATGTGTCGAGGTCTCAAGTGTGGGGGAACGCTTCAGCAGAGGGCTGAGAGGCTGTTCTCAGTCAAGGGTCTGAGTCACGACGATATACCTCCATCACTGTTTGCAAAGCCACCACGCAAATAGTACTAGTTAGTTCTGTTAGATCTGTCTGAGCTTTTTATGATGATACCATGAAGCTACACGATACAAGTTCCCCTATCACAAAAGCTGCACAGTTTGCCAGACAACTGCACACCGTGGCATTGTGACAAGGACCGGGTGACAAAATTGCCCACCATAAATTTTTCACTATCAGAAAATCTTTTTGTAGGAAGATGTGTGTATCCAAAAATGCAACATTTTGGGCAGAAAACTCCATTTTTGTAAATTTAGGGACAAAATTGAAATCTTTTGCAGCCATTTCTGTCGGAAATTTGATGTCTTTCGTGAAATTGCTTTCTTAACCCACGCCAGTGACTGCAGAAATAACACAGCACTAGAACCGTTAGACATGGTATGGGACTTATGAACTGTGTAACTGACAGGCATATTCTGTAATTCTTTTGTGACGTAATTTGCATTTTGTTGTTTTTATACCTCTACTTTATTGCCAAAATACCCTGGTAATAGCAGTACTCAAGACTATTAGATCTTTTGATTATCAGGATAATTAGATGTAGCAAGGTAAAAATCACGATTTCACTGAATGAAGAATTTGCCTTTGCTGTGTATTCTCATATTTCTCATGTTTATTAGTGCATACTGCATTTTTGTGACAAAAATCTGTGAATTTCTCGTGTTGAACGTTGCAAATTTAACCCACAGCTGCTTCGATTATTTATTGAATCTCGAGATGTCGACAAGATTTACTTAATAACTGAAACCAATTCACGTTCACATTTTGCATACAGGGATTCATGAAAGCCTAAAGGGTGGACCGAAAAACTGCCACCATTTTTTGTTTATTTTATTACTTCATCAATTATTAACCAATGTTAAAAATTCTTTCACTGTCAGAATCAGGAAAAAATTTGTAATAACACTATCACTATAGATCCCACCACACCTGAAGTGTGTCGTTACACTACCTTGTGAAATGTTAGTGTCTTAAAGCAACAATTGAAAACAAAACAACTTCTACAACAGCACATTTTTATAAATTAACAAAAGCAAACATCGTGTTTGATATCTCAATTATTGTCTCAAGTCATCTGTCGCATTCTGCAGTTTACACATTGTTCAGTATGTCCGCCTTGCTGCTGGATGACGCACTCAAGCCGGTGACGCCACTGACCAATGATGCGATCAGCAAAATGCTGCAACAGTTTGCCCCACTCTCATAGTCGCAAAATTCTTTATAAACAAGCAAAACATTCCTGATTCTGACAATAAAAGAAATTGGCTAAAATTGGAAATTGGCTAAAATTTTGTTAAGTTATAAGGCGTACTAACATGGTGCCAGTTTTGGCCCACCCTGTATACTATAAGCTTATGTTCGTTGGTTGCTCTTGTTGTGTATGCAGTTAGCCTGTTGCTAAGAATGAGAAATGTTTCTTGTCAGTGAGATGTTTTCTGGTTATAAACTGGCATCACCAGTTCACTGCAATTTTGCCTTTTTTGTGGAGTAGAACTTGTCATTTCTTCACCAAGTTGTCCAAAAAGCGCGCTGAAAGAAATGAACAGTATTACAGTGGGTTGAATCTCCCCCTATTGGCCCATGCCGAGGGTTAGAAGTGTAGTTATATGCTGTATTAAGGTGTAAGAATTTTGTCCGCTGTTAGGTAACGGTTTGTGTGGATTTTAAGCTGCAATGTGTTGTCTTTTGTATACATGAAGTGCACAAATATGTTTCAAGGAGCTATGTTGTAAAATGCTGCACAACTACTGTCACATAGCCAAACGACATTCATATCAAAATATATATTACTTAATGTTTTCTACGCTTAGCCAAACTAAATCAAAATCAGCATTACCATTATCATTCAACAACAAAATACATACGTATATGAAAAGTTAATTTTAATGTCATCAAGTTTCAGTTCACATCGAATAAGCATACATTTTATTATGGTCTAGAGTGTGTGTTGTGAATGCAGTGTTGCACGAAAAACTGTAGACCATATTGAAACATACTTATTGCGTGGCCGTGATCGGCAGTGTGTTCTGCCTGGATGCACGTGTGATGTACAAACACTAGATGCTATCAGTCATCATGCTGAGTGACATTATGGCACTGTAGACTGTAGGTGAAAGATGGGAGGACAAAGTAGGTCCAAAATAAAGAGATGACAAATCTGTGATGGTAGCCATTGCCGTAATCGCAGAATTTATGCATTGCCAGGTGACCACTTGTCTGAGAAATATGCAAATAATGAAGTGAATGAGAAAAACTCTTTAGTTCGGATTTGGGGCACAACTAATGTTCAGTAGCATAACAGCTAAGACAACTAAATTTGCAGTACACTGTACTACACATAATACTATTAATACTGATGTTTCAGTTACGCGATAAATGGTCACCACATTTTGGCACGTTGGTTTGTCGCACCTTGCGAATGTTTGGTACAAGAGACAGTGCAGATGAAGGAAAAAAGCAGTCTTCCAGTATTTAAGTGAATTGGACTAAATAGTGTGCTACTATTACGGCGGTAGGCAGACCGCTAAGTCAAAATCAAAACAAACAAATGCCATAACAATGGCACCTCAGCAATGATTGACTGAAAATATGTCACCCTCTGGCAAAAGTCAATAATATTAACATGGGTCACGTGTGAAATTCTTAACCTTGAAAACATGGTAATTGAAATACAGCTGATGCAAAGTCAGCGGAATGGGTTGGACTGTACATGATTTTGGCTGAAAATGGGCTGCGGCGGACCACAAAATGGACTATGATTAATAATAAAAGTGGCCTAAGCCAAGCCAAAAAGAGAATCGATTGGACTGAATAACTATGACCTGTGCAGTGGTATACTGCAAGTGATTATGTAAAAAAGAATACAACTAAACAGATGGTAACAAAAGTGTACCACGCTGTCAACACCCAAACAAAACTGTCTTATATAAGTATCAGACACTGCGGATGCCAAATTGTGGCACCGCTGCCAGCCGGAATTGTTAAAACTGGGAATACCATCAAGCCAACCAAAATCATCAGCTGCCATCAACATTTTTTACAACACACCGAGGCACAGTAACGCTCATAGTCATCAAATTGATCGTGTAAACCGAACTACTGGACCGCAGTATGGAACGCCGCTAGGTCGAATTCTGTGGCACATTCTAAGACTAGCGTCGTAAACAGTATCAGTCTGTAGCACGAAAGATTGCTGACGTATCGTGGTCGCCGTAACCTCGGGCTTTGGCTTTCTTGAACAACTGTCCATATCACACATAGCAGAACAATATTAAGATTCTTTCATCTTGCATGCTACAGTACACTCTGTCGCAGACATTATATAAAATTCATGACTTATTAAGAATGAACAGAAAAATTTATCAAAATCGCTTCAAATCTGGTTTGTACTGCAGGTAGACTAATGACTTATGATGGACTGTTGAAATTTATTAGAACAAAATAGTCAAACATTTGAAATTCAAATTTTTACTAATGTGTAAACAAACTAAGATAAAACCTGAAGATTAAGGTCATTTTTCACTATCTGAAACTGGCATTTTCTTGTGTCGTTTTAAAACTTTATTCTCAAAAGTATCCTCCAATTTTTACTGAAGTTTGCAGCATATATTACAAATAAATAATGCCAAAATTAGTCAAAAATTTTGCGTTAAGAGTATCAGCTTCCAAGCTGTGTAGTAATAAATGGCGATGGTTAGTGCAGTACTAGTAGCTGCCTACAGGCGGATCTGAGGTTCAGATTGATCGGTCTGGTCCAAAGGTCGGCAGCCACCCGGCGCTCGTGCTGCTCTGGCCAAATGAACCAGGTGAACTCTCGCAGTGGCAGTTCACTGCTACAATGAGAGCACCATAAACATTGTCACGGCTGTTACTATTACCATTATTACTGACTATTAGAGTGAAAACCTCGTGGGTGGCCGCAGTGACTACAACAGGCTGTTCGACTGGTTCAGCTAAGGAGATTGCAGTGCGGAGTCCTCTCTCCATGTATTCCAGTGACAACTGCGGTGTACTGAACTTGCCATTCACCATTGCTAGCACCAGTACACACAGGACTGCAGTACGAGAACTGATAAATGAATTTATAAAAATTAATACGAAAACGTAACATTTGGCACAATTTTGCGATTGCTGGGAAACAATGCCGAAAATTAAACCCTGCATCAGAATTAGAATTCTCCATCTCTTCAGACTTCCATAGTGATCTGGCTGTACAAAACTAATGGGAAAAATAAATAAAGCCGAGTCAACGTTAAGTTGAATTATGTGCATCATATCACTGGCTGACAAATGGAGTAGTATTCTAATCAAGAACCAGGGACTATTGGGACTTGTATAACCAGTAATATTTACCTGATTTTGGGGTCACTCCCCAAATAAACCAAAAGTTCATCAAGATCCAATGAAGACTAATTTGTAGAGAGATAAATGGATCAAGTTAATAACATTGGGAAAAGACTGCTCAGTGTACACTGTAAATGTCCGGTCCACAATGCACTATATTTATCTGACAAATGAAAAAAAGCAGTTAACAAACCGTCGCCCTTAGCCTGATTCAGTTTGGAAGACATCGGCAACAGACTCAGTATCTCCAGAATCTGTTCCTGCTGAAGCCCGACCTTCTCTCCGAGTGCAAGTGTCTCCGCCAGGCCGGAGAGCATCGTACCAAACAGCATGTTGATTACCAGCTTCATCGATGTGGCACTGCCAACCTCACCTGATGCAATACCAACACAAGTAAGATAGAATAAGGTGAAGGTAACCCATACTCGATACGAGCGTAGGGGTCGGAGCTGATCCCGGTCTCTAGGCAGTCAGCCCGCAGGTGACGTAGTCATAAACCCGGTGGTAGGCTGCCATTACTTTCCACCAGGCTTGCAGTTACTTTCCCAGCCAAAGAGGGTCACCACCCTTTGACCACCAGTACCAAATTATACTGCCTGGTGACAGGCATGTGTGTGAACAACTTGCCCAAAGTCGTTACCTGGCAGTGCACCGGATTGGAATCGAACCGGGGACCTCAGGGTCACCAGTTCGACACGCTGCCGTTACAGCACCAAGCGAAGATAGAATACAAATTATTAAATAAGCTTACAATATTAACCAGTATTTCAAATATATATCCTATTTCAACTTAGTGGCCTTCTTCACGATGATTGTGCACTGCCCACCCAGTCTGTTGTAAGAAAAAATAATCTTCTCCACTAAATTCAGGGACAACTTTCAGGACCGAATGAGATTCCCTGACTTTTCCAGAAGGACAGGAAAACATGCATTGATATACTGTTTAATGCTATGGTCGACAGTCATTGCTTTAAGTTAATTAAAAAAAGGCTGGGTGGTCCTTGTGCTTTCAGCATTCATCAATTAGTAACTGTAACAGCTGCAGAATGATATGCAAGGGTAGGCAGAGTGCTGCAGCAAATATGCCTAATTTTTACACTTTCATTAATCTTCCTTCCAGTTTTCCCTGACTTTTCCGTGACCACTTTAGAATTCCCTGACTTTTTCAGATTTTCTAGGCGAGTAGTCACCCTATAACTGCAAAATCTTGAAACACCCCCTTTCTAGCTCACCAAAAATTCTTGCATTGAACATTCAGAGACAGAAACCAGTGCACTACCGAGATAGAAGTTTTTCTTGGTGAAAGAGTCGAAGTACGGAACGCAGTCTTCATACAGGCTGAAATCCCCGGCCGTTAGAACCAGCGGCAGTTGTCGTTCGTTGTCCTGTTCTTGAACCAACGTGCCCACGAGTGGCGCCTCCAGGAAACGACCTCCACGAACCGTCACCGACTATATGGAAAATCAGCAGCAAAAAAATCCAGTTCAGCTGATATCAGATGTATGGAAAACAACATTCGGACTGTCAATGTTTCATCATCTGTACTTTAAATAAAACCCATTCAACAATTTTGCTAACAAAAAAGTGTAGCATAATTTGCCTCTATGATTCTGTCGGTTTGTCCTCAATAAACTGATAAACATAATAAAATTGAAGATTATAAGATAGAGATCTAGTGCAAAGCACAAACACAAACAAAGTCCTAAGTCACTAATGAGCCAATTTATGCACACAATGGTCAAGGGTCAAGTGCAAATTAATCTATCAGCTGCCATCATCCATGCTACATTAAGTCTTAGTCTTAATTACTTCATACACACTCAATTTATGTTTTATCTGAAATTACTTCACGAAAGGCATGTCCGTTAGAATAAACTTTAGGTAAGTGTTGTTGCAGAACTTTTATTTAAAGGCCAAGTCGCATCAGTTTACATAACTGTTATAAAGCGCTAAATGGCTTAATCGAATGTTAATTTGTCAATATTTATTAATTTTCCTGTTGCCCATGTTATCTTTATACTGTAAAAATAAAGTTTAGACAAATGTGACAAAACTGTGACATCACAAACAGCTATTAGCAGAATTTGAATGCTAGCAGCGTCGATAGAGCACGGTACCGGGCGAAAAAACTTTGCTTGCATTTCAAGATGTTGCTGTCATACCGGAAGTAGGCCAACTGTATGCCTTTTCCTTTTACCAATCAGCAACAGATTTTGACTTTCACTTCCGGAATGCAAGCAAGTTCCCCTCTCTGAGCGCGTGCTGCATCAGTGCTACGGCCAGCTCATGGCGTGTTAACTTTGTTGCATGGTGCAATACAAGCTATAAACAAAACGTTGTTCGTGACGTCATCATTTCTTTCTCACAACATTATTTTTATTGAAATTTATGTAAATGTTTTATTTCAACTGATGAGCATATTATTAATTAGCATTACATTCTACACATATTTAGCCGATATCGTTTTTTCGTGCTACTTGTCTTTTAAGGCATGCATAAAGAAAAACTGAACTGAGAAAATAAACTGAAATCTCACTTTAGTTCAGATGCATCTAAAGAGTGTACTAAGCAAACAAACTGAGCTGAACCAAAGTTGTTCAGTTCTGTCACTCTGAAATTAAGCAGACCACTGGAAACTGAGGTACGAAAAGCGGCCAGAGCAGACAAAGTGAAATGGCTGGAGAGACAGTGCGAGGACATAGAGAAATACTATGGAGAATATAAGACCAGGGAAGTGTACAAAATGATCGGTGACATTAACAGGAAATGGCAACCAAA
>Ga0209367_1000840_pt1 | contig 34573 bp, 17 predicted proteins | sample WorMetLIZISLAND2_FD_187412 | JGI IMG/M metagenome (GOLD analysis project Ga0209367, IMG submission 187412) | Marine gutless worms symbiont microbial communities from Max Planck institute for Marine Microbiology, Germany - Olavius geniculatus... ... | reverse complement strand
GGGCAGGGTGGGGTTTAGTAACACATTAAAGGTTAAAGGTTAAAGGTCGCATATAGCTCCTAATGAGCGAACCCATCTCAGAGCTACGGAGCGTCACTTGTCATATGGGATCACACTATTTACCTGCCACCCGACAGAGGTGAACACGCCCCACCTTAACCTCAGCCAGATAGGCCGGTACTCGATTTACCTACCCCGGAGGGATGGAAGGCTAAGTTGACCTAGGCGGTTGGTTACATCTCGAGATGGTTTACCTGCTCACAGGCAGTCACCCATCGCAGTATTAACCGGGCCCAGCGTACAGTAACGTCGCTGATCGGATCAGACGCGTTACCACTACACCACGCCTACCGCCCATTGTTTCAGATTAGGGTCTCTGACCTCGCATGGGGAAGGGGATATTTGGGGGTCGAACGGGTACGCTCACCAACATATGCAGTTGCAAACTGCAGCCGAGCCGTCGGTCCCTTTTGCCACCTGGTGCATACAAACCAGGAGAGCGATTCTGCCGTTTGTCAAATTACTTCAGTCCTTGTTGCTAACGAATTAATGTTCAAGAAAGGATTGCAGTGATGCTGACACAGTTTTAAAAACTGCACAAATCGTAAAAACACTCCGGTCTCATATAGATGAGGCAGAAATGAAATGTGAAAAGCGTCAATTTGAAGCTTCCGCTATAAGTCTCAGATTGTAGGCTCAACTGTCAGGAGCGTCGTCGGTTAAATAATTAGGCGGGGCTAGGAGTTGCCGTTTTGCAACAGTCACTCTAAATGTTCGACAGAATTCCAACAGAAAGTTGCAAATTTCTGACCGAGGGAATATGCGTGCGCAAAATTTTAATTTTCCTGCTGCTGAATTTCCGTAACGTGTAGGTTGTTCACATGTTCACCCCCCCCCCTAAATTTTGCATTTGTCTGCGAAAATTTTTTGCCAAGAAGATTTTTTCAGACAGCCAGGAATTTAGGGAAGGGGCACGTGGTCCCCCTTCCTACTACATACAACGCCACTGACAGTTGACGTCATAACGGTTCTAGGCGCGAACAGCATGTTGCTAGCATGCATGGCGTCACCGTCACGCGTCCTGGACGTCGTTCATATCAACTAGTGCTATAGCAGGTTATCTGCGTACGTCAACAAGTATATATGGTAGGCAACTTAACGACGCCGCCACGCATGCGTTCATTGTGGTTGTTTGCGCGTTGTCTTGTGGTACTAACTGTAAATGAAAGCTGGTATGATGATAAAATCTGTCTTTTGTACGTCCACAGAATCGACGTGGACGGGACGGCAGTGTCGGGCTATGCAGTACGTTAGTGGTGGATCTAGGCTTCAAGCCAAGGTGGGGGGGGGCAAAATATCCCTCGTTCTTCCCCCTCCCCTCTCTCCTTTCCGTTTTTTCCTTTCCTTTTCCTTTCTTTCTTTTCCCCGTTTTCATTTTTCTTTTCCCTTCCTTTAGAAGTAGGACCGCTTGGATCCAGTTACGGGTTCTGGGGCGAAGCCCCAGCCGAAATGGAATTCAGTGCATTTTAGTCTTAAAATATAACATCTGGTGGAATAATTTTAATCGTTTTCTGATGCACGAACTTATTAATTAGCAGTTTGGTAGAGTGTTTACTTATGCATAGGGGCTCACGGGGGGGGGAAGGCGATCGCACGTCCGCTCCTTTTCTTTTTGATCCGCCACTGCTGCACGTGCTACTCTGCAGCCAGTTATGATTAATTCGTGGCGCTGCCAGCGACGATAAAGACGCCACGTGGATGAATGGATGGTGTGAAAGGCGGGGACAGGAAGATGGATGAATGGATGCTACGTGATAACTGCTCTCTCACCGCTCCATTGCACTATAGACGAGGACTCTTTGTATATAGGAGCTGTCGTGAAGCAGTGATCCGTGTATGCCCTATGCAGCAAAGTTCAGGGTCATGCGAACAGCTAAGCTACATGTAGAATGCGCGCGTAACAGTACGTGCAATGCATGCGTGTTTTTTTCAAAGAGAAACGGGTAAAGGTAGTGTAATAGCTCTTAATAGAAAACCCATCACAGCGCTGCGGAGAGTCACCTGCCATATGGGATCATACAGTGCTAGCTGCCACCCGACACAGGTGAATGCGAAAGTATGTGTAGGTTTCTACAAGGTCTACTGTGTATTATGCGAGTGTATCGTGGCATGAACTCGCTTAATACACAGCAAATCATTTTGAAACGTACTCACTTCATCGCCGTGATCGACGGCGTGTTTTGCCTGGACGCGCATGTGATGTACAAACGCGAGACGCTATCAGTTGTCACGCTTTAGTGGAGTGAGATTGTGGACACTCCAGACACTAAAGTGGCCATGAAATAAGCATATGATAGCCTACGTAATACGATATGTTGAATCAATATTGTAAGAGTGAGACGTGTAAATCGCATCTTTTATCATTTCTTACTTATGAAGGTTTTTGGAGCAGAATTTCGGACGTGTCAGCTGAAATAAACAATTGCTTTTGGTTTTTACCATTAATGCTTCATTTATATTGTGGAGATGTTAGTTGTGAATGGTGGTCATTTCGTCATAATTGGATTGTTGTATCATAATTGGCAAGATAGACGAACCGTAATGCAGGTTTGTACTAAACGTATCTTATTGTTGTTACATGCGCCTTCTAGGCAACTGTGGGATTGAGATGTGGCCCACTGATAATTACCGTTGGCCAAGTCTATCGGTCATGGGGCTGAACCAGCTGTAACCGTTAAGCTGTCACGGTAAAGCTGCTATCTGTCATAGAATATGGCGTCGGGGTGGGGCTTTCACGGCTTCACGTTGACTTACTCTAGTGGAAGGAAGTTGATAAAGAAGTCTGTTGCGTGCGTTAGACTGGGTTGGTTGACATCTATACTCGTGCAGAGTGACATGTTAGTACCTTTTTTTTGATCCGTCCACTATCATGCTTTGGTGCTAGGCAGCAGGGCTGGAAAACTGGTCTGGAAAACCTAGGTTTTTTTGAAAAAAATCCTTTAAAACCTCAAAAGTCCAATTTTAGATTTTTTACAGGTTTTTTTATTTGTTTTGAAATTTATGACATAATATATTTTTGTTTCATGCTTTAATTGTGATTTTTGAATTATGACGTCAATAACGTCATTATGGCGTTCATTCATAAGAGGGTGTATTTTCTCGGTCTTAATTTTGTGTACGGTGTGTATTGCATGCTAAAGCAATTTTTTTTTAAAATTTAAGAACCTAAACCTAAAAAAATTCTTTAAACAACCTATAGGTTTTTTCCAGCACTGCTAGGCGTAGATGAGCAATGGCGGACGAGCGTGAGGTAAAGCCCTAACTCCACTTAGTTTGACATGTTGTGGATTTTGTTGTACAGCACGTTGTTGACTTTAGACTTGACTTTCATTTCTGGTCGTCCATTTTTTTACGCAAGGGTTGAATAACTGCAATAATTCGATTAGTTAAATTAACATTATAGAAGTGTTTTCCAGGCCTATATTAATTGGCTGATGTGTGCAATATTAGTTTGTTTGCCTATCTGGCCATTCTGTGGATATGAAGGGAATTTTGTGCAAAAGTGTCAGCAATGCAGGCAAACGACTTCAAATTCGGACTTTAATTTGGTTTTATACTAAAGTCTTAGCAGAACTTGACCTCAGCCATTGCTCCTGGCCGAGAGATACCAAGTCGTCATAGTCTCGTGGCTGCCATTCTGTTCCACCCACCGTGAACGACTGAGTGAGGAAAGGAACGGGAATTGTATCATCTACTGGTCAGTGGTCACACGTGAGAACGCACACAAGTGTGTCGTCTGCTGCTGCTGCTGCTGCTGCTGATAATGATGATGATGATGATGATGGTGATAAAGATTGATGAATTATGACGCTCGTGTCAGCTGCTGTAGCCGCCAGCTATACTGCACTCAGTTCAGTTCAGCTAGCGTCCTGTTGGCCCCGCTTAACCAGTCGACAGTTTCTTATATTGAAAGTTACCATGAAGTGTTAATAATCAAATATTAGTTTGATCTGCTGAAAGCGCAAAATCGTCTTGTTGACTTGGTGAGCGGTTTTCCGCAATACGTATCGTCGACCTTTTGGTCTCTCCATACATCTCTCTGTTTCATATGCAGGCTTCTGACTGGAAAACGAAAAGGCGTACATAATCCAAAGTCTGCGTGAACGTTCCTCAGCGCAGGAGTAAGCGGTGTGCCAATTATGGTTGGGGTGGCGTTGTGCAATGCAGTGTATATTGCTAGGCGGACGGCCGCACATTGTGTCGGCACTGGGCCGTCATCTTTGCTTATTTGTTCGATTAATCTTTTTTCTGACACTGAGTTAGTAGTAACTAAGTATAAAACGTGAATTCACGGCTAGCACATTTCGTTACTGCCTAATACCCAGTTTACACTATGAAGCAAACATGAAGCAAACGTATTCAGTATGCACATGCACAACGTGTGCTCTAAGTTTGCTTCACGTTTCCTTCATCGTGTAAACAGGGCATAACGCTCGTGATGTTGCGTGATGGGTAAGCCTTTACTTCCACTGTTCACTCGGGGCACCCATCTCACACTGCTGCTGTTTTCACAATTTTTGGCTGCAGTCGTGCGCTGTAGTTTGTGCCATATGAGTATGGTTTAAGACTAAGTACGATACCGCACTGTCTGGAGTGGTATCAGCTGGTACTCGCTTGTCAACTCCACGGCAGTGCAGTATCTAGTAGGCGTTCTGAAATAACGTGTTTGGTGTGGTCAGCTGAGCGGTCGTCCAAATTGTGTTGACGCACAGCAAGAGAAGGTCTCTTAGACACCCGCAGCGCTGGCTAACTCACTCGGTGACGGTCGGTCCAGCTAATCCTGCGTGTGATTGAGATAGAGAGAGCTCTCTACGCAGTCAGTCAGCATGCGTCTATGGACCGCCGTCCCGTCCCTCGTTCTGCTATACTGGGTGGTCACCAGTGGCGTAGCCAGAAATGTTAATTGGTGGGGTGGGCTCGCCTCGCTTCTTCTCCACTGTCTTCCCTTTCTCCCCTTTCTGTCCTCTCCCCTGCTTTCGCCTTTTTTCCTTTACTTTCCTCTGTTCCTCCTTTTCTCTCCACTCTCTCCCCTTAGAAGTATTTCCCATAAATTCCAGCCAGGAGGTCTGGGGGAGCGCTGTGAGCTCTCCCCAGCGGGGTCTGCGGCGGATTTCGAGCTGAGGTCAAATTTGGTGCAGCATAGCCATAAACATAAGATCTTCTGCTAGTAAAATTTTAATTATTTTCATGGGTCCATAATATATGTTTTTAACAAAAAATGTTATTGGGGAGTGGGTCCCCTTGCCCTCCACACCCGTTGTCTTCGCCACTGTATTTGGTAGATAGAGGATGGCCGTGGGTCGTTGGACTGGGTACTATAGATGTCAGAGTCAGAGTGCAGCCATGAGGGGCCTGGCTGCTAGAGCGTTTCAGTGTGTGGTCGCGCGGCGCTGAAATGCTATTTGCCGCCGCCAGTAAATCGCCCATCAACAACGTCATAATCATATACTCGCGGTGGTCGTCATTGTGTGTGTACTGTGTTTGATGTGTCCATATCACTACTACTGCTGCTGCTGCTGCTGCTATTTGTGTTTCGGTGGCGTATTTGACGCCGGGGAGGGGGGGTGGACTGCAGTTGAGTGAAGCAAAATTAAGGAAAAGAGAAATAATCTGCGGCGTCTCGGCCAGGTAGGGTTAGGGGGCCGTAATTTTGGGCGGTCGGAAAAGTGTTGGAAAATCTCTGTTCAACAGTGCAAAATTTGGAGTTGTAAAGGCCCCATTTTGCTGAATTTGGAGGTAGAGTTGAAATTTTAACTACTTATAATCTCCGCTGTCGGAAATTCGGAGTGTCTGTTGGAAAATTGCAACTTCCCCCATTTACTTTTTGCCCATGCACGACGTCACTGGAAATAGTCATATGAGTAAAGCAGTTAGCTAGGTATTCTCCCGTCCCCACCCGTCTGGAATATCTGAATACGCCGTTGGCTTCTGTCTTGCTGCCAGGAGCTTTTATCCTTGTGCATGCGGTACCCGGTGTTCAGCTTTCGCCAAGTGAAAAATGGGGGGGGAGTTTTGTTAAGGGTGCAGATGTGTTTTTAACAAAACTTTCCGCCAGAAGGGGAAGGAGCGTGAAGGGGGAGGACTTGCACCTGATTTCAATTTTAGATTTGGGACGGGGATAGAAGCTTGCTGCTTGCTGATGCTCCGAGTGTTTCTGATGCTGTGTTAATGTGAACCCGTCTTCACATCACATGTGCCTGCATGGCCGTTCATTATATAGGCGACGAGTAGTTTAATTCGCTCTCCATCCACTAGTCTTGGATGAGCCGCTGGCGTTGATCGTAAACCGGGTGGTTTTATGCTGGTCTTGGGCGCAGTTTCTTAACGCAAGCACATCAGGCCGGGACATGAGGTCATTTCGTGCTGCGGCATTTGACTGGATGGCCGGTACGACATTACACGTTGTGATAAAATAACGAAGGGAAGGCGCAAGTGCATGTGTGGCCAGGTTGTTGGTGCATTGCGTAGTGCTGCGGCCGGCCGCCCGGTGTAACTGCGTCATGAAGGAGGCTACGTTCACACCGAGACGAGTCGTGGTTTCAGTGTTAACCCAGTAGGAGAGCAGTGTTCGTAGTACTTCTACAGAACTACGTCAGTGTGAATGAACCTTGAGACGCGGTGGTAATTGTTGCAGCATCGGTCACAGCTCTATAGGCCTATTCTAACTACAGCTGCGGAGCTGCCCAATTAAATGTCGTTAAAAATTCTAACGCCGTGCCTGTTCAACTGTTTGCTGAGTGTCTGACAGACAAACGGATTAGCTTCAGGCATATTATAGCTGGTCACAATTACCGTTCGGGACTGTAGCAGTTGCAACGCCTGTTGAAGTAAATTGTGATTACATCGTTTTGATTGCTTACAGCTTTCTGTCCTTAGATGGCGCCTGCCTGCAACGTCAAGTGATTAAAGTAATTGATTTCATGATTAACATGATTAAAAAATTAATCATTTGTCAGCTCATGTGGAGTGTGTCATCGTCAGCATTGTTTTATGTTTCATCGTTCATAACCTGGACTAACTTATTTGTTTCCAGTGTGCTTCTAGGAATAATTACAATGACAGTCACGTTGATTCTATCAGTATCCATATACAACTAAGGTAAAGGTAAAGTCTGGAATTTGATAATAGCGCCGCTTGCATGAATCAGACTCGTGAGCACTTTACAGTCCATGAAGCAGCAGCTGATTGGATTTGGTTAAGTATTTCTAGTGCATTATTTGGCCATCCATTGCTGTCGAACCGGGGTGATGCAGCCAGCAGACATACCGTGATGATGATGATGCTGATGTGTTGGTGTGTTGTAGTTGTTTCAGCTGAGAGAGCGAGACGTCCGGCTGACTAACATCAGTGCTGAGGACATCACGAAGGCTGTCAGCGAACTCTCACTCGCTGCTGCTGCTACTGCTGCTGCTCAGAACAAGGTTCGTCTCTCTTTGTCGAGCCTAGAATATATAACTCAACGGTCGAGACTCTTGCTTGGTGATGTAACGATCAATCAAGAGCTCTTGGGTTTGACTCCCGGTCAGGTCCAGTCACTATCAACTGGTTGTAACTGTCTGCAAACAGGTAAATCATTTAGGTATATACATGTAACCAACACCAAGGTCAACTTTGGGGTTGGAAAATTGAGTACCCACCTATCTGGTTTGGGTCAAGGCAGGGCACATTTATCTGCATCAGGTGGCAGGTAACACAGCGTGATCTCATATGACAGGTGACGCTCCGTAGCTTTGTGATGTGATGTATTTTCCATGAAGAGCTCGACTTAACTTCCTATATGTGTGTGTCTGTGTCTGTGTTGGTTTAGCCAGTTGGCCTTGATTCTCAGCTTCCACTGATCTCTTCATCTTTATCTGCCATTCTTAGCTTTTTCATAGTCTCATCCTTTCTAGTCGGCTCTTGTGGCCTTGCGGTTTTTTTGTCACAGTTGCATTAAGTTTTCTGTGTAGTGTGCCCCTCAAACTACTGAATGGCACCACTTAACAATAAAAACTAGGCCTGAATTATGTAAAAAAGAATCTAAAATAAATTCTAAAATACAGGGCAGAATAACTGCAGATACACAAGTGGGTCCTTATCTTAGACTTTCTCTGTACATGTACTTCTTTTGTTTGGTTACATTTGGTCCATGATAGCATGTATATAAACTACTGTTATACTTACAAGTGTTGATACTGTAGCCAGCGTCAGACGACATCACTGGGTCAGGTGACACATCTCAGGAGGCTGTGTTGGCAAAGCGAGCATCTAACCTGGACCTGACTCTGAGCCAGCTGTCAGCGCTGAGATCCCGCATCAGTGAACTGGAGGCGCAGTTGGAGAGCTCACGGCGAGAATGCTGCAAGAGTCAGGAACTCAACGCCAAGCTGCAGTTTGACCTACACGAGGTATCAAATCACTTCACCGTTATGTCAGAAGGTCAACTCAGCCTTCTACCCTCTGTGGGATGGTAAAATGAGTATCGACTTTTGGGCTGAGTAGTAATAAATGGCGATGGTGAATTCAGTACTGTAGCTGCCAGTTTAAAGTCCAAGCCGCACAAAAAAAACGATATTGGCTAAATATATGTAGAATGTAATGCTAATATGCTGATCAGTTGAAATAAAAAATTCGCTTTACATCAATTTCAATAAAAATAATGTTGTGCAAACGGAATTATGACGTCACGAACAATGCTTTGTTTATAGCGTTATTGCAGCGTGCGAGAAAGTAACACACCATGAACCACGTGAACTCTCGCAGTAACAGTTCACTGCTATGATGACAGCACCATAGACATTATCATGAGTATTAATATTACTATATAAAAAATGTGCATTTTTGCACTTTTTTAAAAATTTAAGCTGTTAGATTTGTCATAGCCCAACACCAGTTGAGTCTGACCTATTTGATTCATTTTCTATACCCAGCCCATTGTATAATGTGGTCGTCGTGCTGCAGCCAGTGTTTACTTCAAATTCTACATACTTTTACTTTTCTATATTGCAAATTGCATGAAATGAAATAAATTGAAATGCAACTGTATTTTGAAACAGTCAGGCGATACGACAAAATAATTAATTTCAGATAACAGAAGAGTGTTGACGTTGTGCGTGCTTGTAGTCGAAGGCTCAGAAGGAAGATCAGGAGGAGAGAATTGCTACGCTGGAGAAGAGATATCTGGTGGCTCAGCGCGAACTGACTTCAGTGCAGGATGGCAGCGACAAGCTTCAGACCGAGCTCGCTCTGCGACTCGCTGAAATCAAAGCTGTACATACTTTTGCTTGAATCTCTTTCTCCATCTGCTCACTGACACTTCTGTTTAAACTAGACAAATTGTTGCCCAATGCCAACATATTATATGTGCAAATAGGTCACCTCATTTTGTGCCTTAGCTTTGCTGTCTGTTTTTCGCACGAAAGCAGCTACTGCCATCGCAATTCTGCCTGTCCGTCTGTCTGTCTATCTGTCCGTCTGTCACACGGGTGGATCAGTCAAAAACGGTGCAAGCTAGGATCACCAAATTTTCACCATAGGCTGCCTGGTTTTGAAGATTCTAGTTTCAGGAACCATAAAGCTTTTCCATAAATTCGAAGGGGGTCACCCCAAACGAGGGCACTAATGCTAAAATAGGGGTTTTTATGGAGTTTTTGTTGATTTCGGGCTGCGAGACAGATTTTGAGAGCGAACTGCATTGAAATCAATTGAGATAGACAAGCTGCACATGAAATTTTCAGCATTGAATGTAGATTTCAAAGATCCAAGTCTCGATTTTATTGTTCAAGGAAACCTGCCCAGGAGAGCATCTGAGAGCGGTATTCCCATAAAAGGTATTTTACCATTGTTGGCCAGTCTTTCATGAAAACGGTTGCGGATAGGCATAGGCATGCTATCTATCACAACAAGCACTAGTGATGAGCTTTTCAGTCATATCAACATCAATATTTTGAAAGACCATAAACTTCTGAAATAAAGGGTTTTTATTGATTTTTGTGATCTTTGGCTGCAGTGCACGCTCCAAGAATGAACTGCGAGAAAATGGCTGGTGATAGACTGGCAGTTTGCAAACAGAAACTGCTATAGGTTTTTGCGCGTCTCATGAGCATTAGCTCAAATTTCTTGTTATTATTTCTGTCTGTTGAGTAACTTACTTGCTACTGAGTCGTAGTGAACAGCGCAGTTTGCTGAAATGATCTCCGTGTGTTTTGGTCTCGAGTTCTGTTCTGTATAACAAGCAGTTTTGCTTTCAGTAGGCTTGTTCTTCCACTCAGTACTTGTCAGTGTCAGTTTGTCTTGCTCTCTTTCTCTAGTGCATAGATTAGATAATGTCTTTGTCTCACTGTCTTATAAATGCTCCTGCTGCTGCATTTTGAAAAGTTTACTTCTGTTGTGATCAGCTTTTAACAAAAACAGAAAAGGTTTTTTTTTGTCTTCACACACTGCAATGCTGTGTGGTTGTTTTTGTGACGGTCAGACCGAGGAAAAGTGTAGCAAGTTACAGGCTTCGTTGGCTGAAGCGGAGGAGAAAGCATCGTCAAAGTTTTCTGACAGTGCAGCATCGTCTCAGGCTGGTACTGCTGCAGGTTCTGCCAGCACATCCCAGGTATATCGTAGCATCTTCATCATCTTTATTAACATCACTGTTGTTGACGGCATCTTTATAATCTCTGTGTCGTGCATGCTAAAGCCCAATTCCATTATGCTGACCTTCACTGAAACGTCCCCGCGGGGAAAGTCGTGGACAAAACCATCTCGACATGTCAAGATGTTTGCGACAGAGTCCATGACAAGTCTGTGACAAATCCGTTTGTGTTGCTGTAATGGAATTTAGTCTGTTACAATACACGGGGAAAGTTGACAACAAAGTTTACGACAAAGTCCGTGAACTTTGTCGTGGACACCAATCATGAAAGTCGGCGACGTGATTTCTGTCGTGGACTTTCATGATTTGTGTTTGCGACAGGTCCACAACTTTGTCGTGGACTTTGTCACAAAGTCGGCGTAATGGAATTTGGGCTTAAGAAAACACATTGTGCTGTTAGTAATGAACAATTAACTTGTTGCAGAAGTTTACAATGCAGAATCATCATTGTCAATTTTGTCATCATTGTTGTTGGTCATCTGTAGTAATAAAAAAATTTGTGCTCATAGTGTGGAACAATTGATTTTCAGAAGTATAACACATGATTTCTTTGAATGCATTTTCAGAAACATTATTTAAGAATGACTGTTAACAAAATATGTTACTTTTGCAGTTCACTTCACAAGTTAACGCACACATGTAAATTTACTAAATTCTGTGGAGCAGGAGATCCAGTACCCCATTAAACTGCGGTTATTTGACAATCGAATAAATTCAAGTAATTAAACTGTTAATGCCATTTCATTACTACTGTGATTAATAATAATATTCAGATGACAGGGTGCGATTTTTTTTTCATTTACCAGGTACTGCAATTTCCAGTCACTGTTTTTTTCATGGTCCATCATTTTTAGGTCCTGCACATTCAGTGTTTTCCAGCAATATTAATGATGCATTATTAATGTGTTAACGCGTGCATTAAAAAATTAATGCAGTGCATTAATGCGCTTAAAAAATTAACGCATTGACAGTTCTAGTATTTTGTGATGATGTGACAGACGGAGCAGCAGGGTGGTCTGTCGGCTCGTATCAAGATCCTGGAGTCAAGAATTGATGAGCAAGCCGCAGAACTCCAGCGGGTAAACCACTGCACACTGTACCACTTGTTAGCATATGTCATTACTGTAGTTATGAGTTGTCTCATGCAAACACTTAGCTTTCGTTCAAGTGCCTGATTGTGAAACAAGAATTCTGTTACTTACATGTGGCTTTTGCTTGACTGTCAAATTGCGAAACAGAATATTTTTTACTTATGCATATAGTTCTGTGTTTTAGTACATGGCATAAAATAAAGGAGAGTAAATGAAGTGCAAGACACCTGTGTGATGATGACAGACATTCTCTCGTTCATTAAAATACAGTAATTAATCAGCTTCACTGTAAGCCTGATGTTTCTTAATACAGCATGTTTTACATCGCCATGTCAGCTGTGTTACTATTCTTCACACAGCACATCAGCTAGTTGAATGTATTGATCATACCAGATCTATACAGCGTCATCAGAAATGGTACAGTGAGATAGAACATAGTCTGTTGACGGTAATGACTATTAGCCAGTTAGTTAACTAAATTAATGACACCAGTAACGACGGCTGTTATTGGACGATGCCGATCACTTGCAGTGAGCAGACGAATCACTCTGTGCAGGCAACATAATGAATATTAATGAGCTAGGTTGACTGACTGGAAACCAGCCTATAAGGTCATATCTTTAGTATTATGCTATCAGTGAGTAGCGATAGACTGGAAGTGACGGCTGTGAGTGGTGCTGTTGCCAGGCTCGTCAGCGTGAGAAATTGAACGAGGAGCACAACACGCGGCTCTCATCGACCGTCGACAAACTGCAGTCAGAGGCCAGTGAACGTCTGCAGCTCCACCTCAAGGAGAGAATCAAGATTCTCGAGGAGAAAAATCACCTGGCACGAGAGCTGGACATGATCCGCAAGACTCTTGATGTCACTACCGACGAACGAGTAAGTACTCTCTTGTCTTTTTAGATTTTGTCACATTTAAATGACGTCTGTTCAACTTCTCACGTTCTTGCTGTTTTTCAGTACTGGTAGTTGTAGACTACTTGCTTATTTATTTTTTCTATATTGCGTCATTTTTTTTATTTTTCAGTTGTAATTTTGTATTGCCTTTTGGTATAATACATGATTGATAACTGGCTGCTGGTGACTGGTTATAACTGTACTGTGAGTTAAAAAGCAGATGACACAGTTTGTGTCATAGCTTTTTAAAATATCAACTGATATTCAGAATAATGCACTCTGCACACTTACTGGGAAAATTTTAATAAAGGAATTACTAATTATTGATGACAGAAAGTTAGTATTATTGATTGATTATGTGCTAATTTGTTCGCTACATATGGTGTGTGTATTGATTGATTGATTGACTTATGATCAGGGCCCACATTTTTTTGGCAGCAAATTTTGCCAGTTTCCGCGACCATTTTGCAAGATTCCGCAGCTTACCATGGCTGTCTGTTTGTAAATAAACTGAGCAAAAAAAGTTTTGTTATTGAAGGCTGCGTTGTGCTCAGTTACGCTAGCAACGTTCAAAGAAAATTATCAATTTTTTTCTTTTTAAAAGTGCAATCTGTCAAGTCAAATTGTGTTTATTTATGATTGTGTGCCATATTGCGATGGCTGTTAGTAGGGTTCACAGTTTTCAGCAGTTCAGTTTAAACTTGGATTCTTTCAGTTAGTCTATTTACACTAATTAGGCCTATAATTAATCTATTTAGTTACGTTGTGAAGCCAACGATTGTACGTATTATCAGTCATTTCTCAGTTTTTGCAAAATTCTGTGATATTTCGTGGATACATCAAAATTCCACCAAAAAGGCAAATTCCGCAGCTTGGCTTGAAATTCCGCAACTTGTGAAAAACTGGGCTCTACTCATGATTAGTTGATGATAAAGTTACATTATGTGCATTTGATCGGTTTTCAGTATGAAATGTTGCACCATAATTTTAGAAATATACTCCTGCTATCATTATCACTTGCAGTGTTGTTTTTTGCATTGTGTTTCTATAGGACAAGCTCAATGCAGAGTTGGACAGGCTGAATCACGAGATCTTTCTGATGCAAGAGCAGCAGTTTCAGATGCGACCTGCGTACGTTATATACTGTGATTGCTCTAATCACTGTTTTATGGATTTATAGTTGCCTGTGTCATATGTCACTTTTTACACTATTTGATTCAAATTACATCCCATCTACTAAGATACATTACTACCGATTGAAAATTTAGTTAACATTTTTTTGCAAGAAGTCGACAATAAACCGGCGTTGAATTATGTCCGAGGTATGTTTTAAGTGTGTTATGGGCAGGTTTACCCAAATAAAATACCCACCAGGTATTTTTACCTTAAAATCCACCGGGTTTACTGGGTTTTTACCCAGTGGGTTTTTTGCGTATCTGTCCAGGTGTCTCAACTCTATAATTGTCAGCACTAGAATGTGCTCACAACTCGGGCAGAACAGGAGCTGGAGAATTGATTCATTAACTAATTATGGGCCTGTCTTTTTGCGCAGAAAATTTAGCATGAAATTAAACATAAGTATACCTTACAGTAAGTTTTTATTGTGGGGTATACTTCTAATTCCATTCTACTTGATACGTTGTAAAGAGGTGTGACATTTAGTGAAAGCTATTGCAAGCAGTGAACAGTATTATTACTTGTATGCTGACATTGAAGCCACAGTAGATAGTTCATACCAACATGTGGATTGTGTGCTTGTAGGCATGGGGCATCACCGGGTGTTGTCGGCCAAGGTGAACTTGTTCATGATAACAACTGGGCAGTGCCACCACCAGGACCACTTGACGACCTTATTGCAGTACGTACATGCACCAGACTCATGCGACATTTGGGCGCCGCTGTTTGGGTGCCGCCGTTTGGGTGTCGGACGTTTCGGCGCTGTGCTGCTTTAGTGCCGTCTCCATCTCTCTATCTTATGTAGTCGTTGTTCTCCAGATGAATTAATGTATGTTTGTTGCTTCACATGATAAATTCAACTGCACTTCTTAAGGCCTATACTACTTGAGTGTTTACTAATGTAGGCGTTGTACATTCTGTTTTATTTTATGAAATCATTGTTAAGTAGCATGATTTGTCAATATTGTCTATATTGTACCTATGCTTAGGGCATGACATTTAGGGACCAATTCTAAAGCCTTACATTAATGTTTGTTTCAGCGGCTGCATGCCATTAGCTGGCATTGGTCAGTAGTTAGGCCTTTGCGATGCCGTGCTGAGACTTCCTGATTTAATCCTTCCCTGCTGAGTCTGTGTCACGGTAGTCGGCCTGCTGTAATTGACGTGACTGGTCGCGCTTTAAGGCGACTCCTTGTTTCCAGGGATGTGTGACATAGTCCTCATTGTGTGGACTTGCGGCTAGGCCTACTTCAAAGACTGCACAGCACAGTAGGCCTACACGGCTGCTATGGCAGACGACATGCCGATTTACGATAGCCCGCATTGCCGCCTTCGTGTTTAAACTTTACAGCCTCTCTACACACACGTTTGATGTTAAGTTGTTAATTGGTGTGAAAGTGCTGCATGCTGATTGCAAGTTATAAATCTGCTATTTTGCAATCGCATACTTGCATAGCTGTTTATGCACTTGCAGTTTTTTACGCAAAACGACCATTCGTATACACAGCGTTTCCCATTTCCATACAGGCACAACACACACGTAATAAACTAATAAACTCGTTCATTATACGTTAACGGCAATGACGCGAATCACAGAACTATGGGTACCAGTCTGCTTTCACGGATCATGCAACAAGGGAAAACCATTTGATAGATTAGGATCACGTGAAGGTGGCAGGGCACGAATCTGACCGCAGGACCAGATGGATCAAAGAGGCTGTCGTGATTCGCAAGTTTAAAGACATATGCAAGAACCATGACACAGGGTTGTACTTTCTGCCATCCAGCTTCGATGAGCTCCGTCTTTGTGATTCAGCTCATTTCCGTCGAAATGACACTTCATGGAAAGGAGTCGACAGTCGACACTCATTTTTGAAGAAGGCATGAGCAGATGTCGAAATGTTAAGTTTTTAACAAAAGGTTAGGAGAAGTATTTAATCTTTGTATAGTATGAGTACCAGTGTATGATCTGTTGTAGCACAACTACGATGTGGAGAGTGGTGCGGTGCTGGATGACAACACGCCAGATCTGTTGACATCCGGCAGTGGGCGTGGTCATCTTCATGCCGATGCTCAGACCCTGGCTATGATGCTGCAGGAACAACTCGATGTCATCAACAACGAAATCAGGTCTGTAGCTGCTTCATAAGTTTACATCAGCTGTACACTTGTAATAAGTTTTGCTGTTTTTATGTCTGCTGCTGTTATTTGGTGATCATGGTTTTATGTCATTTGTTCAAATTTTGTCGGTGTTGCATCTTCAGATGAAGTCAAACTGATTAGGTTTTGGGTCAGAAAGTCCCAGATTAAGACCACAGCACTGCCAAGTATGCTGAAAGTACCTTTTTGGCGTTTCTTTCCATGATGTCTGTGGTGTGCATTACTGGTTCTCTTCCAAGCTGTTGCAGGCATTGAATGCTATGCACTGCAAAAGCTTTGTGTTCTGGTTTTGTTTAAATCAGTGTTTTGCTGCTTCACTGGCTCAAATGCCTTGAGCCAGTGACTGTAATAGAGATGACGAGGTGTCAGTGATATATCATCGTATATTTGGCTTATAATGGTTGACATATTGCAACTGATTTGTATAATAAAATAAACTAGGTTAAAAAATAGAGAAAAAATAGAGCCTAAAACAGTTGTGACAGTGTCAGTATCATAGTAATGCTGGCAGGGAGTAGCTAAGCAGCGGATAGAATAGTAACTGTATTTAAACCGAGATGTAACGTTATGTTCTGCAGGTTGATACAGGAAGAGAAGGACTCGGCTGAGCAGCGTGCTGAGGAGCTAGAGAGTCAGGTGGGAGGCGTCTCGATGGGTGGTCCAGTCTCAGTGGGAGGTCCTGCTGGTGCTGGAGGCCAGGAAGGCATGCCGGCCAGGTGGCATACATTCGGTCAGATGTCTCCGCCAGCGTCTGATCTGCCCGCTGTACCCAGTCCAGCAATGCATCCACGCAGCAATATAACTCAGCAGAAGTATCTTGTGGTCAGTAAGCACTTATCTTTTGCATGTGTGTCTCTCACTTTTGATCAGCATCTCAGCACTTGGGTCTTCAGAAAATCTTACTCAGATGCCATCATTTAGACATTAGACATGTTCAGTAGCCAAGCTGCTTGGTATCGCTTGCTAAGCTGCCTACTAAATGGGCCGCAAGGCTTGCTCAATGACATCATGAATATTCATGATGTCTACAGGCTTGCTGCGTTTAAACATAATGACGGTTGAACGAATAAGTTTCCAAAAGGTGAAAATAATTGTTATTTATTTCCGGTGAAATCCATCAGTAACAAAACAACGAGATGCTAGTAACACTACTCAAAAAAATGCCACACTGACAAGGCGAAAATATACAGCGCTTTGCACTATTATATCATATTCCATCATCCATTGTTTGTAAACAAACGGCAGCAAGCACAAGCAAGCATGTACACGAGGTGCTTGATGTGCTAGCCAAGCCACTTGTCAAGCAATACCAAGCTGCTTGGCTATTGAACACCCTTTTGCTTGTTGTACTGTTTGCCTTGAAGTACCTTTGTTATCAAGACTATTTATATTGATTGATCGATAGATGAGTTGACTGACTGATTGTGTGGTTGTGGATTTATTTGGCCTGTTGATTTTTTTTATTTGAACGTGGATATTAGTAGCTATTTTGACAGTGTTTCTGCATGGTTATTTTTCTACAACTCGGTGATAATGATGTGCGTTTGATGCGATTGGATGTAATGTGTCCGTGTAGAGTTCAGCATCACAACCTCTGTATCCATCAAGCCCCCACATCTCTGCGTCGGCGTCGATGAACTCTGTCCAGTCTCCAATGTCGCATGTCTCACAGGTAACTAACTGCCTTTTTCAAACCAGAATGCTTGGATGCTAGGGACAAGTTGACTGGCTTTTGTGGAGAATTTGATGAAATGGCAGGAAATATTGGCAGCGAGGTAATGAGTGGCCCCCGTGATGTTGGGAACGATACTGACTTTTATGGATCTAGGATTTTTTTCTGGTCTTGTTAGAGGTACCGTATGCTGTCTACCGAGCGTAGTAACTGTACTACATTGATTTTCAACTTGTTTACTTTTTAGTTTTGTTTGACCATTGGTTTATCACATTTGTACCACTTGTCAGACCACTCGTGAGCTTTGTGCACAGTGTGCTTTATCACTGTTGGCGTTACCTATTATGTTGAAGCACTCTGTTCTTTTCGTTCTTGTTACTGTACTCACTAACTGTTTCGGGCGTGTACTTTTATTCATTTTGAGTGTGTATTTTATTTTATTTTACTTTTTTAAAATGTTGTACTGCATGTCAATTCAAAAAATAACTAGAAAGCAGTCAGAGCCCGCACACCTCCGCCAAGGCAATGTTGTTTGCTAGGTGTCAGCACCATCTTCGGTTTTGCAGCGGTTTCCTTTATGCCCCATTGAAAGCAATGGTAACGAAAATTTCAAAGTGATCCAGAATCCAGGATTCCTACCGGATCACCCCCAAAATTGAATCACTGGTAGTTTGTGCCATTCCCGACGTACCCTCAAAATTTCAGAAAGATCCGTTTATAACTTTTCGAGTTATCTTGCTGACACACAGACAGACAGACAAACTAAGTCTGGCAAAAACATAACCTCCTTGGTGGAGGTAATAACGATAATGTTTGTGTTTGTTAGATGGCGCAGTCAGCGAGTCGTGATGATGGGATGTCTCTACCCACCGAGTCTGCGAGCTCATCAACACTGAGATCAGTTCCATTGGATCGTGTTGCCATGGCGCTACAGCAGAACTCAGCAGCTGATTTTCTTCAGCAGTCTCAGTCGGCATCAGTGGCAGCTGCTATTGTTCAGCAGCAACTCGCTGCCAGGTCCGTTTTCACATTATACAAATAGTGACTGGCGTCAAGGTCGTCATTGGAAATTTCTTTCTCGAAGTTTGTAAAATGTTCTTGTGAGGTCGAAGACCGACAGACATTTTACGAACTTTGATGAAAAAAATTTTCAACGAGGGTTAATGATGACAGTCACTATTTGTTTCGTTATGCCTCAGAACCAAATATTTTTACAGTAATTACAAAAAACTGTCACAACTTGAATGTTGCTCGATCTATGTTGCTCCCGTGGGTGACAGTCACCCATCCAAGTATTAACTGGGCCCGCCATAGAGTAACTTTGTTGATTTGACTCGACGCGTTACCACTATGCCACTTGCTAATGTGTAGGTCCGGAGGCGAGGGTTCAAACAGCACTCCGAGCTCACAGAGTAGTACTAACTCAAGTCAGGACTCTCTGCACAAACCCGCACCAAAGAAGAAGAGTGGCGGCCTCAAGACGTCGATCGGTCGCATCTTTAGCAGCAAGAAGGAAAAGATTGGGACTAAAGACAGTCCAGTGGTACCACGAGGATACCACACGCTGCCCAACCCCAGCAGATCCAGTACGTGTCATTGTGCTTCTCAGCTAACTGTCTTTGTAGTATTTAGTGTACCTGCTTAGTTCAGAAAGAATATTTATGTGCTGAAGAGGCACTGTTGACTAACATCAGCTGCAAGGCTTTCACTACAGTGTACTCCATATGTACATACTCCATACTCCGTATATGTAAATGTGTCTGAGTAATGGTCTAATCGATTAGTTCACGTTTCAACTCAGCAACTTATTCCGCATGTGTTTTTTCACACTGTCACAGTACAAGAGTATGGTATTCACGTTAGCTGCCAGTGATTGTTAATTTTGTTTAATCTTATCATTTATCAGAGATAATTCATTTCGGTGGTTTAATTCAGGGCTGTATTGTGTTGATGATAAAGACCTGATGTTGATCTGATGTTGTAGTTAGTCTGATGAATTGCATTTGTTCAGATGGTCCAGTGATTGATATGGACTTCACTCCAACTAATACTGACACCCTTGGGCTCAGTGCAATGGGAACACCGTCGGAGTTTGACCGCCGGAAAAAGAAGAAGTGAGTTGCATTGTGCTCACACTTCTTGCGAGCAATTTCTTTTCAGGCCAAATAATGTAGTGATTACAGTAGATAGAGCTGCTCTTAGCAGTGTGTGATTGCAAAGCCTGCACCATTGTGACAACACGCCATGGCTCGTGTCATGGGAACCTATCATAATTTGCCTGCATGACAGCTTATCTGTCACGGTATGACTATAGACTCGCTTTTTCTCTTTCTCTAGTGGTGGATTACAGAGTGACACAGTAAATTAAATTGTCTCCATCCCCGCCCCATTTTTATCAGATTTTCCCCATTCCCATCTCATTCCCGTAAGAAATTTCCCATCCCCATCTTCATCTCACCCCAGAATCTGAAGTCTGAAGATGAGGACTTTACCATTCATGTCATTTAACGATAATTTTTATTAATAATAATCTGCATATTGCTATAGCAGATTGACACTGTTTTCAGTGTCTTCAAAAAAACAAAAGTACCACTTGTAGACTATAGGGGCTAATTCGCTATGAAGTCTGTGTAGAAACACTACGCCAGTAACAAATGGCTGTATGCCCCACGTCGTTAAAACCTTTGGGAGAAGCGCCAGTCACACATGTGTCGCTAGTCAGCCAGACCTGTGCCATTTATGCATGTCTGTGTTGTCTCCCATTAGATTCCAGGAATGCTAGGCAATGGTCGGCAGATATCTGTGACCTCAGTTGCGTTAGAGCACTGCAGGCTGACACTACGTACTTGATGGGTGATAAACAAGTGTCCAGTGCCCCTGCAAAGCTATACTCCATGGCATGCGGAGGTCGTTCGTCGCTCATGATCTTAGTGAGCATTCTAGTGTCCAGAATGGCGCTCACTTTTACAATGCATGCGACGGGAAATGAACTGATTTTGTTTTATCGCTACCGCGGTAATTACCACAACTTTTTTACCACTACCGCAGTACTACCATAGTTTTTTTACCGTTACTGCGGGATTACCGTAGAAATTTACCCATTTACTGCGGTAACTCCCCGTTACCGTGTCACTCTCTATTGTGGATCAATGCATGTTACCACAAGTTCATGCCAGTGTTTAGGATCTTGTGACGCCTCCACCAGTTTGCTGGTTCTCATTCCAGTGGGCATTTTCATATAGTCCATATGTTGACTAGCTGTAATAAATCACCAACATTGATTGTGATATTGTGATGGATAACATCTGCTAGATTTTTTCAGCGCATCAGTTTCAGTGGCTGTGTTGATCTTTATTTGGAATAAGATCTACAGATTACATCTGTAAGCTACGTGACGTATTTACAGGCATTCATTGCTGTAGTATCCATGCATGTACTTGTACTTTTGTATTTCAGCAACTGTTTGTGTGTGTGTGTGTGTGTGTGTGTGTGTGTACGGTAGACATGAATTATTGGAAGAAGCAATGAAAGCTGAGACACCATTTGCACTGTGGAATGGTCCAACCATCGTAGCTTGGCTTGAGGTCAGTTAGCATGCTCACTTGCTTCATAGCTTCAGAGGCTGAGTATAAAGAAATATTTTTTAATTATTGGATGGATCAAACTTGCTGTAGCCTATAATCCGAATGCAATACAACTTGTGCTGTTTTTTTGTGTTCTACAGATGAAGTAGGTAACAGTTATGCAGATCGCTGGTGATTCTAAGCACTTATTACTGTTTTTCCAATTTTACATAATTGCATTGCATGTTTTTTCTACTTTTAGCCTAGTTTTTTAAAATTTTTAATTCATCGGTTGGCTGCAATGCAAAATAAAGATGTTTCATTCATATTGAGTGAACGGGTTGTTGTGTGCATGTGCAGCCGTGACTGAAAATACCAGGCAGATAAGTAGCTGCTAGCATACAGCGCTGACTGTGAACATACCATACATGACATGCTATATGTGTCTTTGCATTACTCGAGAGGCAATACCAGGGTTTAAAAACAGGTTTTTTCTGGGTTTGGGGGCTTTTGAGTTTTAGGAAGGCCCAGTTTAAATCTGTTTGTTGATTCGTCCAAGTTTTTACATAACCAAAATAACATATTCGTTTTATAGTGAAACACAATACTAGAATTGGTTTTACTTTCATTGGATTTTTGGGGTAGCTTTTTAGGTGGGTTTGTCTGTTTGACGTATCTCAACCCTAGCCAAAGACACAGTGATTAGTGGAACAAAAAACTAAAATTTGCTTAAGTTTGGGTTGGTTTTTCTGGGAGGGGGATTAGGTTGTTTCACTCATTAAAACCCGTTGGTCTTTTTTGTGTATTTGTCTGTTCTGTCTGGGTGTCTCACTCTCAGTTGGTGGCATGGCGTAGTGGTAACTTGTTGAGTCAAATCAACGAAGTTACTCTACGGCGGGCTTGGTTAGTACTTGGATGGGTAACTATCTGCAGGCAGTAAACCATCTTGGTATGAAACCAGCCAGCTAGGTCGACTCAGCCTTCTACCCTCCGTGGGATGGTGAAATGAGTATCAGCTTTCGGGCTGAGTTTATTATAAATGGTGACAGTAAGCGTAGTACTTGTAGCTGCCTACAGGCAGTTCTGAGGCTCAAGATGATTGGCTTGGCCCAAAGATCGGCAGCTGCCTGGCGCTTGTGCTGCTCTGGCCAAATGAACCAGGTGAACTCTCGCAGTGGCAGTTCACAGCTACGATGACAGCACGATAAACATTGTCGCAGCTATTACTATTACTATCTCTCAACCCTGGCCAAGACACAAGTCCAATTGTCCATCTGTTTGTCAGTGATAAAGAGATTGAGTGATCGGACAGTGTTACTGTGGTGTGTACGTGTGCAGCTGTGGCTGGGTATGCCAGCATGGTACGTCGCTGCGTGTCGAGCAAACGTCAAGAGCGGTGCCATCATGTCGGCCCTGTCAGACCAGGAGATACAGCGAGAGATAGGCATCAGCAACCCACTGCACCGACTCAAGCTGCGGCTTGCCATTCAGGAAATGGTCAACATCACCAGCCCGTCAGCACCTCGCATGGCTAGAACCGTGAGTACTGCATCACACTTTTGAGTCGCTTACTGTTTGTATGTATCCGATTAGTTTTTTTTTGTTACCCGCACAGTTCTTGGCGATTTCTGTGTTAATTGTGCTGGAAGTTGTACATTTTGAAATTTTTTGTCTTGTGTTTTTATAACAGTGACTAGTCATGAAATTCATAAATAGGATGAGGCTTTGAAAAGTTGCAATTTCCAGTTTTAGCCTTTTCGTTGCCTTATTTTAAAATGTCATGACAGACTATGACATTCTTATTGGTCACTAATAAGTATGGCATTTTGATCAGTATATAATCACTAATCTTTGTGACCTGGAACAGCTGATTCTGTGTTTTGTGTCATATTCAACGTTTTTTTGGTCCGCCCGAAAACGATAGTTTTCGGAAGGACTTATGTTTTAGCCCAGATGTTTTTTTTTAATTCTTTTTTCCGACCGCGAGATCTCCAAGATGCGTGGCCTGACCGGCTTGAAATTTTGCACGATGATCAGTACTAGGCCGAATTTTATAATGCCGGTCCAAAATTTTGAGGGGTCAAAAAAATTTCGGGGGCGAAAAACATGAGAAATTTGGCCTGCTTTCGGATGACTTCGAAGTTCGGCGGCGAATATCTCCGAAACGGATGAAGATTTTCTAAATCGGATTTTTATTCCGTCTACCGCGATTCCTCCTGCGTTAGACGAAACAAGTCTGGTGAAGTTTGGTCCAGTGACCTTGGAGATCTCGATGTGAAATCTTACCCATCTAAAGCGCATTTTTTGGAAGAACATATTTCGGCCCCTAGGGGGTGCTGCACCGCCAAATTTTTACACGCGCTAGAGAATGACCAAGTCTTACTAGCGCACCCCCATCGGGGACGGCGGCCCCCTTTACAACTTTTTTAAAAAGGGGGGTCAAAAATTGGCTCAAAATGTAATAAATTAGCGCTTATAACCACGGAGTTAGGGGGTGTAGCTCGACGAAGCTTTGGCACTTGACACGTCTCTATGTTGGGGTGTTAACGCAAGTACAAATTTTGGGGGCACCACCCCCCCCCTTAAAATTCAAGAAGGCAAAAAACGTTCAAAAATCGGTGCGATTTATGACAACTTTCGACTTTGAGCGCAAATATCTTTGGAACCGATGAAGATAGCGACATAATCTAAACAGCGTTGACGAGAGCGATTCTTTTGGCGTTGAACAAAAAAAATTTGGTGAAATTCCGTAAAGTACGAACCAAGTTATAAGCACTAATGTTGACCTACCCTAAGTCGCATTTTTCGGAAAACCATATTTCGGCTACTAGGGGGTGCTGCGCCCTTAAATTTTTACACGCACTAGAAAATGACCAAGTCTTACTAGCCCACCTCCCCACCAGGGACGGCGGCCCCTCTTACAACTTTTTTTCAAAGAGGGTCAAAAATTGGCTTAAAATGTACTAAATTAGCGCTTATAACTTCGGAGTTAGGGGGTGTAGCTCAACGAAACTTTGGCACTTGACGTGTCTCTATGTTGGGATGTTAACGCAAGTACAAATTTTGGGGGCACCGCCCCCTTAAAAATTGGGAGGGCAAAAAACGTTCAAAAATCAGTGCGATCTATGACAACTTTCGAGTTTGAGCGCAAATATCTCTGGAAACGATGAAGATAACGACATAATCTAAACGGCGTTGACGAGAGCGATCCTTTCGGCGTTGAACAAAAAAAATTTGTGAAATTCCGTCCACCACGAACCAAGTTATAAGCGTTAATGTTGACCTACCCTAAGTCGACAATGCATGTTCGGCGTATGCCAATGCATTTGAGTTCGGGCCACGTGACTTTGATGCCAGGCAAATTCTCCCCCCCCCCTTTTAACCTCTCTCTAATTTTCCCCAATCGGACTTAGGGTGCCGGGCGGACTCACGTTGGGCATTGCCCCAAATTTCTAGGTTGTTTATGTTTTGCTACAAATTTTTTTTCAACGTGAGATCTCCGAGATGCGTGGGCCGACCGGCGTAAAATTTTTGCACGATGGTCAGTACTAGGCCCAATTTCATAATGCCGGTTCGAAATTTTAGGGGGCACACCCCAAAAAAATTTCAGGGGCCAAAAACATGCAATATTTAGCCCGATTTCGGACAACTCTTAAGTTCGGCAGCGAATATCTCCAAAACGGATGAAGATATTCAAAATCGGATAGTCATTTCGTCTATCGCGATTCCTCCTGCGTTAGGCGAAACAAGCACGGTGAAGTTTGGTTTAGTGACCTTGGAGATCTCGATGTGAAATCATACCCACCTAAAGCGCATTTTTCGGAAAAACATATTTCGGCCCCTAGAGGGTGCTGCGCCCCCGAAATTTTTACACGTGCTAGAGAATGACCAAGTCTTACTAGCGCATTCCCCACCGGGGACGGGGCCCCCTTTACGATTTTTTTTTCAAGTGGGGGTCAAAAATTGGCTTAAAATGTAATAAATTAGCGCTTATAACTTCGGAGTTAGTGGGTGTAGCCCGACGAAACTTTAGCACTTGACATGTCTCTAGGTTGGGGTGTTAAAGCAAGTACAACTTTTGGGGGCACCGCCCCCCTTAAAATTTGGGAGGGCGAAAAACGTGCAAAAATCGGTGCGATTTACGACAACTGTCAAGTTTGAGTGCAAATGTCTCTGGAATCAATAAAGTTAGCAACAAAATCTAAACGGCGTTGACGAGAGCGATCTTTTGGGCATTGAACAAAAGAAACTTGGTGAAATTCCGTCCACTACGAACAAAGTTACAAGCGCTAATGTTGACCTACCCTAAGTCGACAATGCACGTTCGGCGTATGCCAATGCATTTCAGTTCGGGCCATGTGACTGATGCCGGGAAAATTTTACCCCCCACTCTAATTACCTCCAATCGGACTTAGGGCGCCGGACAGACTCACGTTGGGCTTTGCCCCAAATTTCTAGTTGTCATATATTTTACTTCGGTGATTAGTAATACTCGATGTTGGGTCTTTGCATCAGTTTTTACACGCGACAGCAGCTACTACTGTAGCGCATCTTAGCCGTTGCAATACTGTGTGTCCGGTCTGTCCATTCATCTGTCTCTGTCACACTGGTGGATCAAAAACGGTGCAAGCTAGGATTACCAAATTTTTACTGATGTCTGCCTGGAAGACTCTAGTTTCAGGAACCATAAAAGTTTTCCATAAATTTGAAGGGGTCACCTCGAACGAGGGCGCTAAATGAGAGGGGGTGGGAAAAATTTGCAATTTCCAGCCGATACGGCATTGGCAGAGCGAGACAGGTCGTGCCCTCAGGTGAGTACAAGTAAAACACTATAGATAAGTAGCCGGCGGTCGTCTGGCGCCATCTGGCGACTGTAAAAGAAACATTGTTGCTAGGATGAGTGAATTTAGATTTTATTTTACTGGGCTTTCAAACATGCACCGCTGTTGCGCATTTTCCTTTGTGTTAGCTGGGTTTTTCTTGTCAGTATTCGAACTTATCTTATTTGGCAGTTACAATAATGCTGATGATGGCAATGTTGAATCAGTCACTGTGTGTCTGTCTGTCTGTGTGTGGTTTGGTACAGAGTCTGGCTTATGGTGAAATGAGTCACGAGTGGGTGGGCAACGAGTGGCTGCCCAGTCTTGGTCTACCTCAGTACCGCAGCACGTTCATGGAGTGTCTGGTCGATGCCCGCATGCTCGAACATCTCACGAAGAAGGATCTCTGCAGTCATCTCAAGATGGTCGACGGTTTCCACAGGTGCACTGCTGTTTGTTTTTGAATAGACTCATTATATCTAGAAATTTTGCAGAATACAACTTGCAAGGGCTGTCATTGTTTCAAAAAAATTCACCCCCATTCTTGTTTCTGCTATAACATTTTTGATCTTTAATCAGTTTCGATAATTTTCCATTTTCACTTGCACATTTTGTGAAAAATTTGCAGTAATGTAATTATTAAATATTTTAACCCACCCTAACTGTGTTGCTACATTACCTTGTGAAATATAAATTTTTAAAATTTATTATAATTAGAATAAATAAATAGCAGATTAGTCATAGTGCAAAAGGGGGGGGGATTTTTTTAAACAGATTATTTCATTCGTAATTATCATCTGTATCATTGTCATTGTCATCTTCATTGTACTGCACAGATATACAGTAAAGAGAGCGGAGTATATAAACCAGAAACAGTTCAATCTAAAAGTTAGTTATAACAGAGTTAAAAGGGTGTCTTACAGTGATGATGTTTCTGATAAAGAGACTGAGACTGTGGTGAATGTTGGTTTAAATGTCTCAGTTAATACTGAGAAGAGTGACTGTTTGTGGCAATATGTACCATCTTCAGTTAATTATTTTGATTCAGGTCCGCTATTCTGAAAGTCCACTGTTCCGAAGGTCGGCTATTCCGAAAGTCTACTATTCTCACTAACCCTAAGGCTGACCTTAACTCTAACCTACCCTACCCTTAACCCAAACGTTAGCACTGTGGTGCGTATCTACACAATGGACTTTCAGAATAGCAGACCTTCGGAATAGCGGGCCGGTACCATTATTTTGGACAGGCCCATGTTATTGTTTAACCAGTTGGTTTTCTAGCCTCACCTGACAAAGCTGACATCTTTTATTGAATTTATGATAATTGTTAGAGGAGTATTCTGTAATTGTTTTCGTTTGACCAACAAAGCACTGAAACAGTTTCAGCAAAATGATGGTCCCATTACATTTTCATGTTTTGTATCCCAGGGCAAGTCTGCAGTGTGGCATAATATGTCTGAAACGTCTCAACTATGATTGGCGGCAGCTGCAACATCGCCGTGACGACAGCAATAGCGTCGTTAAAGGTCATAAATAAATATTCTATGTTTCACTGAGCTGTCTGTCTCCTGGTCTTTTCTCACTTCACTTGCTTACTTCTCTTTGAACGCTGTTATATCAGTTTTCGAGTATGCAAATAAGTGATTACTTTTTTACATTTTGTGCTACTACTTCTTTAGTTCTTTTTGTGTTTCTATGTTTTTTCTCAACATGCACTTTTTTAATGATTTTTTAGTGTTTATTACTACTTTGTTTATTAATTTTTGACTACTCTGCTTAATGCACAAGTATGTTTGCACACTTTTAGTAGGTGGCATTTTTTCACGATGTATTAATCTTTTTGTTGAGTGTTTAATTGTTACTCCATATTGGGATGAGTTAACACACTGTACTGGGATTGTTGACTGCTGCTTCTCGGTGTTGAACCAGCCTCTGAGGTCATCTCGATCTTTTGTCTTCTGTAGGATGGTAAAATGAGTATCGGCTTTTTGGTTGGTTAGTAATAAATGGATACAGTAGTTGCCAGTGAATGAGCAAGGTAGAGAAACTCGGTAGAGATGGCAGTCTCACACTGTTCTGCATTCTTTACGTGGACTGGATAAACTCATGCTATGATTGTGTTATGATGACCGATCATAAGCATTGTTTTGTGATTGTGAGATACAGTGACAAAACTGGATATGTTTCTCATTTTTCATTTTTTCTAGTCATGCTGTAAAGAAATGAGTGTTACGGTTATTAATAAGTTATCTAGGTTAATCAGGTTACAGCTTTAATCGACTAGTTCATTGCTGTTGATTGACAAATGTTGTAATTTGATGATTTGAAGTATTCCATTGGTTTGCGGGAAAGTTGAGACAATGATTTGTTGGATACCGTGTAGACGTGTTGGTGTGGTCAAACGAAAGAGTCATACAATGGGTCCAGTCGATTGGACTCAAGGAGTTTGCTAATAACCTGATTGAGTCTGGTGTTCATGGTGCTCTGATAGCACTTGATGAGAGTTTTGACAACAACAGTCTTGCTATGGCACTCCAGATCCCCACTGCTAACATTCAGGTCTCTGTCCTAGTCTCGCTGTCTTTCTGTCCATTTCTTTCTGTGTAGCATTTAGCTAGTTTTGTAGGTACAACTATTGCTGCTACGTGAACGCACATGCAGTGTTTAATGGCTGTTTACAGATGAATGTGGATTAGCTGATGATACACAGCTTTTCATAGCTTTATCCCCCACCTATTTTCAGCTGAAATTTCCAATCTTGCTTGCTGCTTATCTGCGTTAAATTCTTGGTTTTGCATAAATGGCTTGGCATTGAACCCAGATAAAAATCTGACGCAATCGTTCTTGGGACTCGACAGCATTCTGCTAGTTACTTTAGTCATCGACATCGCCGGCTCAATGATTTCACTGGCAGACCACATCAAAATGCTGGGGTAATGCTGGACAAACCACTAACATTTGACGACATTCTATCATATCCAGGCTATGCGTCACATTCGCCCTGCTCTCACTGAGGATATGGCAGGAACCATCGCCTGTGCTCTTGTTGGAGCGTGCCTTGATTATGCCATCTCTGTCCTGGTCGGCGTAACGACAAAAAACGTCGCTTGTCTGCAGCATGCACAGAACGCCATCGCCCCGGTAGTCGCCTGGGGCACCAGTCGTCAGTCGTCCAGCTCATCTGCTTTGCTGAAACATTACCACTGGCTTCCCATTCACCAGCGCATCCAATTCAAGATCACCTGCATTACCTACAGGACCATCAACACCACTCAGCCCGCTTATATGAACTCTGTTCTTGAACATTACACTCCATCTCGTACATTGCGTTCATCTGACACTAATCTGTTGTCTGTGCCTCGTGTCCATACATGTTTTGGCTCTAAAAGTTTTTCTGTAGCTGCCCCTACTATTTGGAATTCTTTTTCTTTTGTCATTCGCAATAGTTGCTCAATAGCTTCCTTTCATCGCCAACTCAAAACTTTCCTTTTTTCAACCTTTAGCCATCACCCCAGCACCTCAGATCAGCAAGTTTATTGCCGACAATGTGCGTTCTATAAATTTACTTACTTACTTACTTACTTCTGACGCTCTTAATTTTTCTCTTTTTTGTTACAAACATTCGCATGCTGTCAGCACAGGTTCAGGTTTTTAACCAGATCACACTGTGTATTTTGTACCAACTGCAAACTCTGAAATGCGCCCATCGTCTTTCGTTATGTTGTGGAGACACTAAAGACTTTCAGTATGATATATAATATGGTCACCAGGTCTTGCTTGGATGCCACTTTTCACTCACTACATCCTTCGTCACATCTGCATGTTACTTTGTAACACATTTAGTCTACTGTCTCAATTTGCCTTTTTACGCGTGAAAGCAGCTACTGCTTTCAGCACGTCTTAGCCGTCGCAATTCTGTCTGTCTGTCGACTGTCCGTCCGTCGACTGTCCGTCTGTCACACGGGTGGATCAGTCAAAAACAGTGCAAGCTAGAATTTCCAAATCTTCACTGTCAGCTGCCCGGAAGACTCTAATTTCTGGAACCGTAAAGCTTTTCCATAAATTCGAAGGGGGTCACCCCGAATGAGGGTGCTAAATGAGAGGGGGGTGGGTAAAAGTTGCAATTTTTGGCCAATAAGTCGCTGTATCTCAGTAACGGTGCGAGATAGGGCCTAGGTTACTATTCATCACTAATAGGAAGTCGTATACTGGCTCTCGATGGGCGCTGAATTCAATGACCTTGAATGATTTTGAACGCCGAAAAAGGGGTTTTATGGATTTTTTGGCGCTAAATGAGAGGGGGTAGGAAAAATTTGCGAGTTTTAGCCAGTAAGTCGCTGTATCTCAATAACGGTCAGAGATAGGGCTTAGGTTACTATTGATCACTAATAGGAAGTTGTACACTGGCTTTTGATTGCCACTGAAATCAGTGACCTTGGATGACCTTGAACATCAAAATAGGGTTTTTATGGATTTTTTGTGATTTTGGGCTGCGACACAAGTCTAGATCATTCCCAAGGTGGCGCCACGGAACTATCGTTATGCAATTCAGATAGAGAATTTGGTATTTGTATATTAACTTAGCGTGAACACCCCAGTTTTTAGCTAAACTACTTAGCAGGAACTGCTATAAGCTTTCGCGCGTTTCGTGAGCATTAGCTCAAATTTCTTGTTACTTCATGCTCCACTTTTGTTGATCGGGTTTTACACACAGCTGACAAATATATTCAACTATTACAGTTGATATACTGCATGTATGTGTAGTATTTAACATAGAGAGATGACTATGCATTATAGGCTCGTCAGACATTGTTCAATGAATATGGCAATTTACTGGCAGTTGGCACGGACCGACATCTAGATGAGGTATGCTCGTTGATAGTTGCTTGATCTTTCAGTCAATTCTCATAGCAGTCATGACTGCTTTCTAACATCTTTGCATATATTCTGCATTGCATTAGAGTCTCCTTGTTTTAAAATGATAATTTTACTTCTAAAAGGTAATCTAATATACGCAACCGAGATAAATATTGATATATGTTGGCGGTGCAGCGGGGGAGGCCACGCAGTCAGCCGCAGTGTGTAACCGAATTCATGGACCGCCAGTGTATGTATGACTTGATGCTGTGTCTGAGTGTCAGTATGCACGCATCTTTAGTCATGACTTGTTGCATGTGTGTTGTGTTCTTTACTTTACAGTCATCGGCAGTTTTTTTTGGCCATAACACTGTACTGAATGCTAAGACTTTTGGTTACTCTTATTGTCATAAAAACAGCGAGTCATGTTTATGTTTTTCAGTTTTTTTTGGACTTGTCATGGATTATGATTGTTTGTGTACGTTATGTTACAACACATCCACACAGCGAGTGAATAGTTTGTTCTAGTGCATTTTGGTCGGAAGTGTAACCTGACAGTTTGGCAGCACCTAAAATGGAGTCCACCAAATGACATGTTTTAACATTGTGCAGTGCCGAATCTATTTCACAACTTATTATACAGTTATGTCCATCTGTGGCACAGTTACTTTCTGAACTAAGTGGTGGAAATGACTCAAGAATCCCTTTGGCATGGCATATTTATTTATGGCATTTAATGATTGGCTGGAATGCAGCAGTATGGCACTAACACAATTTGATGTTTGCACGTCATTTGTCTGTGTGTGTGAGTTTTGGGATCATCCATAAATGACGTCACACAATTTTAGGCAAAAATAAGCCCTCTCCCCCCTTCGTCATGTTTCATCACCCTGCTCTGGACACCCCCAATATGACGTCACAAACTTTTAACTGCCCCCTCTTTGCAGTCTGTAGTGTAGCCTATATGAGTTTCAAACAGAACACAATTTTTTGTATGATTTGACACATTTGCAACAGTGAGTATGGTATATCACAGCTCCAATATGTAGAAATGATCTCCTGAATACTATCACTATCATCCACGACTCCCAGACCAGGCTTTTCCACATATGTGTGTGACGTCATGCAACCCTTTACCGCTCTTGCCCCCCCTACATGACGCATCATCACGATATCGTGAACCCCCCTCTTCCCTCGGCACCTGACGTCATTTATGGATGACCCCTTTTCTGACTGACTGGCTGTTGTCACTAACTTGAGTTGCTGCATTGTTTTTCATTGTAGTCGTATGTATCATTGTGTCATTATTCTGTGTGTATGTATGTGCATTCTCTCTGGAACGACCGTCCCCAAAATGACCTATACTGTGTCAGGTGGGACGTTAAACCTTACACACTCACTCAGTTTGTGTCATCTTGTAGCACCACCTACCACATGTCTATTTTGTTGTTTATTTCTTTTTATTTCTTGTCTAACTTCCTCTGAGTTTGGGGCAAACAATAGTAATTGCACTGTTCATTTAGCTGCTAAGTGAAAAGTGCAATGTTTCATTAGACTCATTACATTATGCGCGTCCAGTAACGTAGCGGCTATAAGCGGCTCGTTCCTGCTACGTTACTAGACACTCAGCTACGGCAAGACAGCTACCAGCCGCTAGGAGTATATTGTAGCGTAAAAATTTTACGCTACGTTAAGGCCCTAGGCCAACATCCGGGCTTCTGAACATATCAGTTTTAGGATGACAGTTGAAAATCACTCTAAATATGCCACCATACAGTATAAAATAACATTAATGCAAAATCGTTTGCGTAATTACTGTTTTTACTCGAAATTCACTTATTACAACCACCAACGGCCATATTCAGTGGACAAATATGACGTTATGTGCGTCTGCTCTAGCCGCTAACGTAGATTGTTGTCTGACAAAAAATTGTAGTGGCTTGCGGTGTATCACAGCCAAAATCTCATAGCCACTACGTTGCCGGACATGCCTCTTATCTTAGATCTGCCCCACTTTGCTTCGTGCTAAAGTTTGATACACTGTTACAGTATGTGCTAGTTTTTATTGCATACATTTACGTCAAAATTAATCTGTTCAACAGATTTTTAATCATTACTCGTTTATGTTTAATTGTTTATATAATTTGGAAAGACCATTCACTCATTTCTGCACATTTTTGCTGTTCATGGACATGTTGTTGCTGTGGATACTGGCCGTGCTTCTGTGGCTTGTAGTTTATATCTAGGATTGTCTTCTATGCTACTGTGTGTTTTAAAAAAATTTTTTACTGTATTATTTTGACCTCTGCCAAAGAATTTATATATTTAGCTCTGTTATCTCTATCTGCTATCCAAGATCACTTCAGTTATCATTGAATTTAGGTAAAAAAAAATTTACATGCGAAAGCAGCTACTGCTTTCAGTGCATCATAGCCATCGCAATTCTGTCCATTCGTCCATCTGTTCGTCTGTCTGTCCATCCGTCCGTCACACAGGTGGATCAGTCAAAAACGACGCAAGCTAGGATTACCAAATTTTTACCATCGGCTGCCCGGAAGACTCTAGTTTCAGGAACCATAAAGCTTTTCCATAAATTCGAAGGGGGGTCACTCTGAACAAAAGCACTAAATAAAAGGGGGATGTGCAAAATTTGCAATTTTTAGCCAGTAAATCGCTGTATTTCAATAACGGTGCGAGATAGGGCCTAGGTTACTATTAATTGCTAATAGGAAGTCGTACACTGGCTCTCGAGTGGCGCTGAATTCAGTGACCTTGACTGACCTTGAACGCCAAAATAGGGGGTGTTATGGATTTTTTTGGCGATTTCGGGCTGCGACACAAGTCTATATCATTCACAAGGTGGCGCCACAGAACTACTGTTATGCAATCCAGATAGAGAATTTGGTATTTGTATATTAACTTAACGTGAACACCCTAATTTTCAGCTAAACTACTGAGCTGGAACTGCTATAGGCTTTCACGCGTCTCGTGAGCATTAGCTCAAATTTTTTGTTAGGGGTTTGGCATTGCCCAAAAAGGAAGTGATCTCAATACTTTATTGGATTCTTGATTGTTGGAGAATCTTTGCAGTTAGGAGATAGGGTGCAAACTGAGACTAAGCTGGGTTTGCCAAATGTTAGCACCATTTCTGCCAGATGTTCGTGAGCTTGAGTATAATGATCATTTCAGCTACATCTTGTAGGGTAATATTGTACTGCAAAATTCATGGTATGATCATTTATTTCAGTTACATCTAGTAGCCGTTTATCTGATTCTTCCTTCCATTGAGTTTTACTCATTATGCTGCACCATGTGTGCAGTTTTTTTGGAAGGAGAAGGGGTCATTTATATTATGTAATAATTGTTAATTTACATTTGATTGTAATTATATTGCATGCTTCAAGGAGGAGAAATTTATGGTGAGGTGCACTATAAAACTATTGTCGTCAATCGTAGCTGCATTATCTTGTAAACTATAGTACATCCTTACTCGTAGTTCTATCATAGTAATAGTAGTGGCTGTTGTTGTAGTTGAGTTGTAGTTTTTGTTTGTATTTGTATTCAGTACTGTTATTAGACATTTTATAAAATATTACTGACAGATTTCAATATAATTACTGATAGCTATCTTTTTTTTTTTTTTTTTTTGTGTA
>Ga0209367_1000839_pt1 | contig 34590 bp, 27 predicted proteins | sample WorMetLIZISLAND2_FD_187412 | JGI IMG/M metagenome (GOLD analysis project Ga0209367, IMG submission 187412) | Marine gutless worms symbiont microbial communities from Max Planck institute for Marine Microbiology, Germany - Olavius geniculatus... ... | reverse complement strand
CTCCTCCCCCCCCCCGAAAAAAATCTTGATCTTTTAATTGAGTTTAAGTTGTGACAATAATTCATCCCTAAGGTGATGAAAATTGTTTTGACTGGTCATCGATCCATCATCCGTTGCGGCGATCACTGCCATAGTGCAGGGCACCTTTGGGGCACGAGACCCCTTTGGGGTGCGGGGCCCCTTTGGGGCGCGGGGCTCTTGGCACAGTGCCAAGGTGCCACCCCCTAAAGACGGGCCTAATTATACACCTGCTGTTAAAAAAAGCCGCAAAATTCTGCATTGAACCATAACGAAGTAATCACAGGTGCGCGGTAGCGCACCCCTGTGTTAATGGTGACCAACTAAGTCAATGCAGAATAGAAAAATTCTACCCCTCACAGATCCCAAACCCCTCAACCACGATCGACACAAAATTTGAAACAGGTGATTACGTCCACGAGATGACCCCCTGTGCAAAATTTTGTGCAAATCCATCCATTGAGGGAATATTGGCAAATGGGTGAAATATAACAGAATTTTTTTTTATTTTCATATACCTTTTTACGCGCGACATCAGGTACTGGTATAGGGCGTCTTAGCCAACGCAATTCTGTCTGTCCATCTGTTTGTCCGTCTGTCACACGGGTGGATCAGTCAAAAATGGTGCAAGCTAGAATTACCAAATTTTCACTGTTGGCTGCCTGGAAGACTATAGTTTCAAGAGCCGTAAAGCTTTTCCATAAATTCAAAAGGGGTCACCCCAAACGAGGGCGCTAAATGAGAGGGGGTAGGAAAAAATTTGCGCTTTGGGCCAATAAGTCGCTGTATTTCAATAACGGTGCGAGATAGGCTAGGTTACTAATTTGCCTAAATCTTCATTACCCCTGAAATTAGGCATTTGCCTGCACTCCATGTGCCCGAGTTCACTGAACTCACTGCCAAATTTTGTGAATTATTCAGTGTGGGGGTATTGCAACAGATAGCATGGTCACAAAATTTCAGTAACTGACCAGCAAAAACGTGTGCTAATCGAATGCTGGGCTCAGCTGATCCTGAACACATTGACTTCAGCGATCAATCAGCCTTAAAGGACTGATGACGGTTATGAATGCAAAAGCTGGGCAACTGCCTATGTCGAATTTCATCTAAACTCAACGTATGTGTTGATGACGATATTACACTGTATGCTGAATGAAGATCAACTTAAATTCATGCATTACTGCCAATTTAGCATGATTTTAGGGGTAGGAGAAATTTGTGTAAATCAGGCAAAGAATATTTAAATGTTGAGACATGCAAGTTGTACACTTCTTCTGTACACAATTTTGAAACTTTTGGCATATTATGCACCTTTCCATCAATAAACATCGCTAAGTTATAAAAGCTCAAATGTCCTTGTTAAATCAATGTGTTACAGTCAAATCTGGCACAATTCTGGGGGTGACGATTTATGCAAATTAGGCAAAAAATATTTAAATGCTTCACTATGCAAATTTGTCATTTATTCTTTACAGCATTCTGAAACTTTTGGAGTATCACACGTCTTTCTATCACTAACCATCGCTGAGCTGTCAACGCTCAAACAGGTCCGGTTTTTTTGGCCCACCCTGTAAAAATGTACAAGACATCAGTTTGTACTTTATACGTTTGTTAATGGCGACATGAGATGACAGACACTTCGAAAGCAGCAAAAATCATAGAAAGGTGATATTATTCAACAGCACATTGACAATTAGGTGATGTGATGGTGAGTGATATCACCTTCTGATTTTTGCATTTTTCAAAGTGTCAGTCATTGCATGTCGCCATTAACAAGTGTATAAACTGATATTTTGTACATTTATAACTACACTTTGTCTCAAAAAAAACATCCCAGACATTTTTGATTCTAACATGAACAAAAATTATCAGATTCTCATAATTTTTGGTGTGAATATTCCTGACCCAACCTGCCATTAAATAACTGTTCAGTTTTTCCTTTCACCCAATGTCTGCTTCTGCACTACCTTGGGAAACAAAACCAAGCGAAATATGCATTGAAATATGCATGAAACGTGAAAAACATCCCCAACATTACTGATCGTATCTTGAAGTATGATTAACAGATTTCAATAATTTTTGGCACACATATTTCTGACACAGTTGGCTATTAAACGACTGTTTAAGTTCCCACATCACCTAATGTCTGCTGCTGCACTACCTTGGGAAATCAGACCAAGCAAAATACATGTTGAAATGACGAAAAACGTTGATAAATTCCATCTATCCTAATCTGTGGCCCCCAAAAGCCAATCAATTACAAGATTTGACTCTCGTGCACCAGTATGTCTACCATATGACGTTAAGGAATGTGTGTAAATTCAAGAAGTGACTAATGAAATCTGGGTTAGTCTGGAGCATAACATTATCAATACTGCTGTCAATGAATGGAGAAATCTTTTCCATGTTTGTGATTGCGCAATTGGCCAACATTTTGATCAATTTTATTGCAGGCAGCTGAGAAACAATTGGATAAAATGTCAGCCAAAGTGTCAAAAATGTAAACAAAATGTGTTTTTGTGTGTTATTTACATTAAGTGGTAAAAATGCAATATTTCGTTGGTTCTGATTTCCCCAGGTAGTACAGAAACATACGATGGGTGAGGTGGGAAACTACATAATGATTTGATGGCCAGTTGTCTCAGGAATATTCTTACCAAAAATTATTAGAATCTGATAAACCTTCTTCAAGTTACAAATAATAACCATAATTAATAAACCAGATGTGATGGATTTTTTTTAAAGTACTCATACAGAGACAGTTAAGAAACATCATATTCCAGCACCATCATTGTTATAAAGATACACATAAGTGCTGAATTGTAACAAACTCTAACCACAAAACAATTAATATTAATATACAACATGTTAGAAATTAAACTGTGTTCAAATGAAAATGTTACTGCACTGTCTTTATTTGTGGTCCATTATATTTTTATAATTTTTAGCAGACTTGAAAAGTTCACAGCCAGAAAGTGTATACACAGTGTTTCATTAAAAAAGCACCCTTTCTCTATCTTTCATAATTTACTCAAATGATGATCAATTTACCTGGAATTTGCACCAGTTGTAGCTTTAAAATACTAATTCAAAATATTTCAACAAAACGTGGCTGCTAAAAACATGGTTTTCATAACTCCACTTCCTCTTGAAAACATTATCAATGTTTATTGCTACAAATATTCATTAAGTATGCAAAATCACTACATTAGATTGATTTCACCTCAGACGGATTACTGGGTTAACTATACATCCTCATAACACAAATTTCCCGTGAAAAAAGTCTCTAAAAATATAAAAACAAACGGACAGTAAAATGTAGTAATAAGCGGGTGATGCATTCATTTTTATCCAAGTACAGTGCATAAATTGCCATGCAAAACAAATTCACAGTCAGTGAACAAATATTAATTAGCACAAAATAAACAAACAGTGCATCTCACTGAACCAGTAGGCTGCCTACATAGTGTAAAAAACTGAAATTAATCAGCTGGTACAGTGCAGAAACAAATGTTATGCTAAGAAAATGTCATTGCTATCGCGACAGTTTTATGGACTGAGTTAGTTCGGCATCGAGCTCAGCTTGCCTCGCCATACTTGCTTCTCTGATGGCTTCGTCCAACGCCAATTGCTGCAAAGCACAGAAAACAGCAGAAACTGCAATAAAAATCACGTTTGGCTCCTGCACTCAGCCAAGGAGTGCGTAGAGCTTTACATCTGACCCAACACATTACAGGTCCTTTCAGGTACGATCACTCCAGACAATAACTTGCAGTAGTAGTGACAACATAAATCCATTAGGGCTGACAAAGATTCATCAGTATACTGTTTAACACTGTCGTCAAGAAGCACTGCTTCACATTAGTTAAGATAAAGCCAGGAAGACCGTGTGCTTTCATGCTGTTAGGATTTATCACAGTTCCTGTGGAACGCCTGAAAAGACAGATTCTTTAGTGGATTTGACGCCATCATTTGACGGTCGTCTCCGTCGTTGCAAGTTTTCCGCAGCAGACTGAAAACCAAACTTTTTGCCTGGTCTTACAATCATGACTAACAACGTCTCATTGCACTGACTACTATTACGTAACTTCACTGTTTAGGCTTATTGTTACGTGTCCTGGTAGTCTTAGGACTTAATGCCACGCTAAAGTTAATTCGTCCTTCATCATCATCATCATCCACCAATGCTGACTAGGATCTGCCAATAAGAAATGATTCAGACATCTCAGCAGGTTGTCCCTGACACTGTAATACTCGAGTTTACCTAAAAGTCAGCGGTGCAGCACAGTGTCAAACATTTTAGAGAAATCAAGAATCAGTACATCTAGTTGTTTACCGCTGTCGAAATGCTTCAGCAAGTCATGAGAAGACACCAACAGTTGAGTATCTCAGCTTACATGTTTAGTAATAACATTACAAACAGACATGCATTATGAAATATCACATCAACATACCCCTTTTGGATCTCTACGTCTGCAGAGTGCAGCCTGAAACACAAAGCAGCATACAGCAATTTTTTTCTTACTGACTTAGCATCTAGCATCATAATGCAATCTATGAATTCTAGAAGATATTCATGTCCAAATAACTATCGTCAATATAATGCCAGCTCTAGCTAGTAATTTCAAACAAAAGTGTTAGCATGGAAGTTAGAATTCAAAATGCGTGATCACTATGTTTAAAAAAGTGAAGTTGACTATTACCAAGGGACTGTGCCAGATAGGGATACTAAAAAATTTATACCACTCAGTCATGTACTAGATAAGTAAATTGCTATAAAACAACATGTTTAGTTCACCATACAGGGAGCCTATTTGCTTTCCAGCTTTTGTTGCCCAGTATGAAATGCATCTACAAACCACAGAGGGATGGCTAGGCTGAGTTAGTCTCCAAGTGGCAAGTGTAGCTCGTTATAGACTTTAATATGTGATGTCCAAAATGTCCAAGGTTTAATGTCAAGTCAACCTTGCCTTATTCACATGACCATCAGTTGTAGTAAGCAATTAACTAACACCTAAATAGCAAGTGTCAAAAAATAGTTGAACAAAGCTTCTAATTAATAACATCTACAGTTTACAGTTAACATTTACAGTTTCTGCTTAGCGAAAGTTATACAGTAGCTTTCAGTTACACTAATTTTCAGCAATTATGGACTAGGCACCCAACAATCAACTGGGAACAAAAGTTATAATTTCACTTGATCAGTTATGATCCAGAACTGAATACTGTGGATATCAGAACTAATTTTCAATTACCAAGTGGCACTACTCACTTCCTTATCCTGCGTCATTTTCTCATAGAACTCAGGCTGGTTAAATATCCAGAAGCAGCCAACTGGAAAAATCATGTACAGGGACATCTGGCAATGACAAACACATGTCTCAACGTATATAAGACGAAATATGCAAGAAAATATTTGCAAGATAAATAACGCTTATTATCATAGCTGCATTAAAAATTATGGCAGACATTAATCGTTGAACAATTCTAAATCTAGTAATTCTTATTATTGCTTTGTTTGTAATAGGAAGTGACATCATTGGTTTAAAAAATGTAGGCAGGGCAAGAAGTTACAATTTTCTAATAAACATAGCAAATGTCCGACAAAATTCAAACAGAAAACAGCAAATTTCCAACAGAGAAGATTATGAATGCTCAAAATTTCCATTTTGCCCTTAAATTTCCCTCAAATATTGGAATTTTTCATTCCTAAATTTTACATTTTTGGACAAAAAATTTCAGACAAGAAAACATTGCTAAAATAATCGGCATAACAAAAGTTTTAGTACTGCATATGGCAAATGTAATCAAACGACCCTCAAGCCAGAGGAAATGCTGATTCCGCAAAATTCACACACTAGGACACCAGAAGTCTTCGCTGAAAATGGCAGCAAAATCTGAGCACTTTGTAAATGTGGGAAAATACCAGTGTTCGAAGAATGAGCATATGCATCTACATGTATCGTAATCCCATGTATTCTACTTTTAAAAAATATCCACACATTTAAACATACTGAAAGACATAGATATGTAAACACAGATTGCTAATAAAAAATACAACTTATCCATAGTACACATACCTTGAAGACTTCAAGCTTCCAGCCACCCATTGTATTATGAATGTGTATAGATGACTCACAACTTCCAAGCAGCAAATATGACTGGAAAGTGTACCTACACAAATACACGATGTTTCATATAAAGGGCACCCTTTTGTTTCTTTCATAACTCAGTCAAATTGTGATCAATTTGCATGAAATTTTTACCAGATGTAGCTGAAGAAATGCAAATTCGAAATATTTCAACAAAATGTGGCTGTTAGTTAAATATTCTTTGCTACTCATGATGAAATGCTGACGTCATAATGTGTTGTGAGTACAAACTGGCTGGTCTCAACTGGTTCTGTCAGTTGCTACCCTGCTTCAATGGTGAACTTTGTTTTGTTGATGAAAATGATTATCGCATCAGCACTAAGCAACATGGAGCATAAAATCAGGCAGAAAACCTCAGGGGGTAAAAATTTTTGGCGCACCCTGTACATTTGAAAAAAAACAGGTGTTTAATAGAGACCCAGCATTTATGCATAAATGGCAAAATACAGGTACCCATCAGTCAGGAAAATTAATGCTTATAATTTCATGATCTCTCCTAAAAACCTCAAATCTAGTCAACGGGCAACAGCATTCATTCTTGCGTGCCTATCGAATGTCCATTAAACTAACACCCAGTATCGTCGCCGGGCGTAAGGCCCACATTGGCCCGTTCTGCGCATCCAACTTAAAATACTGTCGAACACTAACAGCACCTACTTGTCATAGTGAAGTGACCTCTTACAACTGGTCTCTGTAATTTGACAGTCTCGACTTGTCTCGTTTGTCTCGATCGTAAGTTATCTGATTATTCCAAGCTCCAACTTCAACCTCATGCACACAGTCAGTATGGTATAGGCTACATGGTATGTCAAAATGTCAGCGAAAAGGCTTTGAGAAAGCTAACCTGTTCTGTTATTTGTAGTACCGGTAATTCAGAAATGGATTTTATTCCTATCATTAGGGAACTAGGCTATAATGCCTGGCAAATGCGGACTGGTTTCTTTGCATTGTTTGATATTATTGAAAATTAATGTACATTATTGTACGTTGAACATACTGCGCAGTCTCAGTAAAGCATAGGCTTTTAGCCTGTTTTTTTTCTGTTTTAATGTGTACTTCTGTATGGCCTACACTTCATAATAAATACACAAATATGGGCCTACATACAGGTACACTGTGGCTGCTAGACTGGTACCCCACGTATTTTTTAGATTTTGGATCCCTAAGCAGTTACAGCTACATTTTCACAGCTAAGCTGGCATGAAATGTGCCAAAATGTTTGGAGTAAACGGCCAAACAAACTGTGCTACCGCTAACAGCCAAACGTGTTCATTTCTAATTTTCTTCAATGCTCCAAACACGTCAAATCTCATTACAGTCACGCGTCCCGATCTGTATTTTTCATTCTTGGAAATGCACATAAACTTCATTTTTGTCAGCAATAATGACGATGATGCAATTTATTAAAGCTACGATGGTCCTTTTTATACACTTTACTGTTCGACTACTTTACAGGGATGTTCTACGTGCAGCGCATCAAACAACGTTGTCCCTCAGGTAGCACCTCATTGCAGTCACGCCTGTATTTCGATTACGAATCCAAAATGTTTTTCATAAACTAGGCCGAAACGGTTGAAATCATTTCCCATTGAGCTAAAAATAGTTTTCAAGGTAGACGTTGTGGTAAATAATTTTGAATTTTTCACCATTTACGAAATATCGGCTGTCACCGCCTGTTACGTTTACAGTTTTAATAGCACGAACATAGCGCTCCACACTGAATTTGGCTTACTGCCTGAATGCGAAAAAAGGTTTCGCGCTTCGAACTGCGCTCACTATCATTGGGTGTGGTCATGTTTAATGCAGTTTTCTCATTACAGTCACGTACCATTACAGTCACTCGCTCATTCATGTCACGTAATTCTCATTACTGTCACAGTCATACAGACAATTATTCTACAATGATCAACATACAGATTGAGTAATCTAGTTGTTATAATGACAGCAGAGTTACAGGTTAACAATTTGGTGCACCATGTACACAGCCAGTTTGCCCTATCTGACTACACTGTGGATGATAGACTGGCAAATCAAGTAAATGTGTACTTTTTGAAAATTCCAATTCGCTGCACACATACGTGCACTGCAAACTGTGTGTGTACTCAGTGAGCAAAAAGTCACATGGTCACTAAGTCTACTATCTGTGACTTGATATTTATTATCTAATTATAAAATTTTGATTGTAAAAGGACTTTTCTTCATTGCCCAAATAGATGTGACAGTAATAAGCAAATTTTAAAATGCTCTTTTTACATATTATTGCAAGCAATTTCTCATTAATGTCACATAATTCTCATTACTGTCGCGATCATTAAAGTAAAATATTGCACAACAGTCAGCATGAAAACTGAGTGAACTAGTCTTTACAACGATAACAGAGTCACGGGTTAACAGCTTGGAATGCCACGCGATTGGACTGTGAATTTACAGACTGATAAAATAACTAAGTATTACTTTTTGCGAATTTCAATTCGCTATAAACATGGACTGCCTTTAAATTTACATCTTACTCAGTAAGCAAAATATCAAATGGTCACACATCTAGTCTTTTATTATGCGAAAGCAGAATGCTTCGCACGTTTTTGCCATCGTCTGGGCGTCTGTCTGTCCGTCTGTCTGTCAAACTCGCGATCTGTATCAAAACAGTGCAAGCTAGGATCACAAAATCTTCACTGTGGGCTGCCCCAAGGTCTCTAGTTTATCGTGACAAAATTTCGTGCCACTGGGTGCAGGGGTTACCCTCGAACGAGGGCGTCGAAGAGGGGTACCCGCCTAAAAAAAGATGTCATTTTGCTGTTATTGGCTCGAATAATGTGAAAACGGTTGCAGATAGGTACATACATGCTGCTTATCATAACAAGCACTGATGACAGGCCTTTTAAATTTATCAACATTGATGACCTTGAACCTTCCCAAAAGGGGTTTTTAGTGAATTTTTCGCAATATTTGGATGCTGCGCACATTTCAATACTAAATTGCGATGAAAGACAACCTGCATATGAAATTTTCAGCATTAAACGTAGATTTCAGCAGTCTAAGTCCCGATCCCCTAGGTTCGTGAAGCCCGGTGCAAGCAGGCGTTAAAGACTTAAAAGATTTCGGGCTGTGCAAGTCTATATCATTCACAAGGTGGCGCCACGGTACTGGCGTTGGTGGCGTGGCGTAGTTTGTAACGCGTTTCGACTGAAACGAAGTTACTCTACACCGGGCCCGGTTAGTACTGCGATGAGTGACTACTGAACCGGAACTGCTATAGGCTTTCGCGCATCTTGTGAACATTAGCTCAAATTTCTTGTCATTTTTACGCGCGAAAGCAGCTACTGCTTTCAGCACGTCTTAGCCATCGCAATTCTGTCCGTCTGTCTGTCTGTCTGTCACTCGGGTGGATCAGGCAAAAAAGGTGCAAGCTAGGACCACCGAATCTTCACCATCGGCTGCCTGGAAGACTCTAGTTTCAGGAATCATAAAGCTTTTTCACAAACTCGCAGGGGTTACCCCAAACAAAGGTGCTTAATGAGAGGGGGTGGGCAAAATTTGTGATTTTTGGCCAATATGTCGCTGTATCTCAGTAATGGTGCGAGATAGGACCTACGCTATTATTAATCACTAATAGGAAGTCGTACACTGGCTCTCGATTGCCACCGATTTCAACGACCTTGGATGACCTTGAACGTTTTAATAAGGGTTTCATGGATTTTTTGGCGATTTTGGGCTGCGAGACACTTTTCAAAGGCGAATTGCACTGAAACCAATTGAGATAGACATCGACAAGCTGCGTATGAAATTTTCAGCACCGAACGTAGATTTCGACGGTCCAAATCTCAATTTTCTCAGTTCAAGGAAACTTGCGCACGAGGGCATCAAAGAGTGGTACTCTCGTAAAAGTCGCGACGAAATGCCTGGAGATAGACTGACAGTTTGCAAACAGGATCTGCTATAGGCTTTCGCATGTCCCGAGCATTAGCTCAAATTTCTTGTAATATTTAGTTTCTGATTGCAAAAGCATTCATTCTTTGCTGCCCAAACACGTGTGACAGTAATGAGAAAAATTTAAACTGTGCTGTCTAAATCTTGCTGCAAAAAACCATGCAGGGAAATTCATTTGGATTTGGAAATTTAGTCGGCAGGGCCCCCAAACTGGGGCATCGCACCGACGGGCTGTAGTATGTGAACAACTTGCCCAAGGTTGTTACTTGAGAGTGCAGTGGTTAGGGATCGAACCCACGACCTTGCAGTCATTGGGTCCGACACGCTAACTACTAGACTACCAAGCCACACATAAATTATTATTTTGCAGTAAATACAGACACAGAAAATATTTGGTTTTATACGTTTTTCTATACTTCATTTTTCACATATTACTACATCCAAAATCTAAAAACTGGCGAAATGACATATGGGACCGGCGTTTAATGGGGATACAGTAACGGACTGAGCAAACAACGTGACTAGGCCACGGTTTAAAATATTCATAGTGGTTGACAGAATACCTGATGCAAAACTAAATCACACAAGGCAAGGGGCAATGGAAATAATAAGCAATGCAGAACTACAGATTATTCGTTGTTCCAAGAACATTTAGAACTTAATTACGAAATGTTTACAAAACCCATGAATAACCTTGACCTCGCAATTATCAAAGAATAATTATTTGATTTTGACTGACTAGTGATGACTCGATATCAGAATTCAATTTCGATACTATATCTATAAAATATTTTACAAAATATCGGAATATCGATAAACCAGCACGCCGCACATGCCTAGAAACAAAAAGACAAAATGCCAGACGTTAACGTTGAAACGCGAGCTACATGCCTAGACAGAGGATGCGCGTATGTCAGACCCTGGGGCGACATCACTAGGACGCTCGGATCTACAACTGTAGGCCTACGTAACTCATGTTGTCGATGCCTCAGTGCCTGCACATTCATTCACGGCCACACGTTCTCAAATTCTTTACTAGTCAAGCTAACTTACAATCAATGAATGGATTTAATATAATAAATATAACCAATCTTTCTCTGCACTGTTTTAATGCAGTAAAATGTGCAAAATGTGGGAGCAAGGACTCCACGGCGAAATTTCTGTGAAGTCTGTTCGTCACCATTCACTGTTTGCGTCTAACTTTTTCATTGGCCGTGTGCACATACCTATTGCCTAATTTGTCTATACATAGGCCGGCCGTGTGTATAGTCACTGCGATTTTGGATATATCGAATGATCGAATCATCACTAATGTGTATAACATTCTATGCTGTTTACAATACAACTCGTTTGTGATTATTATAATTACAACATGTTATAAGTATGTGAAAATGTAGAATATTTCTATATGACTTCAAATTATCAGACAGGTAATCAGTGAACACAGTTGTTAACGTACACTGCCGGTTACTGAAATGCGGGTTCTGGGTTGTTAAACAGATGTTGGCTTGTAGACTTCCCTTCTAGTCAGCCAGATATCCAGAGAACCCTGGAAAAATCCTACCAAGCACACAACATACATCATTAGAACCGTAGAAAAATACTCTTTTACAATATCTGGTAGCCCCATCTGTAAGTATGTCACAGTGACCTAAATTGTCCAAAAACTAGGTCAATTTACCGAAAAATCATCATATCATCACAATACATGGAATTACTGCATTAAGTCACAGCTAATGCAATAAAGTCTCATCCACAAATGTAATACCCACCCTATAATGCTGTATGGACTGAAAAATATAGGTTGCAATAACAAAAATGTCCAAAAACTAGGTCAAGTTGCCGAAAAATCATCATATCAGCACGTTACATGGAATTACTGCATTAAGTCAAAGCTAATGCAATAAAGTCTCATGCACAAATGTAATACCCACTCTATAATACTGTATGGACTGAAAAATGTAGGTTGCAATAACATAAATGTCCAAAAACTAGGTCAGATTACCGAAAAGGCATAAGTGCACCAAGTAAAGGCCTAAGTAGTACAGCTACATGCACAAGTGTAATTCTCAGTCTATAGTACTGTACTGATTGAAAAGTGTAGGTCATAATGACCCAGAATGCCTGAAAAGCTAGAGAAAAACTACTGATAATGCAATGCAAACACACTGCAATGTAGGCCTACTGCAGACAGTTAGTAAAACAGAGAAAACTATAACACGCAAAAGTATAACACTTACGTAAATTGTTAATAAGAAGTGAAGAGCAGTATAATCTTGGCTAGTAACAGCTTCTAAAATATAATCCTGTTATGCAATAGCTGAACATGCACACATGCAAACAAGCACAAAAGTTATATGCCTTAACTACAAAACAACCGTTTCGGCAATGCAAATGTCCACTGCTTTTATGTACAAGGGCTGATCGAAAGTAACTGATGGAGCAGTGTTTAATTTCTTGACCTGGTCACGCACAAACAGTAGCATCGTGTATATGCAGGAGAGGTCTGTTGGCTTCAAGTCAAGGATCGGCAGAATGTTCACAGTAGAAGAGTGGGGCATGTGTTCTGGAACAAACTGTCTGCATGTATCCACTCCAGTTCAGTCTCAAATCTGTCACTGGCTTTACTCCATACATGTGCCACAGTATGTTGATATTGGTCACTGGAGGCAACAAAGTTGGAGTCTTCAGAGACCGAATGTTACTCATTTTGATGGTTTCTAGACCTACACCTGGTTTCTTGCGGTAAGGCACAATGGACACAGCCACTTCCTGACAAAGGTCAGACATCTTCTTTCTCGGCAAGCGTTGTATGTGGCTGGCAGTAATGCAGCCAGTACCCACCTTCAGCATCACTGTTGCAGCAATAATGCCCATACTGTGGAATGTATTGTTGCCATTTAAACTTCTCACATTGTGGTCGATGTTGTCGGCAACAAATTGGGTAAAATTATGACTGAAGTCAGTAGCATTGCCATCATCGCTCGCGACTTGTGAGACAGAATTTGACGACTGCAAAACTGATGTCTTGAACCTGGTCACCTCATCACATGACAAACTGAATCCCAGTCTCGACAGCTGCTGCAGTAAAAATTCTGAAAGGTAAAGGTAAAGGTTGTCAATTTGTACAGCGCATCATCGCGAGCATGCACACGTTTCTAATGCACTTTCGTCACTAACCAGAGCCGCCTGCCGCACGGCCACCGTGTGCAGCCTGCAGACACAAGCTGGCGCAGCGGCCGGCTAGGCAACCCCAGTCAGCTGTACCAAGGTCCCCACCTTCCGTAACTCATGTAATTGAGTTACTACTCATTTTACCGTCCCACGGAGGGTAGAAGGCTGAGTCGACCTAGCTGGCAGGCTTCGCACCGAGATGGTTTACCTGCCCGCAGGCAGTCACCCATCGCAGTACTAACCAGGCCCGGCATAGAGTAACTTCGTTTCAGCCGAAACGCGCTACCAACTATGCCACGCCACCAACCAAATTCATGATCCAGCTGTACAGATAAGCCAAACAAGAGCAGCATTAAACACGTCTGTGGTCTAGCTGCTTGTATTGCTTGTGCTTGCTGCCTGTGCTGTTGCAACCTGGTTAAGCCTAGATGAACGAGCAATACTCTGGACAAAGAGAAGTAGCAGCGGTGGAAGTGAAAAAGGCTGATTATCTTCTGAAACTTTTCCAATTTCAACCACACTTGGATATACATCATTTGAGTACTTCATATCTCGAATTTCACTGGCAGTTAAACACACTGCATCTTTCACTACACGTTCACTACTGTTGTCGTCAGATCTGTCTGCATACCACCTGTCGCTAACAATAAGGTCACAGAGATTTCAGAAGCCTACAACATTCTTTCGTCCACTCACCTCAGCAAAAAATATATTGTCACCATATCACTCCTTCAGAAGATTCTTCGTGTGCTTAATACTGTACAAATCTGTAACATCTCCTGCCAAAGACTTCATCTGATCATGCAAGTCATTTAACGTAAATAAATTTTCCTCACACGATGTCTCCAAGTTGAAGCACATATCATCAAATGCCTTCATTGCAGCAGTACACAATGGTTGGCCAGAGTCCGTTTCTTTGAGAACAGTTGACAGTCCATTCATAAAACGAGAATGACAACTCTTGTGGCAGAGCGCTTCCTCGGCCACCAGGTCATTGCAACCTTTCAAGCGACCTTTTACCTCTACACTCCACTCATCTCCTCTTTCTGCACATTTGTACAAGATATTACAACCTAGCTCTAAAGTTCAGACTCTATGTGTGTCACCTGTGGTCGCACGAGCACAGAAAAAACACAGTCTTCCACTCAAAGCACTGGTCAACAGATTGAAGCAGGCGACTACAGGACGGTGATTCTAGCTGCAGTTTTATCCTTTTCACATCACTGCTGCGGGTAAACGCCTTTCTGCAGCTAGCGTGCATTCGCACCACATCGGGGGACGATGCCAGATGCGCAAGCAAATCATCCCGACGCCTAACTTCGCAAGCAGTACGTAATGTTTGAAGACCTACGTTGGTCAACGTCGTCAGCTTCTCTGTCGTGCAGTTGCCACATAAAATGCAGGTCGTTACATCAAAAGCAGACGATGACACAGAGGCTTCATCCATATTGACGAAACTAAATCGACACATCCCAAAACAAATACATGCAACAAATATTTACGATGGGCAGCTGCAGTTCACTGACAAAGTTTGGTGCCATGCACACAGACATTAACAACATAAACACTGTTTGCTTCAAGGAAAATGGTTTAGAGTCAATGCAGATTTACTCAGCTTGTACGTTGGTTGGCTATACACAATAGACAAGTACAGACAATGACATGCAACAGCCTGCTGAGGACGTCTCTGCAGTCTGTATAACTGCAGAGTGCTAGCTTGCACAGGAACATATAACTAAAAGATAAGTTAAGTAAAATATTTGAAACAAGCCTATAGATGGAGGGCCGATGTTACGTATGTAGTCATTCGTGCACATATTATCGCTCACAACAATAAACTTCTCAAATATGAACAGGCCGCTATAAACTTACGATTGCGCTACCATATTTTCATCATCGATAGATCGATACGCACCAGTACGCACAATTTGACGCTTGGTAGGATTTTTTCCACGTTTCAACAGACAAATTATCTTACTGCCCGACTATTCATAGTGTACTACCGAGTAGTGTAAATAGGTTTGACAAATGGATGATGAGACATGGACGAAGCACTAAACTGCTTTTTAATCCATTACCTGTAATTGTAATTTCGAACTAAATTTGGCGCAGTTATTTACGTTAACAACTGTAATACAGTAAGTAAGTAGGCCTAAATACATTTATAAAGCGCACAATGTCAGCTGTAAGTGCGTCAAAAATTGTGTACAGTATAGGCCTAATAATCAGTTTTAGGGAACGAACCGTGCTAATTTTGATGTTGAGAACAAAATTTTTAGGGAACGAAAGTTCCCAGGAATGAAAGTTCCGGGGGACGACAGTTCCAAAGAACGAAAGTTCTATGGTGGAACTTTTGTTCCCGGGAGCGAAAGTTCTCAGGTACAAAAGTTCCACTTTCCTGTTGACAAATGTTGGGTTGGTGTGTGCTGTGTAGTTTATTTGTGCTTTATTGCCTGTGTGTGTTACTCTTGTAGTTGAAAATTTGTTACGGCATATGTTGCAGGTCGGTGAAAGAACTTTGTGACTTTTATGCAGAATATGGTAAGTCATTGAGTTCAGTTTTTTCTTACATTTTGCACTTATGTTGTTTGATTACTCCATCATTTAATCTATTTTATTGATGACATACTGTAAACACATCGAGGTGAATAAAATGCATGTTATATAATATTGCTGTTATTGCCAGCCAAGGCAAAGAGTTAAAAGTTCATTAATGCATGGCTCAGCACATGAAAGTAAGTTTTCTTAATGTAAAATGTTATGCGAAGTTTGTATTTGGTACAATGTGCTGTGTTATTATTTATGAACATTTGCATTTGACAGATGTGGGTAATAAGTAGGTTAACTTGTGTACTATTTGCATTGGATATGTTTGTCATTGTTGTCCAGCATTCGCAGGAGAATGGCCAGGCTCGGTCTGATGTCGCTGTCTCTGATTGGACAACGGATGATGTGGCCGAGTGGCTGAATGACATTGGATTCGGCAGCTACTCGGAGTTGTTAACCAATCAGCATCGTGTGGATGGCCGCGCTCTGCTGCGAATGAACGAGTCCGACCTACGTCAGTCTCCAATCTCGATGAATGTGCTCGGAGACATCAAAAACTTGGCACTATGCATCTCTCAGTTGAAGGCAGGTGTCAGCTTACTTATCCTCAGTAAACATCATTAACATGCTCATCATACACATTCAGTGCTATGGCCATGATGGCTACACGGTGATGATGATGATGATACGCGATGATATATCTGATGGTTATTTTGTACTGTTATCTGCATGCAAACTCAATCAGTTTCAGTCTGTCCATCGGTTTAGGCGAACTGTAGTTATTCTATGTGCATTGTTGATTTGATTATATTGGAAAGACATTGTGCTGTAAAAGACCTGTTAATGCAATTTGCAGTAGCATTATGGGTTTAATGGATTGGAGGTAAGAAGTTGGAGTTCTCCACCAGAAAGTGCAAATTTTCAACAACAAGATATACTGATGCAGTGGTGCTTATAATTTTAATTTTGTTCTTAACTTACTCCCAAAATCTGAGATTTTAATTTCCGCCTAAAGTTTAGAATTTTTGAGCAAAAATTTTCTTCTTGTTGGAAAATTTGATTACCGGACAATAAATTTGTGGACAAGAGGAAAATTTTCTGACAGACTAAAATTGGGGGTGGGGCAATTGTGCCCCGCAAACATCTTACCACAACACCACTGACACTTTGGCTGATGTGTTTGTTGAAGTGACTGAACGTGAGTTTCTCGTGTGTGATTGGATGATCAGAAGTCCTGGAAGCTGCCATGTCATAGCGGTAGTCGTCGATCGAGGCATCGGTCACGTCGTGGCTTGGATGAAGAAGACGGCGTGTATAATTCCTCCGACAGTGAGCGAGGGACTTCAACAACAGTTGTGGGATCTCGCACACTGAGGCACATTTCCCGTCATCTCCACGCTGATCTTATCAAGCTCTTTGTCAGCTACATCTACATGTTTTTTGTCTTCATGCTCACCGCATTTGTCATGGTCATCGTTCACGATCGAGTCCCAGACATGGATCGGTACCCACCTCTGCCGGACATGGTGCTTGACAATCTGCCATATATTCCGTGGGCATTCGAGATGTGCGAATGGACCGCCATCATCCTGATTTTTGCGATGGGTTGTGTACTCTTCTTTCACAAACACAGGTTTGTATCCCCTGCTCACTGCTGATTAACTGTTTTGCATAGTTTAGGGCTTCAGCGGGCTACTACAACAATATCAACAACATTTATGGCTTCTTTCTCGTTCTTTTAGTTTTTTTTTTAACTACACTGCCAGTTTACATATAGTTAGCATTGTACTACTGGAATCAGGTTTGAAGAATGGAGAGAAGCTTTTTTCAGCAAAATCCGAACAAATTGCAGTCAAGTGATGCTTGTCTAGTTTGTAAACACTGCATGCAATGTCACTGTGTGTGACCAGTCAGCATTGTCAAAGATTTATACTGCATTGGTCCATCTCGGCCTGTGCTATTGTGTGCATGTTGCTGTCAGGTTTTTACTTCCGCCAAGGCACTTATGTGATATCCAGCGCTTATTTGTCCGTTTGTTGTTTTTTAGTAAGATTTCTCAATAAGTTGCAGATGGATTTGGCTGAAATTTTCAGGGACAGTTAGACTAGGCCAGACTAAAAGGTGATTATATTTTGGTGGTGATCCAGATCAGCATCTGGATCCAGTATTGGATTGGAGGATTTTTTACCATTGCCAGATAGAGGAAAGCTGAATATGGTGATCTGCCATTTAGAAAACACAACGGAGACAGAAATTGGCATTGCGTTGGTGGAGGCTTGCAGTGCACTGTCCGAATGCCCTTAAAGTTTTCAGCGTGTTCTGTTGCTTGATGCATAGGTTCATAGTGATGCGTAGAATGTTTGCGTTGACTGGGACTGTGTTCATGCTTCGCTGTATAACAATGCTCATCACTTCACTGTCTGTACCTGGCGTCCATCTACAGTGTGAACCAAAGGTATGCGGACAACATTGTGATATCATGTTAAAGGTTAGTAGTTCTGTGCAGCTACTTATGGGAAACTTTCTCAGAGCTACAAAGGGTCATCTGCCAGATGGTATCTTATCACCTTACTTGCTACTTGACACATTTGAACGTGCCCCACCTTAACTCTAGCCAGGCAGACCAGTACTTGATTTATCTACAGATGAAATGTTGAGTTGACCTTTGTATCGGTTACCGCAGTATATACCAAGATGATTTACTTGTCTGCAGACAGTCACTCATTCAGGTAGTAAGCACTTGATAACGACCTGACTGGTAGTCAAACTTATTTTTGATCATGATCTAGCATCATAGCATCTAGTAGTCTAGCATCATTCGCATGACAGTGTCTAATACTACATTGATATGATATGTTCGAGGTGATATGAAGTGCCATAGCATGATGTGTGATTTGCACTCAGAAACTGGGAAGCAATCTGCAAGTTTAGTCTGACACATGAACTAAAATGTGACTTAGCACCTAAACTAAGCCCACGATTTAAGATGTTGCTGTGCACAGTGTGCAGTGTTTCAGCATGCATGCGGCCATCCAACTAGTGTGCCGAGATACATGCTTTGTACTCACTGTAGTGTTATTATCTGTCCCATTGCTATAGCATAGCATGGGACAGATTATAAAATCACTTCTGTCACAGTGTCATTCTGTCACGCTGTCTGTCTGTCTGTAAAAATTCATACGGCTGCAATTTTGACTCGATTTTGATGAAATTCTTTTCACAGTGATTCGGGGCCTGATGAGTAAGATTGAGTTCGTTTGGGATAAAAATCTCATAACTTCTTCTCCTATTTTACCCCAATTTTTAACCCTCGTAATGCATTTTCAATGGGTAGGCTCTTGCATCACAGTAGAAAATCTTGTGGGCTTATAGTGGCACTTAATAGCTCAACAAGTGTGTCTTGGCGGCCGCTATAAGTGCAAAAAAAGAAAAATAATCTAATCCCCCATTTTGAGCCCTCAGCCCCCAAAATTGTGATCACTGCATTTTCAATGGAAATAAGCTCATCAGTTACAGCTGTGCTACCAACGATCAACGTTTCGCAACATAAAGTCGCTTCTGTGCAGATTATTTCAACAAAATGGCTAAATTAGTATTTGTTACAGTATTTAATTTACACATGTATATAAATAAGGTAACAGAATGCCATAAATTTGGAAAAATAAACGATTTCTGACAGGTAAACAAAATGTCAATCTCAAATTATATTTGTGTTCGCCAGAGGGTGCTACCTGCATATGCATTATTATTTTTTATATTAAATTTGTTAAGCCACTGCGTGTGCTCTTATTTTACATTTGCATACGTAGACCTACATTTTAAGTCTATACCACAAATCCGATAGGATTTCTTTGCATTTTTGAACTTCTGTGTAGTTAATTGTGACCTTACAGATGGTTGACACCACAATTGTAAATATCTACGCTCAACTAGTTGCACTGTACGCTGGCCTTGCGGAGGTGCACCATGAAGTAAGTGCGTGATACCCTGTTTGCACGATCAAGCATTCATCAAGCAAAAATCGAGCAAAAGTCAAGCAAATAAACGTCGAGCAAATAGAGCACACGTCGTGCACGTGTATTTTGAATGCATTTGCTGGATGTTTGCTTGATGATTGCTCAATGTTTGCTTGATCGTGTAAACGGGGTATAATGCTGAAACGCGACAGCTATAGCATGGCAATGGAACAGATACCTCGTTCCACAGAACGTATTTCTAGTTAGTTTATTGTTCACAGTTTTGATGTTAGTTGTTTTAAAAATTTGTTGTATGTGAGATATTAGCCTAGTTCTCACACTCAGTGGTATATTTATTTGTGAATAACTTGTATTAACTATGGGTTATCCTAACAGTCTGTTGTTGTTGTTGTCGTCGTGTTGTTTTCAGACCATGCCTGTATTGGGAAGGGGGAAGGAGGGTGGTAGATGCCCCGAAGGGATGAGCAATTTTGCTAGGTTCTCACTCTTTTGGAACATATCCAACAATTTTGCTGTCATATTTTAAAAATGAACTTTACTGATTGATACTGATGCTGTATGCTGTATTTGTATGTGTACAGGTATATGGCAGCCTGTGGTCCAAGCTGCAGCGAGCCATTGTGATATGGACTGGCTTCGGCATGACGCTGCAGGGAGTCAGGACATGCGGTGACTACATGTTTAGTGGACACACGTGTGTTGTCACACTTCTCAACTTCTTCGTCACTGAATGTCGGTCATCTCCCTCTTTCATACTACCGTAGCTTGTGTTTTTCACCTAATGTAGGTGTGCACTATTGCTTTTTTATCCATGGATGTAATAAGCTTTAAGAAAAGCGTTTTTATGAAAAATGTAAACAACACTTGGAAATGCTGAATAAAAATATGATCAGTATTTACTTGACTTTTTCGTACCAGTATTGATTATCACACATTAGTAAGTTAATCAACATACAATATCTGTTATTTTGTGTCTGGTGTACGATGTGTTACATTTATGTATTTTTTGATTTCTTTCTATAGTTACTATTATTTTTACATCAATTGTTTAATGTTTGTTGAATATAACATGTTGCGAAAAATAATAGTAATAACTAGTGATTGCAATCTCGGGATTGAATTCTCAATCCCGGGATTCGGGATTGAGAAATTTGTAATCTCGGGATCCCATTTCGGGATTAGGCTTACAGAATGTACACAAATTACAGTGCACAGAAAAAGTTGGGCTTTAACACGCATCAAATATTTTATTTATTAGAAAGCTAGAGTTGTTATTTGTGTTATTTAACACTCAAAAAATACAATTTTAACAAATTTTTGTAATCCCAAAATCCCGGGATTGGGACGCCGCCAATCCCGGGATTCGGGATTGTCAAAAACGATTGGGATTCGGGATCCCGGGATTGCAAACATTAGTAATAACTAATAGAAAGTGCATTTAAATTTAAGTAAAACCTGTTCATAAATGCTTATTACAACTACGTTGTTGTGCCTATTTTTGCTGCTGGTAGGTGGTGCAGGGTGTGTGTGTTTATCTGTGTTTGTATGTCGGTCTCCGTGTGTGTCCAGATACTCCTCGTAGGATTCCGCTGTTGCACACCAGCTGCTGGATCCTCAACATGTTCGCCGTCTTCTTCATCCTCGCTGCCCACGAGCACTACTCCATTGACGTCTTCATAGCGTTCTACATCACATCGCGTTTGTTCCTCTACTATCATTCGCTGGCCAACAACCGTGTCCTTCGTCAGCCTGACAGCGTCCGCACTCGCATCTGGTTTCCGCTCTTTTCCTACTTTGAGTCGTCGATTGATGGGATTGTTCCAAATGAGTACGAGTGGCCAGTGCCCTCGGTGCAGACGATTCAGCGCTGGTATAGGACTGTTGCTAGGAAGATGCATGTCTTGTGAACCTCATTATATACAGTATGGCTGTGTGGCGCAAAATTGAGCCGAGCATTTCATTTTCAGTTTTTATATCAATGGCATCATAACAGGAATACGGGGTGTTTGTCCCCTTCAAATTAAACCTGCCAGGAAATTTTCTTTCTGTTGAAATATTATCTTTTAAAAGTACAAAATTTTAGAGCTGAAAATTCTACTTTTTAGGGACGAAGTTGAATTTTTGAGAACCCATATCTCATCTGATTGAAATTTGTGGCTGTATGTCCAAAAATTGCATTTTTTCTCACCCCCCTCAACTTTTTTTACCCATTTAACCCATGACAAACGTAGCACTATTTATGCATCATGCTGTACATTCTCGTCAGTTTTACCATGACCTGTGAAATGCTTCAATTATCTCTTCCATGCGTTCACTGCTTTATTACGGTGGATGAGTTCTTGACTGCTGCTCATGACCTGCTTTACTGGCATTCTTCAATGCTTAGAGCAGTTAGTGTGCATTCACAACTTCACATAGACATGGGTGCAAGTTTGAGTACCTGCATTTGGCTTTCAGTAAACACGAGTTTGCATGTATTCCAGTGGTGGCCGTTCACATTGATACAAGTTCTGTACGAGTACAGGTTACCTGAGAAGTCACTTTTGCAGGCAGTTTCTGTGTGGGTTGTATTTATGTTTAACTCGTACGAAGCAAACACAAAATTTGTGTTACAGGTCACAAGTGACGCATATATGACGTCAGAAATTATGTCACTATTTGATCGTTCATTAATGCGGTGCATGGTTAGTAAATTTAATAACAGCGTAGTGGAATGTTGTTGTTTTATTCGCAAGGCATTCATTCGATTCGATTTCACTGGAGATTGCCAGTAAGCATGCGTTGAGTTATGTGCTTGTACAAGTGACCATGAATGCTCCTTGGACTCATACACATGTCTGTGTGAACATAGCTTTAGGCCGTCCAGCACTAGTCAAGCTACTAGTCATTTCCATCTGCGTAGGGAATAGTGGGCTAAGTTTAGCGCCCGTGAAACCAATAACCTCTCCAGCACTAGTTTGGTAATATCAGTAGTTTGCCACTAGACCACTGCAAACTACTAATTGTTTGCCATCCTACTGAGGGTAGGAGGCTGAGTGAGTTTTGATGGGCATTGAACCAATAAACTCTCAACTGCAGATTCTCTACCAGTATGCTATTACTGCTACTGTAAACTTCTGCTCATTTCCCATCCTCCCGTTCAAGCCAGGAGGCTTGTGTTCAGTTCTTGCAGTGAACCAATAACATCTCCATTAGAAAAATCCAGTACCGGAAATCTCGTTAAACCATAGCAAGCTAGTAGTTGTTTCCCGTCCTGTTTAGGATAGGTGGCTGAGTTAAATGCACATGTTTTTTTACAGTGTATTAGATGGAGCTTCAGGTCAATAGCCACTTTGCAACAAGTTCAACAGCCTCTGTCGCTAGACTTATGCAAGCTACTGCGGTACTGTTTTCTGTCTTGCTGAGAATAGGAAGCTGAGTTTACCACACAGTCTTGCTGCAGTGGACCGGGTGAGCATTGAACTACTAACGTCACAGCTATGAGTCCAACACTAGCTCTCTGCCGCTAGACCACAGCAAAGTACTACTCGTTACCCATCCTGCTGAGCATAGAAAGCTGACTCAAACATCGATACCAGTACATGCAGTCTACCACTGGACCACTGTATTAAGTAGAAGGGCGCTCAAAGGGTGCAAACCATCACCAGTACCAATGCTAGTCTTTTACAGTTGTGCCTACCAGGTGACAGCATTATATTTGGCTTACTTTATCTGGTGAAGAAACCTTTAATGCTATCCTGAATCCTGGTGATGATCCAGATCACCACCAAAATTCAATCAGTTCTAATATGGGCTATGTCCAACCAACTCAGAAAATTTCTGCCAAATCTGTGTGTATTGTTTTTGCGTAATTCTGCTAGCGAACCAACCAACAGATGTAGTAATGAATGCCAGGTATTACATAACCCTTATTAACGTCGTTGGTGGAGGATTTATAATTTTTCTTTCTCCCCTTTGTTTTTCATTCTTGTTCTTATTGATACCGTATCTTTCATTAATTTTAGTCTGATATTTTAGAGAATATTTTCTTTACGGTAATAGTCATGTAGTTATTTTGTGTGACGACCAACTGTGTTATGTGTTGAGATGTCAGTTTCATGACAAATTCAGATTTGCTCAGGCGTATTGCTGTAAATTCTGATGCTGTATCATTTTCCACGTATGTAAAATGTAAATGTGCGTTTATGACTTATGTGTGAACATTATAACCAGACATGTCTGCAAGAATAGGTTTTATTGTTTGTTTGGCAGATTTTATGTTTGTCTCAGATTTAGGTATCTGGGTTCTTATCAGCATGTTTTTTGGCATTTTTATATTATTTTTGTTGTTGTTAGTAAGCAGCTGTGGTTCATTGTTAAGTTGATGGACTGCTACTGTCATATGTTTGTTTTGTTTCAACCGAGTGATTTAGTCGTGACTGGCGTTGGGAACTAATCTAACCATTGTTGCTTTGTTGCTACAGTCTTCAGACCTTGTGCTTAGTCTGAAAGTTTGAAGTTGCTTTGAAATTCTGTTCTTTCCTTTACTTTCTTATTTCTTTCTGTGTATCAGCCTGTTCCTAGGCTTCAGAACGCAATCACAGTGCAGCACGGTAGTGCTGAAACTGTTGTAATGGCGATGAACGTTAAGTATAGGAAATGGCGTTTGGGGGGGGGTCCTGTAACTCCGAAACCACTTAACCGATTTCCATAAAACTTGACATCAGTGATCACATCGCCCACCCGACCTCACGTGCAAAATTTGGTTACAATCGGTTCAAAGGGGGCGTGGCTGTGCATGTGTCGCTCATTGCATGTCGCCTTTAACAAGTGTATAAACTGATGTTGAATACATTTATTTTAAGAGTAAACTGCGCCGAAATGGCTTAAGGTAGACCAAGACACCTGCATACAAAATGTTCAGCATTGAATGTAGATTTTAGCAATCCAAGTTCTGACCCCCTACGTTCAACGAGGCCTGCACATGAGGGTGTCAAAGAGGGGTTACCTTTTAAAGTTAGTTAAAGCTGATATAGCTCTTAATGGGATGCCCCATCGCAGAGCTACGGGGCGTCACCTGCCGTATGGGATCACAGTGTTACCTGCTACCCGACACAGGTGAACACGCCCGGCCCTGACCTCAGCCAGATAGGCTGGTACTCGATTTACCTACCCTGAAGGGATGGGAGGCTGAGTTGACCTAGGCAGCTGGTTACATACCGAGGTGTTTTACCTGCTCGCAAGCAGTCACCCATTGCAGTATTAACTGGGCCCAATGTACAGTAACTTCGTTGATTGGAAACTCTTTACAAATGCGTTTGGCGCTTCATCCCTTTTGTTCATGAACGAGTTTAATCAACGCTTTATCCTCGTACGTTAAATGACGTTACACTGTTTTCCCAATTTTGTTTCCTGTAGAGTTGGGTTGTTTTCATTAAGTTTTTATCCCATTACAAAATTGTTGAAAATATTTGCATGAAATTTGCACATGTTACTCAGAAGTGATTATATTTCAACATGCGTTATTCACTTTAAATGTACATTACTCTTGGAAGACATAATCAGCTGACATGTAGGAGGACGGTTTTTATGGCCCAGTCTGTACAATAGGCTATACAGTAGGCCTACGAAATTTCAATTTTGTTACAGTTAGGGGTTTTTAGTGATTTTTTTTGCAATTTTCGGCTGCAGAACAGTGAATTGCGACGAAATGGATGGATATAGACCACCAACCCGCAAACAGGAACTGCTATAGGCTCTCGCGCGTTTCATGAGCATTAGCTCAGATTTCTTGTTAGACAATATCCTGAAACATTTGACATACTGTATTGCACACCTTTCTAACACCGACTGTCGCAAAGTTGATAACACAAAAATAGTCTATTCTGTGGCCTACCCTGTTCAAACAACTTTACGTGCAATATGTGTCAGGTGCCCACAGCGAATCTCGTTTGTGGTAGTAACATTCACAGATTATTGTCTGTCAGTTGAAGACAAGCAATTTTTACGCGCGAAAGCAGCTACTGCTTTCAGCGCGTCTTAGCCATCGCAATTCTGTTTTGTCTGTCTGTCCGTCCGTCACACGGGTGAATCAGTCAAAAACGGTGCAAGCTAGAATCACCAAATCTTCACCGTCGGCTGCCTGGTACTCTAGTTTCAGGAACCGTAAAGCTTTTCCATAAATTTAAAGGGGGTCACCCAGAACGAGGCGCTAAATGAGAGGGGGTGGGCAAAATTTGCGATTTTTGGCCAATAAGTCGCTGTATCTCAATAACGGTACGAGACAGGGCCTAGGTTACTATTAATCACTAATAGGAAGTCATAAACTGGCTCTCGATTGGCGCCGAATTCAATGACCTTGAATGACCTTGAACGCCAAAATATGGGGTTTTATGGATTTTTTTAGCAATTTCGAGCTGCGCCACAAGTCTATCATTCGCAAGTTGGCGCCACGTATGGAGCTCGTTATGCGATCAAGATAGAGAATTTGGTATTTGTATATTGACTTAGCGTGAACACCCCAATTTTCAGCTAAACTACTGAACCGGAACTAGTATAGGCTTTCGCGTGTCTCGTGAGCATTAGCTCAAATTTTTTGTATGTCCGCGTTTTCACGCGTAAAAAGGTTTGATCTTCATCTCGCTGAATTTCAGCGAATAGTAGTATCCCTTCCAGCTATGCCAGTTGACGCCGTCGCCGAACGAGCTGTGGTTGCCTCTCAGGTAGCGACCGTTCAGGTTGGAGTGATGACAACGGTCGTACCACCAGGCACCTTTGAACTCCACTGCACACGAGCCTGGATATTCATCGTTGTCCTGGTCGCGAGTGCTGAACTTCTGGCCGAGATGACGTGACGTCAGCGAATCACCTTCAACACAAACTAGTTACAATGATCTTTTATCGCTACAGCACAGCATGATCGTAGATCAGGGGCTGCAGGGGTGATTGTCCTCCTGATAAAATTTTATCCTGTTGGATTTTTTTCAGAAATAAAATTTGAGGTTGTAGTCTCTTATTTGGGGGAGTTAAAGGATAACATCAAAATTTTGAGCACCCAGAGTTTCTTCCGTCGTAAATTCTCAGCTGTTCGTCTGGGAGTTGCAACTTCCTACTTTTCCTTGTTCCCAACTTTTTAAAACACGCGACGGCGCTCTGACGTAGATGACGAAGTCATTGCATCTGTTCGTCTGTCGAACATCACTCGACGGTCGCAATCTTTACGCCTATTATGTTTTGATGAATTGTGGACGATTGCTAGTAGGCAAAATCTACAGAGATGGAGTCCTCGAGGACATGGCCTTGGCCTCGAGGCATCGAGGCCAGCTAATGGTGTCCTTGGCCTTGGCCTCGGGAGTCAAGTCCTTGTCCTTGGCTTTGGCCTTGGCCTCGGGAAAAATTCCAGCTTTTTTGGTCAGTTGTGACTATGACCACCTCCATGCAAACGTTCAAAGTCATCGCTGTTTTCCTCCTATGAACGACGTCGCACTGGTACTGGAGGTCAGAACGTTGCCAGCCAAGTACCTCTACCTACAGTTATAAAGAACTACCTCGGATTCGTTCGCCAACAGAGCGACGGTCTTTCGGCAGATGCATGGAGAGCTGTGCAGCAGGAGTCACAGTTTACCATCCTGCACAAACTCTGAGAAAGTCTTCTGTACTCCTGCTACATCAGCCCCAGTTGAATGCGTGTTTAGCCACAGTGGCCTCTTCATGAGACCACACAGAGCTAGGATGGGGGATAGGATGCTGGCAGATTTAGTGTTTCTCAAATGCAACAAGCACATCTGACTGACTATTGCAGCCTTGAAGGGATGCTTATGGTGCAGTATTAGTGTGTTATTTTTTGTTGTATTACAGTATTAGTTTGGCCTAGTCAGTTATTTGTAATAGTGCTGTGCTACATACGGCTGCATTTGAAATCTAGCCATTTTCTGAAATCTGAAATCCAGCTAAAATCCTGAATTTTTGCCATATTTGCAAAGTGTAAAATACCTTACATATCTCAGTTGATATTTCTACAGTACAGTTTATAACCAGTGAAAGTCATTAAAAAGAAACGTTTAAAAATATTGAATAATAATTTAGCTGTAGGCCTATGTGACTGATGTGAGGCGTTGCTACAAAGCGCGATTTTTTTTGCAATACCTAGACTGTTGTGGCTGTTAGCATAACCTTGTTTTAGAAAAGTATGTTTATGGTGCAGTATTCGTGTGATATTTTTTGTTGTAGGCCTATTAGTTTGGCCTAGAGTCATCAGTCAATTATTTGTAATAGTGCTATGTACTGCTATATACGGCTGCATTTGAAATCTAGCCATTTTCTGAAATCCAGCTAAAATCCTGTATCTTGCCATATTTGCAAATTGTAAGATACCTGACATGTTTCACATTCAAGTCCTTGGCCATGGCCTTGGCCTTGGAGGCCAAGTCCTTGGCCTTGGCCTTGCTTATTGTGGCCTTGACTCCAAGTCTGAAAATCTAGGACCAGAGTAGTGCGACCAACGGCATTACCGCTAGACCAAGCCGCCAACATTGACTATGCAAGTTCATACTCTACTAAAACAAATCTAGGTAAAATACGGAGAAGAATTGTTAGTGATGAATTGACTGTAGGCCTAGGCCTAGGCCTACTTGTCTAATACAAGTTACAACAGCATTGCGCATTACTAGCCGGCGTTTCCTGCAGTATACGCTCCCAGTGAAACTAGCGCGTATTTCGCTTCCACCGAGTCGACCTGAAAGTTGTCAAATTCAGCATATCTGGTGTTTCCTTCCCAGTCGGCCAGGTCAACGCGCAGTCGTTGACGCTTGTCAGCTGTCATGAGATGAAGATTGTCGTTACCTGTACACAACAGTAGGCCAGTGTAAGAACGAATAGCCATGCCAACAACGACAGTACCGTTTCCAGTCGGTCACTTGCTCTTACGACAGAAAGCTTAATGGTGTGTGCGTATTGTAAACGCTTTTAAGTGTTTTAGAAATTTCAGCGTAGATTCAGCCATGCCAGGAAAAAAAACAGTCAGCATGTACCTGGAAAGTCATGACAGTCTTGTTCACAAACCTGCTAAACGGAAACTAAGCAAAAAAGTGTGTAAATTTAATTGAAATGAATAAAGTTCTTAACTGACCAAGCCATAGTTCTCCAGTGAGATTTCCGAACCCAGTTTTGTAGTTGGCCCAGTTGCGGTAGAAATCCGTACTGCCATCTTTTCGTCGTTGAAACACCTGCTGTGCAAAGTTTAAAAAATAATAAAACAAGTAATTTGAGCAAAGCTCACGTGACGCGCGATAGCAGCGGTTCTGCCACTGGGCAATCGTGTACAGCATGCAATAAAATAATAAGCCTAATGCGTTTTGAAAAAAGTGCTCAAATTTGAAGCCTCCGTACAAAAGGTTCCTTGAATTTAAAAGATCGAAATTTATAAAAGTGGATGTTCTATGCTAAACATTTCACAGGTCTAAGCAGGTTGTCCAGGTTTATCTCCAGCCATTTCGGTGCAATTAACTCCAGATTGAAATGCGCGCCGCAGCCAAAAGTGCAAAAAACACTAAAATCCTCTATCCTTCAAGTTTCCATGTCATTCCACGTCATTCAAAGTCATCGATGTTGAAGTCATTCAAAAGCTCGTCACTAGTGCTTGTTATGATAAGCAGCATGTCTGTGCATATTTGCAACTGTTTTTACGCTAGACGAGCTAATAGCGGTAAAATGACCATTTAATGTCCGTCTGCGCAGGTCTCCTTTAACCTAGAAGGTCGAGACTTCAATTGCTAAAATCTGCGTTTAATGCCAAAAAAATTGATACAGGTTGCCTTGGTCTATCTCCAGCCATTTCGTCGCAATTCACTCTTAAAATGTACACTGCAGCCAAAAATTGCGAAAAATTTCGTATAGGCCTAAACCCCTCTTTGAGGGGGGAGGCTCAAGTTTGTTAAAGGTCATCGATGTTAATAAATCTAAAAAGTTCGTCGCCAGTGCTTGTTATGATAAGCAGCATGTACCTATCTGCAACCGTTTTCACACTACACGAGCCAATAGCAGTAAAATAACAAATTTTTAGCGGAGTATCCCTCTTTGACGCCCGCGAGCACAGGCCTCCTTGAACCTATGGGGTCGGGACTTGGACTGCTGAAATCTACGTTTAATGTTGAAAATTTCGTACGCGGGTTGTCTTGGTCTATTTCCAGCCATTTTGTCACAATTCACTATTGAAATGTGCGCTGCAGCCAAAAATTGCGAAAAATTCACTACACTGTGTTTTAAAAAACAGTTAAAATTGTTTTGCCGTAACTATGTCAAATTTTCACCAATTTTGATCTTGACCTTGACCTTGACCTTGACCTAGATATGTGACATGACCTTGACCTTGACCTGTCAAGGTCATTATAGGTCAGAACTGTCAATCTCTTCCTACTCGTGTGATTTTTTGAGTGATAATAATTGTTAATTGCGTTTGTCGGTATTCAGTTTATAATTTCTGAGCCGATGCATACGCTACCCGATAGGAATTCATTGTTGTCAATGACCAAACAGCGACTTCTGCATTTCACACGGTAGTGTAGCGACAACGTTGAGGTGAGGTAGCCAAAACTATAGACGTTTGCGTCAAGTTTCTTCTTGATGTCGCGTACCAAAAATTATTAAAATCGGCCAATGTTTCACGGAGCTATTAAAAAATAATAGTGGTAAGTTGTTATGGACCAAGGTACATTGAAGCTAATTCTGTTTTTCAATTGTTCACTTGCCAGCGGCAAAACGAACAATATTTAATTGCTGTATTTAAACACTGACTTTAGCCATGTAAAGAATTTCTTTCAGAACATTTTGCTGAAAACCGCATGACTCTGTGATGTACCTGTACGGTTGCAAAATTATAGTGCCATAAACTTTGTGCCGTTTTTGGAGCACGCTGTATACTAGAAAAATTTTCGTTATATTTCACCCATTTGCTGAGAAGCCCCCAATGAACGGATTTGCACGAAATTTTGCACAGGGAATCGTCTCGCGGACATAATCACCTGTTTCAAATTTTGTGTCGATCGGTTGAGGGGTTTCGGATCTGCGCGGAGTCGAATTTTCCCATTCTCTATTGACTTAGCCGGTTGCCATTAACACAGGGCTGCGCTACCGCGCCTGGAATACAAAATTGTAATAGGCAACATTATTGTGAACCAGTTAGCATTAACATTTAATATGAGAGGAAGGGGCTACAACCGCCACAATTTTACTAAGAATATTGCAACGTGTTTTGCTACAAACCGTCCACCCTCCTCCATCAGTCGTCATATCACAGTAGACTTGTAAACAACGTTGTGAACAGCCACATCCGATGTAGACAGTGTAAACACCGTCTAAATGTTCACCGGCTTTATAGATCTCGTAGCAGTTACGTGGTTTTGCAGCAGGAAGTGACTTCTTAATAATTTCTACAAGCAAGACTAATACCCCGTTTACACGATGAAGCTGGTTCGACGAGCGCTCGACTAGCCAGCTTCATTGTGTAAACGGGGTATAGTTGTAATGACTAACTGCTTCTAATGCCCATGGAAACCTATAATAAAAATGAAAAGTCACATCATTCAGCATTTCTTTGTTTTGTCTTGCGATATCAGAGAAGTTAGAGAACCTGAACCATCCGTCGAGAACGGTGCTGCCACCCGGCAAACAACTTACAACGGACTGATTTGTCGACTAAAGCCTAATTCTTTTATCCAAAATTTGAAATTTGCTCACAATTTCGCATAACAGAGATCGGATGCTTGCTTGATTCTCAGTATGAAACAAATTTTAACATCTGGGAGGGTTTTTCGATGACACAAATTAAGTTTCATTTTTTTCTGGTAATACGAGTACTTACCAAGCTGATTCATTAGTGAAAGCTGATTATTCAGCAATGTTTGAATGTCTGTCTTTAGTTCACTCAGCGACACTGCATCTCCACTACGCCGACAGGTTTCATCATCATCATCATCATCAGTCGTCGGCTGACTGAAAACGCTCTGAGAAGATACGACCAACAGCAGCAGCAGCAGCAACCGACCAGTTGTCATGGTGATCAAGAGTATAAGACAAAACGATAGCGTAGATGTTTTAATTAACAGCAACCACCGTCAGTGACCAAGCTCTCAATCTGTGACAACACGTTGTGTGACACTGTGCCTACAAGCACTGCCGCCAAGCAGGATATCCTGTATTATCTGGCTCACTCAATGTATGCATGGCCCGTGGCTTAGGCTGCCGAGCTTTGGCCGCAAACGCATTTTGTAGGCATAGAAAAGCGCTAAAAATGCACAAAGCAACAAGAAATACTGCATGTTATAACTAGCGCTGTCGAAGCGTTATTTTTTTAACGCGTTAACGCATTGCGTTAATTATTTTAACGCACGCGTTAACGCGTTAATAACGTGTCATTAGGCCATATTGTTGATATTGTAGGTGGACTACATCAAGATAGTGGTGGGAACGAACTCGTGGCTGTGTCGCAGGACCGTGACAGTAGTGATGGAACGACAACAAAACAATTTTAATTACATGAATATTATTTTATCGTCAAATAATCTAAACGTAGTTTAATGGAATAGTAAAACTCCAGTTTCATAGAATTGAGTAAATTTCGCGCGTTAAGTTCTTTTAACGCGTTAAGTTAACACGTTAATTCGACAGCTCTAATTATAACCACTCTAATGTATAATCCGCGCATATTATCTGCCGATACCGAAAACCCTAACCCTGACCCTAACCAAAGCTAGTCGATCTAGCGACGACCCGAAAATAATAACGTCACGATTTTGACCTGGGGTCACATGACGTCATCGGTCACGTGGTCATTCGATCCGCCGTTTCCGAGTACCTTATCCTTATCCTAAAATCAAACCGAAAGTGAATCGGATGATCGGTTCCTGAGATATGACCATGTGAAGTTCTTCCAGGAAGGCTTTTCCAGAAACGGAGGTTGGTCAAAGGTCGTCTGTCGGTGGGTCATCAATATTTATTAAACTGACGTTATAACGATCTATTCTATACGGTAGGCCTATCCATTCATAATGCACCACAGGCGAATCTTATTACCGTACCCTACAGTTATATTTGGCAACGAAAAATTAACCTTGTTACTAATTCTCGTACGTTTAAAAAACGCTATGGCATTCTGTATTGCTGTCGTCAAATATGCCAATCGCATTGTTGTCTCGCTGATTGGTGAGCTTCAGCAAACAAAATGTTTAGGCTTACTCAAAAACAATCTGTCAGGTCTAAGCACAAAATATCCGTTCAAATTATGGGCTTAAAACTTGAGACAAAACCGTATTTGCGTGTGTTCTACTTACAGTGGGTGATTAGCCTATCTTCCTTAGATGTCATCCGATTTCGTTAGTTATTGGCAGAAACACAATTCCCCAAAAATTTTGAAACAAACGCGTGTACACAGCCCACCAGATCTTGTAATAATGCTCGTACTGTTCCTTGTAAAAAAGAGCAACGCATCGAAACGCACTTTATATAGGCTACTCCGCTTATTGTTCGTGTTGTTACTGAGTCAAAATCTCGAAACTTTTTCAAAAACCTATTTAAACTTTTGACATTTCCGAAAATTTGCGAATTTTCAATATTTTAACTTCAAAACTTTTGAATTTATATAAATTTTCTCTCAAAATGCGAACTTCAGCGCGCCTTTTCTGAGTGCAGCATAATGTGCTGCAGCATGACTGTCATCGACGAATACTGATGGGTGACACTTCAAACACTTAGGCCTACTTTGATAACATGAACAGTCCTTTGATATATTACTGTTAATACTACTTGATGTTTAACCCTCAAATACCGCTAGATAAAAATCACGTTTGCGACAAGATGGGTCGATTCGACCCATTGGTACATTTTCACAACTTCATCACAAATTGAATCACAAATTGAGCGCGAATGTGGAGGCGAACTGGATGCGTCTGGGAACACCATGGCAAAGAAGAAAACTGAAATGTCTACAGCAGTAACGCTGTCAACAAGCGGAGTGAGAAGACGATGTTACAGTGTACCTCCAACAGGACAGTACAGAGTTGCGAGACGTGCACCAGACCACTGTGCATTCAGTGTGCTACCTACACATGTTCATCTACATGTTCGTGTACTCGTGTAGTATCACGGCTTGTGCGGTAGCCACAAGCAGTTGTATAAGCGATGTGCCAAGTCAATGGGATGGCCAAAATTTCGACCCCCCACTGCTCCCACATTTTTCAACCGCTCTTAATGAAACTTGAAATCAAGAAAGATATCCGGGATACGACCCAACATGCAAAAATTGGTCGATGTCGGACGACGGAAAGGGGGTCTGCGTATGGAGGGTATTTTCCGTTACTTTTTGTGTGCTATCCTTTTTTGTATTCTTGTTCACGCCTACAGGTCACACCAAAAGACCGATTACGACCGTTTGTGGCTCAAAACACGTGTTTCCGCGTAAGGTAAGGCCTTTTTTTTTGGGGGGGGGTCTCGATAATAAAAAAATATATGTTTGGGGCTCAAAATTCCCACAAAACATTATTTTGGGGGCCTGAATAGGCATCTTGAGCCAAATTTACTAAATTTTCGAATCGCGGTATCTCGAAAAGTACGCACTCGATCAACATTCATGTATGTATGTATTCATGAATGTAGTGTATGACTACTGGTCTCAACTTACGGGTGGGCTGAATATTGCATGACATAATATATGGTTAACCCAGTACTGGCGCCCATGCTTTGGGGGTAGGCGCTTTGGGACGCGCAAAAAGTCTGCGATATCATCTGCAGTATAACGCCTATCTGTTATCGTTGGTATACTATAA
>Ga0209367_1000838_pt1 | contig 34591 bp, 16 predicted proteins | sample WorMetLIZISLAND2_FD_187412 | JGI IMG/M metagenome (GOLD analysis project Ga0209367, IMG submission 187412) | Marine gutless worms symbiont microbial communities from Max Planck institute for Marine Microbiology, Germany - Olavius geniculatus... ... | reverse complement strand
TAAAGGATTAAGAATAGTTTATGTCTCTCGTCGATGGCTCACAGACAGCCTACGGGCTTCAGGAAAAACCCCATGACCGTGGGAGATCGCCGCTGGGGCCGGAAGATAATTACACCAGCGGGGCGGCGATTTCTTCCACATTAGCTATGTTACCTAGTCATATATTTCACATTTAATCGCTGACATTTCAACGTAAACAAGCGTAGGATACTGACACACTATGATTACTATAGCTCGCATTTATGAATGCGTTACATTACTTTGTTACGTTCAATGTTTTTCCTGTTCAAATGCTGATGCTGATGATATTAGCTCTAGGCTAATATTTAGGACGAAGTTCTTTGTCTAAGTTGAACTGTGGTCTAAGTACAGACTGTTTTGCTTGCATTAAAACTCGAATGATGCCAAGTTAAAGCGGTTCAATCAATGCCTGCAACGCCGAACCATTAAAAAAGTATGTTTAATACGTTACATCGAACAGAATTTCGCTAAAATTATACATGACGTCGGATTGGCTATCGAAAGACACAATGCCACGTCTACGCCAATTCTTGCTGTTTTACTGTAAAAAATCTCTCTCAACAAAAAATAATAAACAAAAAAACCAACAATTTTATTACAGATAATAACTCATAACACGTAAATCTTTGCAAAAACGCTTTTTGCATCACTAAAATTTGAGGACAGGTTGGTAACTTTTTACCGTCAGATGTTACGTAATTACGTCTTTTTGCGTCTTTTAGCAAGTCCAAGCGTACATGGTTGATTTATTTCCTGTTAGGTTTACCTGTTTTTCCGCCATTTTTAATCGTCAGTAGACTTAGACCAAAGTTTAGTTGAACTTAGCCTAGTTCCAAGCTGTCCGTGCTATATAGCTCTAGGCTAATATTTAGGACGAAGTTCCTTGTCTAAGTTGAACTGTGGTCTAAGTACAGACTTCAGCGTTCAGCTTTAGCTTTGGCTCAGCGAAAAGTCTCAGCAAAGGTCTAAGTCAAAAAGTGAAGTCGCTCAATGCAAACTACACCAGCTGACATTTTATACACGTAAGTCGTAGATATAACGATGATTACCTGCATTCGATCAAACTCTCCATCTGACAGAGCCATGTTTGTTTATGATTAGAAGCAAAGAATAGCTACATACCATTAATTAACATCAACAACCGTAACATAACGTAAGGCAAAAAAACGCCGGCGAAAGAATGAGCGCGACGAGTGCGACGCAAGTCAGCTCAGAACATTCTTTATTGCTTAAGCTATGCTAATTTTAGCTAGAATAAAAGAACAATAAACGTACATAAAATAGAACTACGAAGCCAATTCATTAAGACCCTCAGTAATGGCGCACTTGGTTTTGTTACATGTTGTTGAACTTGTTCTTATCACAAGTTGGATGTTTCATCAGTATTTTGTCACATAACTGTTGATAAACTAGAATGCGCTCGTTAGAGTGTATATCTCCGCCAAGCGAAGTGTACAGACAGACAGACAGACGCACTCACACACAGACAAAAGCAATCTCATAATCTCCACCAATTCACTTCGTTCCATTGGCGGAGATAAAAATGTAATTTAAAGAAAACAGTGATACAGTTCCACAAGGGTGTCTTGTGACTAGTTACCTTATTTCCTACATCAACCAGCATTATAACAAGTTCAAACCACCCTAGCACGGTTTAGTAACAAACGGAGCCAATGTAGAAATAATCTCCCAAACTCTGTTCAGTTTCCCCTTTAACCATACATTTCCATCTCATCGTACTCATTTCGCTTTATCCAACTTTAGAAACGGATCTAACACAGCGCAGCATCGTATAGATCATTCGCTGTATTTTTTTTGTCTAAAGTATCTTTCATTGACCAACATGCTTGCTGCCAATTATTGTTAATTTTTCTTACATTAATATTTCACAAGGTAGTATAGCAACACAGTTAAGGTGTGGTGGGATATTCAATAAACACTTTATTGCCAGTTATCTGCAGAATGCATCAGTGAAAAAATTTTGAAAATCCGTTAACATTTGGCAAAGATATGGACAATAAAAGTGGCACAGTTTTCTTTTCTGACTTACAGTGTACATAGTAACAAATGAGTGATGATTTCTTTATGAAAGATCCTACACTAGATATTCTGACAGTGGAACTGCCCTTTAGCATTCAGTGCCTGGGATGGCCCTAAAGCTGCAGCGCATGCAGTGATTGGCCAAAAAGAGGTCACGTGACTTAACCGAGTTAGAAAAAATTGAGCAGTGTGTTAATGGTAAATATGTCAGATGTGCACGAGTGCTGTATTAAAGTGACAATAAATCGATGTTTGAGATGCCGAAAGGAGTTTCATTAGGCCTCTTAAAATCGCCAACAGTGAGTAGGGTTTAACGTCCCACCTGACACGGTATAGGAATTTTGATACGTTTTACTTCCCACACAAAACCACAGTACTGCAGTCATCCTTTCATTCCATCGACCAGACAATTTTAGCATCATTGCGTCATACACAACATGAAATAACTTGCACCAGACACCTCATCAGATATTAACCGCGAAGAATCAATGGAGTTTTCAGTTACACAAGTTACTGCATCAATAGCAGTCCATGACAAGCACATCTCCATGCCGTTTAATTAAAAGCAAGATATGCACTGCTTTCCTAGTTGCCAGAACAGTTCATGCATACGTCACACGAAAAGTAAAACAGGCGTAGAAAACTATGTTTACAAACTAAAATAACAAAAAAGCTGCATCACATTTGAAGCTGTAATTTGGCAGCTTCGTAGCAAACAAATTGGTTCAAATCAGTGAAACAGTTATAGTATTAGACCCTGTCAGTCAAAGGCCCCTAATCTTCGTCTTGAAGCATTAGCGGGCCAGATCACTGTGAAAATCAAGCTGTTATCAGCAGAGGGATATGTGAAGAAACCAAGCTTGAAAATGTCATAGTAGAAAGATGCAAAGCATGTTCATGCACATATGGACATGCACCTTCCTGCTATATTAACCTAACACAGAAGACAAGGACTGGATCTCGACGCAAAAAAATGGACCAAACCAGACTGCGGCTTGCTTCGACCACAGTTAAACATGCACTCATACTACAGCACATAAACACGAAAAACATCATCAAAGTTGGCTACGGCCATTGGCCAGTTAGTGACTCAGTGCAACAGCTGCAATGGCGCATAACTGAAAAGCAGATAGTCAGCAAAATTTACTTCATTTTTGGCATTTTTCTCCTGAACATCACAAGCTAAAAATGGCCTGAACTCAGTGCAATGTACACCACAGCTTGGTTATAAGTCCACAGAACAGACGTTACACATACACAAAAATAACTGTACAAACTCATTTAACTCTTCTCAGTTGGGACTTAGCCAGAAAGAAGATAATCAGCAGTTTCAGCACTGGCGATGCATTACCACCAATACATTTTTTCACAATAAACTTTATAACATACAAAATATGTCTGCTGACAGCAAATTTTCCAAGAAAAAATTAAAATATTTCACACCAAAACTGTCGGCAACAAAATTTTCCTTATCACAATATTGTTCTGCATGTCAAAACTCACATCTCTTATCAAAGCCAACATCATTACCGACTGCATAAACAATATACAATGCATCTACAATATACCGACACCAAAGCTTCAAAATTATGCAAAGCAAAAATGTAGGATGATAAAATCTGCAATGCCATCAAAAATCCTAAGAAATTTTGAGTTTTGACATTTAACCAATTGTATCCGTTTTCTCCACGTAGCTTGCGCATATGTCTCCGACAACTAACGTTAATTTATTAATTTCTTGCACATCAGTGAAACGCCCACAACTGGCATAAATTGTAATACACAGCAAAAACTATTTATAAGCAAACTGACAGCTATTCACTAGCCCTCAAATGGTAAGTCGGTGGAATATTATTTTCTATACACTGAAGCACGTAGCAAAATTGGCACAGAAACTGTAATGCCATTACCAAAAACTTATGTCAAACATTCGAACAGATACTGCTTCAAAACCCTTGGGACCACTTAAAATGTTACAGTTTCCTACAAAAAACCATATTGCCAGATTTCGACCAACTAGATTTCATAATCTCAGCCAACTGTGCAGATACGCGTTTTGAATAATGTGATGCTTAAATTGAAACATTCGTGATAACTGGCACTCCCATTTTGAATCTGGTGGGCACATGTATTCCAAAACAAATCTCGTTTTCATACAGTGCTTTGAAATGCTGAAAATGAAGCAAGCCAACAGAATGCACAGAACTGCAGAATGCACAGTAGCATTCGATTATGAATACCCGAACAAACAACGTCAGAAAACTTTAGTGTCAAGTGTCACAAGAGGCCACAATCTCGGAAGTTGTTTTTGATGATGACATCCGTGACTGCGTCGAGCACAAACTGAACGTTGTTAGTGTCCGTTGCGACGGTAAACTGTGTGTAGATGTCCTTCGTGTCCCGGCGACGATTCAGGCGCTCAAACTGATCTTTAATGTATGCACTCGTCTCCTCATACGTATTGTTACCTGTACACACAACGTGCAATGTCAGAGCAGGACATTTGGGTGCGATCACTTCGGTGCTCACCCTTTGGGCGTTGGGACATTTAAGCGCCACCGTTTCGGCGCTGTGTCGCGTCATTGCCGTTAACGTACCATAAACTAGTTGTCTGTCCAATGCAATGCATAGCATCGGACAGAATATAAAACTTTATTTTCCCTTCCCCTCTCCCTTCCTTTTTTCTTTCCCTTTCTTTTCTCCTTCCCTTTCCCTTTCACTCACCTTTCCCTTCCCCTTTCCATTTCTTTTTCTCTTACCTTCCCCTCCCCCTTTCTCTTTCCCTTCTTCCATCTTTCTTTATGTGTCCACGTCTGTGTGTCCCACATTTGAGGTGCCATATCTCCACAACGTTGCCAGATGGATGCATGGTCACAATGGACCACCCAAAGGAAGTTGCCCACCGCGTACAGAACGTAGTAAACACCCAAGTAGTATAGGCCTTAAGAAGCGCAGTTGAATTTTTCATGTGAAGCAATAAACATACATTAATTCATATGGAGAACAATTACTACATAAAATATAGAGATGGAGACAGCACTAAAGCAGCACAGCACTGAAACGTCCGGCGCCCAAACGACGGCACCCAAACGGCGACGCCCAGGTGTCGCGTACCGGTGCAATGTAAGTTAACTACTTTAAAATGTTTAATCGTTAACAGCTCTAACTATTGAAATGTCCGCACGTCTGAACCTCAGTCACTTCAGACCAGAGATGGACAAATAAATACCTTTGTACTCGGGGAAACAAAGCGTAAGTGGAGACGTTTGAATTTTCTCGACAAACAAGTCTTTCTTGTTGAGGAACAGAATGATGGAAGTGTCAGTGAACCACTTGTTGTTGCAGATGGAGTCAAACAGCTGCATGCTCTCCTGCATCCGATTCTGCACACAATCGACCACAGACAAACTAATTCCACTGTGCACTGAGAAAAAGAATATCTTCACATAGGCACTAGGCAGCAAGCCTAGAACCACTGCGTGGGAGCTCAGCCCCTTAGTGGCACTTTGAGCCAGCGAGATGGGGCCCAATTAAGCTAGTATCACAGACCTCTTGGCTAGTATACAGCTCAAGTCGACTGGCGCAAATTTACAGCCAGCATCTTCAACCAACTGGGCCAGGATACCTGCAGTCCCGGCCATGAGCAGAACTCATTGTGCAGTGAGAAAGAAATAAACCAGGCCTACCACCAGTGGCGTATTTAGGATTTAGCAAAGGCGGTGGGCAATGGCGAGCGCGTAGAGCGCGAGCCTATAAAGAGGGTCTGGGGGGCAAAGCCCCCCTGAAGCTGAAACGCTTTTTGCTTTTGAACGTTCAATGGGAAGCCGCAAATTCGCCCATTTTTTCTGAAATTTGGAAACGCAGAAAATCACAGCGTCATATCAGATGCAATCTCACATGGTGATTTTAATCGCATATTGTATCGGTATAAAAAAATACCATCAAACATTGTTGAATTTTGCAATTCTTGCTGGAAAACGGCAAAAAACACACCTTTTCGGGACTAATTCATGGCACGATCCTGTTTACTGTATAGATCTTGGTGAGAATTACAGTCCCCACACACATCAACAAAACTTACGCATCGGCATTTCACTGACAAATGTGTGTTTAATTGACCAGCACATTTAAACTGGTGCACTTATACCGAAGGTTGAATCCTAAACATTATGCACCAATCTAGAGCAGAGAGGAGTTCAGGCAGTCACATGCATTGCGCACTGGCAAATGAAAATCAACAGCAAAACAAACAGAAACACCCAAATAACAATAAAAAACTAACTATAGACAAACACGTAATATTCAGTATTCACACACGTACCGTACACACAAGCTACGTAACACTGCAAAACTAAAAACCCAGTTTAGGTGCTTCTTACAACATCCAGCCAGAAAATGTGAACCGGGTCTATTCTACAACACCTTTAGCCCCCCTGCATACGGTACGTATGTACAATACATAGGTCTACAAAGCAATGCACTAAATTATCTCACCGACTCACAGATAATGTGGGAAAATAGGGAAAATACAGTGAATTCATAATACAGCAGTATTTGTATACCATTTCCTGGTCTTCAATGAGACTCAGATCATATTCACTCAGTGCAACTATGAATATGATAGCCGTGACACCTTCAAAACAATGGATCCACTTCTTTCGCTCGGAACGTTGACCACCAATATCGAATATCCTGTAAACAGCATCTCATACATAATGTCAGCTGATAATTATAAACCATGAATAAAACAAAATTTAATGCCACAGAAGCCCAAAAGCGAAACACGCACCCTGAACATATGAAATATTCAGTGCCAAATAGAAAAACTAAAAATAGCACCCGGTTGAGTCCAAAACACTTAAACTACACCCATACAATAAGACACAAAATTTAACATTCATCAGCTTCCAACTAATGAGCAGCCATCTAGGTCAGTCTACTCCCCGGGAAACTGTAAAAAAAATTAACAATAAAAGAAGTAAAAAGTGCGCGAGTATGCTGAATCTCATACGACATTCCAGTAAACAGTCAACGGCTAAAATGAACATTTAAAGTTTGCTACAAAAGTTTGAAGGTGTGGCAAATGTCGAAGTGTGTAAAGAATACAGCTGGCATGAATGCTGAGGCAAAAGAAACAATGGAAGCAATATATTACTTCTGACACAGGACTTGAAAACAGCACCAAGTACTATGTTCAGGGATAAAACTTAACCACATGTTGCATGCTTAAAAATGAAATAGGTACGTATAGCTCTTACGTCTTCATGGGACACAATATGAGAACTGAGCATCATATGACTCCAGACGAAGAAAATGCACCCCATCTTAACTGCAGACAGACACGCCGGTACTCAACTTAACTACCCCAGTAGGATGGAAAACTGAGTTGGCTGAAATGGTCAGTTATATACCGAGATGGTTTATCCACCAGCAGACAGCCACCCATACAAGCAGCAAGCACTTGAGAGTGACCTACCGAAGTACCGATGCTACCATGTCGCAAGCCCATGGCTGTAATGTTAAAGGCCAAGTCGCACCGATTTATATAACTGTTATAAAGTACCAGTTGGCTTTATCAAATGCTAATTGTCAATATTCATTAATCTTCTGGTTGCTAATACATCTTAATACCCTAAAAAAATCATGTTTAAAGTACTCACTTTTCACTCTTCACAGCTTCGGACATCTTCCGAACTGTGAAGTCATCTGCAGGAGGGTTGCTAACTAGCTTTATTGTCTTGAGGTCAAATGCAGCTTAATTTATGGCCAAATAGTCTCAAAAAAGCCAAATTTTTCATTAGTAGTTAACCCACTAAAAACCACAATATTCCAGCACTTCGATAATTTTACTAACTGTACACCTCTAGTAAGGAACAAATAACGGCATAATTTCTGATGTTACCCATGCATCCATTACCTGTACAATAAATCCGACATTATTCTGAGTAAAACCGACAGATTTACAGTGTTTTCAATGCAAATGTCAGTTTGGCAACAAAGCGTCCTGTGCGTGACATCATCAGTTACTGTGGCATGTTCGGGTGCGTTCAGCTTGCACAACATATTTTTCTGAAAATTACTTCAAAGCAATGTTTTCATTTCATTGGATCAGCATACTACTGTTACTGTTACATTCTACACATGTTTAGCCAATATCGTTTTTTGGTGCGACTTGTCCTTCAAACCACCAAAACACCACATCGATGAAACAAGTTCAACTGAAGTCTACAATATGAATAACAGCAAAAACATACTCAAACTGGAAGCCGCGTAACTCAAAGCGAGTCTCAACAATTCCTGTTGTTTTGACCCTAGTCCGCAGCACGTCTTGTTCACTGGGAATGTAACCTGGTTGAGAGATACGATCCAATGACTCCAGATAGCTAGTTACATACAACACGAAGTTACTCTACAAACTTAAAAGGTAAGCACCAGAAAGATATTAAAAAGTACAAATCTCCATGTGAAACAACCAATTTAAAAATTCAAGTACCTAGTAACAAATAAGGACATGATGGCAGTATCTGCAGTCATAAGGATTTTAATCACTCACCTAAGTTCAGTATGAGAGTTTATGCTCCTTACCCATTCTTATAGCAAACAGAAGTTATCACGAACATGCAGAGATAAGTTAATGCAATAAGCTCTGTTATATGATTATACTGATTAGTTGTAAGATGACTACAGAAACAGGAAAGTGATGACGATATAAACATGTTGATAATTACGTTCTTAAGTTACAGCATGTAAGATCTGGCCAACTATATAATACATCGATACACTGAACATACTATTCAGCAGAATCGTTCAACTGATATTCTCTGGAGCGATGAAAACATTCCTGCACGCCGCCATCTTTCCACAACCTCTTCATCACAGCTGCCAAGTTCGAGTCAATTGGCACGTCGTCTGCACTTGACAGTACTGTGAAAAACTGACGAGCATCTTTCTGCACACAATGTTAGCAGTTTACACATTAAATTCTTTAAATGGAACAGAATTTCCCACATTACATCGACAGATTTAGTACTCAAGACCATAATGATGGTTTTTGCGGTGCCCTGCGGAAAAAGAAAGTAAAGTACTGAAAAGTGTAAAGTATAGTGAAGAAAAGTAGTAGGCCTAACCTGGCTGACTAGGGTGGTGGTATGTCTGCTAGCTGCAAACCAAGGGTCCAATTGTTCACCGACGAGGGCAATAGATGGGATGGCCGCATAGTGCACTGAGGTATCATAAGCTCATGCCAATCAGCTGCCACTTCCGAGACTGTAACGTGCTTCTGGTCACGAGTATGACTTGTGCAAGAAATGCTATAGCAAGTACCAAACCTTTCACCTTTAATGATCTTGATAAAAAAGTGTTGGTCTTGAAAATTGATGGTTCAAGTTGTTGTTGTCGTGATAGCCCAGCAGCTTGTCCTCTCATAACATTTTGATTAGAGTGAGGAAGGGAATAACAAAGTCATTTGCAGCAATTGTGCCAGCTTGGACTGACACTGAGTAGACATGCATCATCGACATTTATTCTGATGTCAGGTGAACCAGCACGCTGTTGTAAAAGCATTGGTGCACAACGAATCTTTTGTTTACACCACTGATTACATCAGTGACCAAATTGACCCGTTCATGATAAACTACTGGATCACCAATTTACAGGCAAAGCTCTAACTTCACTGGCCACCTCTCGCCACATGAATCGTTTTCCCCATCACAACCATCAACACTACTACCACTATCATTTTTTTTGTTTTTCAGTGTGTCCGAATCAGGTTACATCAGCCAAAAGCAAATGCTCAAAATTACTGAAACAGTTACGAAGCAATTAATGTCACCCAGCCAACAGTGACCAAGTATGCAGATAAGGCAAAAAATTAAACAAACCTCAACATCAGGATCAACAAACGCAATTTTGAGTCGACCCATGGCATGCAGTATTGCCAACAGGCTCTGCACTGTATTGCTGTAAATGACTGAAATGTAGCTCTGACATTCCAACTTTGAGTAGCCATTTTCATGAATGATTCTACACAAAATGCAATGAATACACAGACTATGGCACCATAGTGTCTTTTTGTTAATGAGCACTGCACAAGTCATTGTAAATCATTTCATAATACAATTTAATAGCCTAAGTTCTTGCCTTTTGTTTTGCACAGCAAAGTGCTGTAATCATCAGGACAACGTTAAATAAATAAAACTGACTGCATATAAAAAACACACATTTAACAGCCACTTTCCTGTTAGCCAGACATGACAATGACTGGAGACTTTCACTTAGACTGTCACTTTGCATCGTTAAGAGTGACAAGTTCAGACTACGCTGTTTAGTATTTATAAAGTAACTGGAAATTTGGGGCAAAGCCCAAAGTGAGTCTGCCCAGTGCCGTAAATGCACAGTATATAAGAAATAACAGCATACAACAGTACACAATAATGAGTCGCTGCTTACTTCATCTGTTTTATGAAGGTACTTTTTCCAGACTCACCAGCACCTAAAACAAACAATAACGTCACATCATATCAACTGCCATTAAATCGCACTAAAACCCAATCTAGCAATTTCTTTGCAACTGCCACGTAACAGCATGGTAAGCAGATCACACATTTGCCTCTGTCACTACAAAATATAATTTGCTACACATTTGTCTTTTCCAGTGTGGGGACGAGTTATCCTTTTTCGATGTACTCATGCTCTAACCTTCCCCTAATGTACCATGGTCAACTGAAGTCAATATCTTGCGATTCTTGCCATCTCACAGATGACTTGTATGCTACCATTAAAGTACTTCTTCTGTTGTGCAGAGATTTACCGCCATACCTGGCCTGACTTTAAACTGCATACAGTTGTTTGTAGTTCCAAGTATCACAGCTTAAACTGCAGGCTGAGAAATTGTTCATAAAAAAAACAATTTGTTTAAGTTTTGTTCAATATTTACCAAGCAAGAGCAGCTTGATGTGTCGAGAAGCATTACGGGCTTCAATCTGAAGACGAGCATCTATTTGCTTTGAATGCTCCACTGCTGCCTTATCTTCTTTCATACTCATTATACAACCCATATCTAACTGCAAGCAACATGTTACGTGTATAAGCAACAGCAATTATTGGCAGCAGAATAACTGACACTCAATCTCCATATTGTGTTACAAACTGGAAAAGTGGAATGCATTTATAATTACTTCTCCAGCTTTCTGTCTACGGGGACTGCTGCAATCGGTTAGTTTTCCTCACCATGCACGAGGCAGGAACATCACACACAGGGATTCGACGGGCTGATGTAAGTGCAAATGAAAGTGATCTACATACAGCACCGCACTGATTTTTGGCTCAAGCCGATTGCAGTACACCTGTGAAGTTGTGATAAAGATGTGCAGTGGCATATATCCTGGCAGTAATGCCCATAGGCACAAACCACAACCGGCGGATGTACTGTTGCACAGTCACCACCCGTAAACACAACATCGACCCCCATCAGAGCTCTGGTAAAAAGGTTGATTAGTGGACATGCGAATCTGTAAATGTTGCATCAAGGCTAGGGTTAGGAATGGAATCAAGATTAGGGTTAAGAATAGCCTCACGCATGCATGCTCCGTGTCACATGACCCTATAGGCAGGGGGCCAAAATGACCACATATTAGGAATTCGCAAGTCTATATTGCTTATTCACTATACAACTTTTATGAAGCTACGATGACAATTAAAGGTCGTTTGTAGGTGAAAATTTTATACAGAGGCATGTTTTTCAAGGGCAAAACGTTGACTGCGCAATGCACATGCCCTGTGTCACGTGACCTGTGGTTAGGGGATTCAAAGTGACCGGTTAAACTAAACAGTTTTGTTCTTGGAATTATGCAGTTGTTTCCGTCACTTCCAGTTCATGCACATCTGCCATGTACGACATTACTCGCATGAAAATCTGTACATTACTGAAAAGAAAAACAAATTAAATACAGCTTAATTACATCGTTACAGGTTGCGACATCCGTTGATACACCCATCTGCAATCCGCTTTAATTTACCTGTAGCTGCCCCATTGGCATTACCAGATTTATGCTGTGCATATTAAGTGTGTCTACAGATCACTTCAATGATAGTACAGTGGCCCATTGTCTACCAATTTTTCATTAAAGATTTACACTAAACTTGTGTTATTTCCTACCATTGTGCTATTTAAATCAAATACGTCAAAGTGAATTGTCTGCTAAAACAAAAATAATGCAATCATAGAATAATAGATTTTATGGCCAGAACCTGTTATCTAATAAAAGTGCTGTTGAGTTTAGTTTCATATGTTTAGGACTAGAGGCCAATGGTCCACTGTGTGGGTCCAGGTTGGCCTAATGTTTAAGCCTTTCAATCTACGATCAGTATCTGACATCTGAGCCGTGTATAACAAGGCTAGGTCTAGGTGCATAGTTTAGCCCGTCACGCTGGGGTAAAATATCCAGGGGCAAAACGTCCATAAATTGATTCGCTGAATTCGGAAGCCTACGACAACAGAACTTTACAGACTTGTAAAAGAAACTGCAAAAAAACAAAACACAAATCCGCATAATAATACAACCTAAATGAGTTTTGCCTTATTATTTAACCGTATAAAATTATAAATCTACACAAATGCGATAAACATTTCAAAGTCGAAAATTCCGCACGTTGCTATGAATGACTTCATAAACCGCCCAGAAGCCGCCAAATTTAGCCAAAAAACTGCCCGTTTGATTGTATGGACGTAGGTAATGCTTGGCTAGTTGGCTCTGTCTGCTGGTCTCTGAACAAGGATTTAAAACCCTTTAGTTTTATTTTTTTATGGTTTTTAAAAGTGACAAAAGTTACCTTAAATGTTTCTGTTTTAATAGTGTACTAAAAACGACGCAAAATTACGACCACAATATCGCGTAAGCTCCGACCTTCACTGCACTGCGTCCCCCTAAAATGGGCCCAAATTTTGCACGCAGAGAGCCTCGACAAAGAGCTGATTATTCGTGCACAAAGTTTTTCCTTACGACCCAACGCCAACGCTTAGCCGTACTACATCCGTGACCCACGGAGAGACAGGCAATCGGACGGACAGACGACGTCGTGCCACGGTGCCGTAGACGCCTATGCGGACGGGACGCGCATCCGCAAGCGTTCTTTTGATGTCTTTCTTTGCGGACGCGAACGTGGACGCTGCCTGAGAAAAACAATTTTTTACTGCAACGTTTCTACTTTCTACTAGTTTCTAGTAACATAATAACTACAAAATTTCAGTTGTATTTGCAGTTTTTTGCACATGCCACATTGTTAGGCCTAAAGACTGGCCTTGGATTCCAGTATATTATAAACATTATCACTGTTGTTGGCAGTGGGGGCGGTGTCGCGGTCGCGAACGCCTGACGGCTTAATTTTGCGCATGATTGGTTTTGCAAACGCGACGCGGACGCGAACGCTACCCTGGCCCGCGTGGACGCGAACTCAAAATTCCAGGATCCGCACATCTTTGACGCCTAAGACTTACAGCATAACTGTAGCGCGACAAAAATCAGTCAATATATTAATTTGTCAAAAATATCGACACAAGTTCCAGGCTCATACCTCTTTGGCCCACCTTGCACATTGTGCGGCAAACAACATCAACCAAGTTCTTTAGCCATTTTCCGAGCAACAGTTTGAAATTTGACGCAGAATAAGTTACCTGTTTTCTCATTACTCGCACCGTGCTCTGCTATATACAAATCAGCAGCCGATCCTAATTGCTTGTCCCGCATGGACCATACACGACAGCCACAAAAAAAATCCGTTAAATAAGAGACGGACGACAGACGACAATAGTGCCATAGACGCTTTACAGCATAGCTGCAGCGCTTCAAAAGCTCTCAACAAACGTCGTGAGCTCCATAATTATGTTCTTGGACTCCTGTCGTAAATCCTGAATCGGCGCGCGATCGTTACTGATAAATTGCGAGTTAATTTTCAATAACGCTGATTTGTGTCAGTCGATCAATGTTTTTAAGTGACAAGCTACAAAAAAACTAAGTGGTCTCTTAATTGTTGGCCTAAACTGCATATTGCGACTGGTAACAATGTTAGCAATGGCGTACGTGATTGGTGGCTGTTGTCAGTTTGATTGAAATGGTAATGAAAAAAAGCAGAAATAGACAGTGCTAAGAAGTTCATATAAACTGTAGGCCCTATAGTATATAAATTTCTGTATTCGATATCTGCATGTATGCGAAAACAATAGAAACTATAACCTAAGCCTACTGCACATACTTTGAGTAACATAGCTGGTAAAAGTCAGTAAAAACATTATGCTACAGAACAAAATAGCAAACAATACGAAATTGTAATTACACCCGTATTTCTAAACTTGTAAAAAATGCACTTTCGAAATGGTGTATAGTTAACAGTTGTAGTTTTGCGCACTTTTACTTCACCCCATTTTTGGCGGAGAAGGAGGCGAGGCCAACATAAAAAAGGGTAGGCTCAATATTATACACTTAACGTATAACGTTAGCAAAAGCAGACGAGAGTCACGAGACGAATCCGTTTAATTACCACCAAAAGTAAGTAAAGGTCCTATATTTCAGAGCCGTAAACATGCATGTCATGCACTGTACACCACATGTTATTTACAACAAGAAATAGTCAAATAGAACTTACAATATGCCATTTTTTTCTATATAGCGCATTGTTGTCTGCTGGTGTATAGTCTACAGCTAAAAACAGCTGCAGTTCAACTATCGGCCACCTACAACTTGAATACTGTCACTTCAAGACACACGAGCATAATCTCTTAAATATCTTATTAAAATGGTTAAATTATAGAACCTCCGCCAACGCCATGTTGTTCGCCAGGTGGCATTACCATATTTGGCATATTGGCAGCGGTTTCCCTTATCTGCTAACACAACCGCGCGTCTCGTGAGCATTAGCTCAAATTTTCGGCCGGATCACCCCAAAAATTAAATCACTGGTAGTTTTTGCCATTCCCGACATTCCCAGAAAATTTCAGAAAGATCCGTCCATAACTTTTTGGGTTATCTTGCTAACACACAGACAGACAGACAAACAAACAAAGTCTACCAAAAAACTTACCTCCTTCCTTGGCGGAGGTAATAAAGCAAATAATTTATAGTCTAATAAACTTTTCAGCAAGACACTGCATGATCGCGAATATATATCATTGGCGTCTGGAATGAATCAAGATATCGACAAGCGGAAAGCAGAGTTATCAACTGCAATCTTTCCGACGTTGGATTACAAAATTTAGTGAACTATGGTCTACTAACAAAACAAGAAATTTGAGCTAATGTTCACGAGACGCGCGAAAGCCTATAACGCCTAGCAGTTCATGTTCGTCGAAGTTCAGGAGTGTGCGCTGCAGCCGAAGATCGCAAAAACTAATAAACACCCTTATTTTGGAAGTAAAGGCTCTTTCAAAGTCATCGATGTTGATACGACTGAAAAAGCTCGTCACTATAGTGTTTGTTGTGATAGGCAGCATGCCCATGCCTATCGTTTTGACGAAAGATTGGCCAACATCGGTTAAATTACCACTTTTACGGGGGTACCGCTCTTTGATGCCCTTGTGCGCAGGTTTCCTTGAACCTAGAAAATCGAGACTTGAACCGTCAAAATGAAAATCTACGTTCAATGCTGAAATTTTCATATGCAGCTTCTCCATGTCTATCTCAATTGATTTCGGCGCAATTCGCTCTTGAAATGTCTCGCAGCCCGAAATCGCCAAAAAGCCATTAAAACCCCTTATTTTAACGTTTAAAGTCATCCAAGGTCATTGAATTTGGTGGCAATCGAGAGCCAATGTACGACTTCCTATTAGTGATTAATAGTAACCTAGGCCCTATCTCGCGCCGTTATTAAGATACAGCGACTTATTGGCTAAAAATTGCAAATTTTTCTTACCCCGCTCTCATTTAGCGCCCTCGTCCGGGGCGATTGCCTTCGAATTTATGGAGAAGCTTTACGGTTCCTAAAACTAGAGTCTACCAGGCAGCAGACAGTGAAAATTTGGTGTTCCTAGGTTACATCGTTTTTGACTGATCCACCCGTGTGACAGACGGACGGACAGACGAACGGACAGACAGAGGGACAGACAGAATTGCGATGGTTAAGGCGCGCTTTCGCGCGTAAAAATTTAAGCGTTTAGCCCTAATATTTACCTAACCAAAATTAACTTCGCGCGTGCAGCGTGCAGGCTATGCGTTCGCCACGTGACGTTACCAGAAGCGAAAATTTAAACCCCTAACGCTCCAAATCGTCTACACAGTCGGGCGGCATTATGTTGGGTCCTGCCGAGAATTTACCCTACGAGATACTTTAGACTCTTAAAGTTCTCGGCTCTAAAGTTTAGAGTAACGCAGTAGCAACGAGCGCTAACAGTCACAGAGACATAGACACCGTCAAACCGTGTTGCCTGTCCGATAAATTAATGTCAAAAGCATGCACACCATGTAATCCTAAAACAATTTATACAGCGTATATACCTGGGGATTGAACCCAGGCCGGGCCGATAACCGTTCAGGCTTAGCACGTGATAGGCCTATGCCAGTGAGCCACAGGAGAGACAAGCTAAATCACACAGCGGCAGTGAGTGATGGTCGTTATAAGTTACATAATATCTCCGCAGCCAAGCTATACTGCAAAAAGTCTGTGTTAAGGCTAGTGGCTTCAAATGTCGCCAGTTACTGAAAGTATAATATAGCGATAATCACGGACTGCGACAATGACGAATTTCGTCTGACGCATGACTTGACAAGCGTCAGTTTGACGGCGCCAACGTGTGTGACAATACTAAAATCTAAACTAATACAAAACTCAAACCAAACTTAAAACATAAGACAGTAGTCATCATCGTCATCATTATAATGTTCGTTTATAAAAAAGCTAACAAGCCCAGTATACATCTACATCGATCAGCGATGAAACTAAGCATGAAAGAAAATCGAAGCTTGCTCCAAAACAGTTTTTAGATTTATGTTTATCGCATGAGATATTTTTCTAGTTTCTATCGTACACGTTGGCACCGCCTGACTGTACGTCAACGTAGCGGCTTATTTTGCTGGAAGCACAGCGCGAGCGGACGAGTCAGACGCCAGTGATGCCGGTTTTGCAGTATGACTTGAGTTCGTCATCGAGAGAGTTGCAAATATCTTCCTCGTCGTTCAGAGCGTCATAGTAGCCTCCGTTGAGATCGGCGGCGCCTTGCAGACACAGCGGACAGATGCGGTCGAGGTCCTCGAAACACTGGCAGCAGTAGGCAGCTCGACAGACGCCGCCGGCACAGGTCTGGAAAGGCAGACCGCGACCAGACCGAGCTCCGCAGACCAGACACTGCAGCAGACTGCAGCAGCTGACATTGGACGTGCAGCAGCAGCGACAGCAGCAGCAGCAGCTCCGACGACGACCAGCGCACTTCAGCCAGAGAAACCACGACCAGACGCGCTGCACGAGTCCGCCGTGAACTCCGAACTGTGTCTCGCGGTAGCGCGAGCGGACGACTGAGTACAGCAGTCTGGGCAGTCGGGCACGGCGAGCCACGATCACGGCGTACAGGTGCGCCAGTCTGGCCTTCTCACGGTCACGGTAGAAGTAGCCGGCAATGCGACAGCGGCAACGACGCAGGCGGGCGCGGAACACGACCACAGACACGAGTACGAGCTGAATGAGCGCCAATGCTACGAGGTTCGCCGATGACGGGGGGCGCGGCTGTGGCAGACACGTGTGCCGCCGGTCACCGCTGAAACTGAACCAACGACCCGGGTGAAAACTTTGTAGGAAGAGGTCGAGCAGCTGGACGATGACGCCATCCCCGTCGACCACTAGGTCCAGACTGTCGCTGCCAGTCGCGTCGAAGCCCGGTCTACCATGCCGCTCGACGAGCGCCAGCAGCCAGTAGAGCACGCAGTCGAACATGACGCAGGCGATGGCAAGCAGAGCAAAAAGGACCGCGACCGCCAGACCGGAGCCGTGACAGCGGCGCTCGGACGGCGCCAGTCGACGCTGACTGATGTCAATGAGTGACGCGGACTCGTACGGTTTGAGAGGCAGAATGCCTCGTCCACCGGCCACCATGGCGGCACGCCGGGCGTCGATCGCTCTGAAGCCGTCGGTGATGTAGACGTTGTCGTAGCGGTCGCTGGCCAGGTATCGGCGCAGGTGCGTGTACGCGGCGTGCAGCAGCAGCAGCAGGCCGAGCGGCGCCAGTTTCTTGAGCACGTCGACGACACGGTGAAAGTGCGCCGTGTGTTGGGAAAACTCCTCCTGCACTCGGCGGCGGATCTGAAACACGAGCCGCGATGCGTTGACGCGAGCGTTGTAGTACGGCTCCGAGGAGACGTAGAACTGTAGCGCGGCACGCAGGTCCGTCATCGCCGACTGAGTCGCGTTGATGGCGTCCTGAATCGCCTCGCCCGCCCATCGTGACGGCTGACACAGCGTGTCACTGTCGTTGAGATTATGGCATACAGTTACCGTGTCCAGCGGCTCACAGATGTCACGATCTGTTGCCGTCAGGTCGAGTTCGTCTATCATCCTTCACACATAGACGACAGCCAACATTTCATAATACGGGTAACCATGCACATACTGTCGTACTACTGACCGTATTTATGATATTCCACATAACGCATACCTAACACCGGTTGCAAAAGCATAGAGAAAGAGAGAAGTTTATTTTCCAAAACACATACAAATTAGCCCATACTGAAACAATAATCAATAACATAGGAAGGTGGCCAGAAAGCGTATTCAGTTACTGAGCGTCATTCGAGGGCTGTCAGATCGCTGAATCTTACATCAAAGCAAAGAAATACATGTACACGCATGTTCCAATGGTCATAGTGCCAAACTACTTCAGCAAAACAAATCTACAGTTTCATTTATCATTTGTTACAAAAAGTCTTTCACAACCAGCGAGTAAAACCAAATAAATGAAAAAATAAATTAAAAAGATAGATAATGTTTCTAGAAGTCAAACTTTGGCTGCAAGAAAAATATGCAATAGCCACGGCCTGATACAAAATACAGGATAAATATGCAGTACGGTATCTATATATCATACACAATCACCTGCCATCTTTAAAGATGACTTGTCGTTTCCTAATCTGTTGCTGATGACGGTGCTGCTGCTGCTGTTGTTGCTTTGACGACCATCGGTCGGGGTTGATGCGGTCCAGTACATCACGGGCGTGATGGTAGACAGTGCCCAGCGCTCCCATGACATTGAGACACTGGTCCTGAGCCTTGCGAATGCCCGTAGAGCATGCATTGAACGCGTTGTCCACCAAATTCTTGCACGTCTGGCACCGAAACAGACGTTTGTACAGACTATTCAGTATGCCACTGCATGAAAAACACGGCTTTTTAGTGGTCGTTTCAAACCAACGTAAAATTGAAGTGTTGTTGTAAGTCGCGGAGTGTTCGTTAACTTTTTTTTTTATTAAATTTCATTTCTTTTAAGCTGCTATACAAGTTATAACTTGAGCCAAGTTAAAGTGTTGAGATACATATGGGATGGAAGATAAGGGTCGGTAGCTTAGTTTATTATGTGTTTATTTTTGACACTGAAACTCGCCGCTGGTATTGCTGAGATATCAAAACAGTTGCCATGTTGTCGCTGTTGTTGAAAGTTGCGATTTCGGATCTCAGCAACCCGTCTATGTCTCACGTCCTATAAAGAGGACTGAAAAAATGTTCTTATTTATCGGCAAGTTAACAGTTGCTAACAGCAAGCGGTCGTGACCTTTCATCTGGCATTTTTCAAACACATTTATTTCGCAATACGAAGCTTCACTTACTGCTATTAAAAGTCGGCTTTCTTTCTCTATGAGGAAAATTTCAGTGACTGTCGAGTTCTTGAACAGGTAAAATTTTGTTATATGCTAAAACAGTAATTTTTCGCAAATATTTTGAAAACTATTAAATAATTCAACAAGGCCTGCCATATATGTTTAAAAATTCGACTGCCGTCAGACTACAAAGTTTTATAATCATTTTCGTAAATTTTATGCTCTGTTCTGACACTTACTATGACATTCTTATGGGCCCACGGCACCACAGGTAGGAGACCTCTATAAGGAGTTGCAAGCATGCTATGGGAGTAAGACAGACAAACATACAAACAACCAAAGTGACTAACAACAAGTAATTTGAGAAAAGCTCACGTGACGCGCGATAGCAGCGGTCCTGTCACTTTGGCAATCAATGTAGGACTACAGCAATGAGATATTAATGCATCTTAAAAGAGTACTTGAATTTGAGACCTCCGTACGGAAGACTCCTTGAATTTAAGAGACCGAAACTTAGATTCTTAAAAATATATACAACTTTATTCGTCATTCAATGACAGCAAAGAAAAAAAAACAGACAACAAGCAAGAAACGGAAACTAGGCTAAATGTAAACAGTCATAATTATAAATCATATCAAATCATTCAGATCACGTCTCGCGCAGCCTAAAACTTCTATGCTAAAAATGTCATACGCAGGTTGTCCAGGTCCATCTCCAGCCATATCGGCGCAGTTCACTCTCAAAATGTGTGTCGCAGCCAGAAATCGCAAAAAAATTACTAAAAGCCCCTATTTTGGGGGTTCAAGGTCATTCAAGGTCATCGAAGTTGACATCAATAAAAAGCTTGTCACTATTGTTTGTTATGATAAGCAGCATGTCTGTGCCTATCTGCAACCGTTTTCACGCTACACGAGATAATTGCGGTAAAATAACCACTTTTAGGGAGGTAGCCGTCTCTGACGCCCGCCTGCGCCGGCCTCCTTGAATAGGGGGTCGGGAATTGGACTGCTAAAATCTACGTTTAACGCTGAAGATTTCATACTCAGGTTGTCTTGGTGTATCTCTAGCCATTTAGTCGCAATTCGAGTGTTGAAATGTGCGCTGCATCTAAAAATTGCGAACAATTCACTAAAACCTCTTTTGAGGAGGTTTAAGGTCATTTAAAATCATCAATGTTGATGAATCTAAAAAGCCTGTCACCAGTGCTTGTTATGATAAGCAACATGTCTGTACCTATGTGCAACCGTTTTCACACTATACAACCCAATAACGGCAAAATAACGTCTTTTAAGCTGGTGGTACCCCTGTTTGACGCCTCGTTCGAGGAGAACCTCCGCACCCAGGAGCACGAAATTTTGTCGCGAAAAACTAGAGACCTTGCGGCAGCCCATGATGAAAATTTTGTGATCTTAGCTTGCACCGTTTTGACACAATACAGCAGTGTGACGGATAGACAGACAAACAGACGGACGAACGGACGGACGGAGACGCCCAGGCCGTGGCTAAGACGCGCGGAGCATTCTGCTATCGCGCGTAGAAAGCAATGCTTAAAGGTCATAAAATATAAAACTCAAAGTGTCAGTTTTGGTAATTTGTTGGCATTTTCTGATAAGCGTTTTGTTATAATTACTGAAATGCAATCTTTAATAATACTGTGACAGCACGTGCATAAAGTAAATAATATTCACTGTCTTGGTGTTGTTGTGTGATTAAACGTTTTGAAATTGTTCTCAAACCAACGCATTTTTCACGGCATTAACACCACACTGTCAGCTACAGTGGCTCGCCTGCGACTGACCTTTCGTGTTCCGTACAGCTGCAGTTTTCCATTGTACAGATCCATCTCGACCAGGTCAAGTCCGTCCTCGAGCGGCTTCAGTCCACGGCTGATGTTTCGCGCCGCCTGCTGCAGTCCGCCGATCGTCCAGTTGAGCTGGACCATCATGGCGTCGAACGGCTGCAGCAGAAACATGGTCTGATTGTACGCCTGTTCAGCACTGCAGCCCATCGCCCGCGATATCTCCTCCATGTTCACGTAGACGTTGGTGACCGGCCCGGCTAGCAGGAATCCGGCGGCGACAAGGACAAAAGCGACGCGGCCGTTGGCGGTGCAAAGAGATGGGCCGACGAGTGCAGCCGTGCAGCGGCAGACACGAGACAACGCCAGCAGCACACACGTCACCACTGCCACCGTGGATGACGCAGCGACGGCCGTCATCGGACCGTAGCCGAGGTGAAAGAACATCCACAGGAAGACTGCGATACCGATGAGGTGGCCGACGACGACTGACATGACAAGTCTGCACGTCCGACTGTCGGTGACTGATCGTGAGTAGTAGCCGCTGTCGTAGACCGACCTTGCTGGACAGACCCCGCCGGCGCCGTCGCGGTAGAGACCCGCCGCCTCAGAGCAGCGGCTATCCGCCGTCGGTCCTTCGTCTGCCCCAGAGAGCGACAGCTTGCAGTTGGAGTCGGCACTCAGAGCGCGTCGATCCAGCGGGGTGGGCGCCGGCAGCGGCACGTCGACGATGCGACGAGAATGGAACGACTTGTACTGCGACGAGGTGTCAGTCGACGACGTTCTTCTCCTGGCCGTGCCGCAGTCACTTACGGTCGGTCTCGTTTCCGTGTCGTCGAAGTCGGCACATCGCTGCACGGACCAGTCGTCATAGTGTGAACTCAGCGCCAGTTCTCGCGGGGGTATTGCCGATCGCACGCAGCCAGCAGGACTGCAGTAGCAGACGTCTTGACAGTCGTTCCTCGACGTGTCTACGGCGGCGGGAGCACTGGGCGTCGACGTGGGACCGTGCTGCTGCTGCTGCCTGACACTGCGGTCCAAGTTTGGTTTCACGATCATGCGCGGCTTGTTCATCTCCGCAGCCGTCATCTCACTGCGTCCGCCGCCGCCACAAACCATCACCGGTGACGCCGCCGATACCAGCCCGCAACGAACATCCTCCGACTCATCCGCCGTCACCGACTCTCCCAGACGAAATTTTCCCGAACTGCCGCCGCCAGTCGACGCCAGTCGCCTCTGCTGTGGCGGCAGGTAGCACTGAGTTCCAGGCTTGCGAGGAAGACTGCTGTGCACGACTGCCGTCCGGTTCGATCGCAAACCCATCCGATAAACGTTGACGTCGTCGTCGTCGTCGTCGTCGCTGCCTTCGACGAAGTTGAATCTGGCAGCGCAACGTTGTTGCGGATCGTTGTTGCCTGCAGTTCTCTCGCAGTCGCACCTCACCGCTGCCGTGGTCCAGCGAGCGTGGTAAGCTGTTCTTCCGTCCTGGATGCAGCAGCCTGGGCAACGTTCTGCGGCGGCTCCGGCGATGTACGGGCACGTCTCGGCGGCGTCGGTCAACATGGGCTGGACACAGTTGGACGGGAAGATGCCGACTGTGATTGCCGACGATGATGACAACGGTCTGGTCTCGACGTTAGCCACACTGTCGAGACGACGCCCGAGCGTCCAACCGTTGCCGAGGTCTCTGACGTCAGTGACGACGTCACCGCGGATGAGATCCAGCTCGCCGTCGTGGATTGCCGTGTAGTCATCGACCGCCTCATAGAACACCGAAGCACCGGCGGCAGCCGCGGGGGCGATGGACCGCCGTGTGACGTCATCTCCAAGTGGCGTTGTTGGCGCCGACGAACACTGGTGACTCTGCTGTACAGTCAACGAAACACATCATAACACATTTAAGTATAAAAAAGTGAGTAAGCTAATTCGTAACGATGGGAAACCCGCCGAATCTCAGGCGGTTTCATATTCGTCTCATCAACTGGCGAAGATATCTCTTGATCTAGACTCTAGAGCTATTACAACAAGATGCTGTTCAAACGAACACTGAGTCTGTCCAATGCATCTCGATAGCAAACAGTAAAGTCCGTCTAAATTAAGTAAGTGAGCTGCATTGGCCAGTGATAAAAATTAAAAATTTCCGCCTCGAATATAATGGGGTCACGTGACGTCATCGGTCACGTGACCATTCGACTCGCGGTGGGCGATTTCCTATGGGTGGTCTATTGTGACCATGCGTCTATCTTGCACCGTTATGAAGATGTGAAGCCTCAAATGTTGGACTGACGGACGGACGCTCAGGTGATTTTATACTCTGTCCAGACAATAAACGTAAAAGTCTCACACAAATGCATATTTCATTATCTTAGCGCCAGCATCAGGCATCGTTTAAGCTGTTATAGATTGTCGGAGCGTAAAACATGGAAGGATGAGCAGCTGCTATATTGCTGACTGCTGAGTCTGAGTGTCGGAATCGATTGAAGACGGGGGGGGGGCTTCGTATCGACGATGCATCGCAGACGCTGAAGACGCTGCAGTCAACTGAACTTAATCTACCCACGAGTTGACTGTGGCTATTTCTGCTAATAGCAACGCAACGCTGTAATATGTGGAATCATTCAAGCGACTTGCCATATAAGAGAAACAGCCTTATTCGTTCGTACTCAGCTATATACTAAGCTTCGATTGGTTTAGTTCGCTGTCAAGAAATACACAACTTAATAAAACGACACTAGGGCCTATACAAGAATCATTATTAACCGACTTTAGCGTGGCGTTTCTATTCTGACACAACCTCCGACTTCGCAACAGCTAGCCGAAAATTGCCAGTACGAAGCACATCGGTATACGTCAATGTTTCTGTCGGCACAATAATTATTGCGACGGTCTCACGGAACCAATCTCGTCGCGCGAGACGTCGTGAGACAAGTCGGCGCGGCGGCGGCGTCGTTGTCGAAAGTAGTCCCAGCGGGTGTGAACCGGCGCGACAAATCGTATGAAAGCGCGCCGTAATGTGATCCGGAACTAAACGGCCCGTCAGCCGGCGACAGAAGAAAATTGGTCAGGGACAAGGAGCCGCCCTCGGCCGTCCGTTTCTATCGTGTTATCTGACACTCATCAATACGCGCGCGCGCCTGCATGAATTTTCCTCGAGTATCAACTATCTTTTGTCTCGTCGTTACACTTAGGCCTAACTGGCACCGAGAATGAAGCGGGTTCTTGAGAAAATTCTGCTGCAGCCTACAGCGGTCATTTTTATATTTTTTTGCATTACTTGACACATAGCCTAGCTTCTCAGTTTCAACACCATAATGTACAGTGTCAGTTTACTATTACATGTATTACACTATGCTTTTATGCTTGCCCTAATGAAAACTTTATTTCGCCATGTCGGCAGCAAGGCAAACACAGAGAATGCAACTCGTGCTAGTCGTCTAGCCTGAAATCACTGGATGTCCGTGCCGTGTCGATAGTAAACTAATCGAGTGCCACAGCAGTGACAGCTAGCAAGAAACGATCAGTGACGTTTGTGCAAAATAATTGTGCACATTTTTTTTGTTTTAACCACGTTCTACGCTTCTGCCACTGAGTGGCAAGAAACGACAGCGTGAAAATATATAGATGATGCAACAAACATGAATTTCACACAGTCACTGATTCCACAGTTTTACTGCATCGGATGCAGTATATAGCAGAGGAATAATAATGATTTGATAGCAAGTAAACCAATAGGCCCCCTAAAACAGTCTTAGTTTACAACAAAAATAATCGTGCATTGTCGTAGCTTAAAATGCGGCACTTACAGGAGCAAAACAAATGCATTATTGTGCACATGTAAAAATCCCACTAGGCACGGAATGACAGAAAAAGAACGGTAATTTAAAAAATAAAAACTCAAAGAGTGCATCGAATTATTGCATGAACAGACGTCCTGGCAAATATAAAACAAGTAATTTGAGCAAAGCTCACGAGACGCGCGAAAGCCTAGAGCAGTTCATGTTCGCAGGTAATCGTAGTCTATCTCCATCCATTTCGTCGTAATTTACTCTTTTGCAGCCAAAAATCGCCAACAAATCACGTTAAATCAATATTCTTAGGGTTCAAGGTCATTCAAGGTTATCGATGTTGACATTCGTAAGAAGCTCCTCATCAGTGCTTGGCAGTGCCTATCTGCAACCATTTACACGCTAGACAAGCCAACAGAGGATAAATAACCACTTTTTACAGGGGTACCTCTTGTTGACACCCACGTGCGCAGGCCTCCTTGAATCGAAAGGGTCCGGACTTGGACTGCTAAAATCTACATTCCATGCTGAAAATTTCATACGCAGGTTGTCTTGGGCTACCTCCAGCCATTTTGGCGCAATTCACTCTTGAAATGCGTGTCGCAGCGCAAATTGTGCAAAAATTCACTAAAAACCCTTTTTTCACACAGGTTCAAGGTCATTCAAGGTCATCGATGTTGATAAATTTAAAAAGCCTGTCACCAGTACTTGTTATGATAAGCAGCATGTCTGTGCCTATCTGCAACTGTGTTCACGCTACGAGAGATAATTGCGGTAAAATAACCACTTTTTAGGGGGTAGCTGTCTTTGACGCCCGCCTGCGCTGGCCTCCTTGAACCTAGGGGTCGGGACTTGAACTGCTAAAATCTACGTTGAATGCTGAAAATTTTATATGCAGGTTGTCTTGGTCTATCTCCAGCCATTTCGTCGCAATTCGGTGTTGAAATGTGCGATGCATCCAAAAATTGCGAAAAATTTACTAAAAACCTCTTTTTGAGGGGTTTAAGGTCGTTCAAGGTCATCGATGTTGATAAATCCAAAAAGCCTGTCACCAGTGCTTGTTATAATAAGCAGCATGTATGTACCTATCTGCAACCGTTTTCACATTATTCGAGCCAATAACGGCAAAATAACGTCTTTTTAGGGGGGTACCCCTCTTCGATGCCCTCGCTCGAGGGGAACCCTTGCACCCAGTGGCACGAAATTTTGTCACGATAAACTAGAGACCTCGGGGCAGCCACAGTGAAGATTTCGTGATCCTAGCTTGCACCGTTTTGATACAGATCACGAGTGTGACAGATAGACAGACGGACAGACAGACAGACAGACGGACGCCCAGACGATGGCAAAGACGCGCGAAGCATTCTGCTTTCGCGCGTAAAAATTAACTGATTATTTTTTTGCAAGCAACTGAAGAAGCCAAAAAGCGTTCTTTCGTAATCGAACTTTAATTCGTATTAATGTTACAATGTTATAATGTAAAAACTGTGGATACAGCCATATTGGTGTTGTTCATGGTTCGTGCGCTGCACTACAGCGCTGACGCTGCCACTGAGATTTACCACGCGTTCATCGTTGGCTGCTACTTATCTCCCATCCTCGGCGCCATGCTCTCAGACGGATGGCTCGGCAAGTTTAGGTTGTCTCTCTTATTTATTGATAGTTTACGAGATGACCAGCTTAGATGTAATACAGTGTCATAAAAATAGTTTTAATTAAAGTTAATATAAATTTTTTATTTGCCGTATACGGCAGTTATAAGACGTAAAAATGAACTGAAAAAAGTAAAATCGATATTTTTCCATTAATCACCACTGCTTATAACAAATCGAGTCACAATTTTCGTTACCGTACATCGTATTTTTTATTCTTAATGCGATATTAGTGTTTGCCACATTTGCAGCCGTTGTACATAAGCTTGATGTAATTTGAACTAGGCTTACTGTACTAAAGTCTTCTATTACTTTTTGCGATAAGAGAATAATAATTGTGAGGTCTACATTTACTGAGTGAGTTCGTCAGCACAGCATACGGTCACGTATATGTATGTATGCGATCTCTCTAATATTGTCCCCTGTGTCGTCAGCCAGATGCTCCGACTAAAACTACCCAGACTACGATCAAGAAGTTTCCACCGACGAATAGCCTAGGACTCAAGTTTTCGCCACCAGATAAGGTTTAGCCATTCAGCTAGAAATTACAAATGGCTCACACAAAGCAATAATGCTCAGCGAGTGAGAGTGCGGAAAAGTGGCCATTTTCGACTTCTAAATCGCTGTAACTGCAAAATAATATCAAAGTTGCTATCGACCATTAATATTGTAACGGTTTAAGCATAATTTTATACTTACCTCTAATTCACTCTGAATTTCACCCCTCGTAGGCTAAATTATACTAAATACTCTACTCCGTTAGAAACCCCTTTGCGCCCTGATTCTTTCTGAGACTTTGGCGCTTTATAAATCATTTACTTACTTGATTTACTTACTTTTCCCCTTTCCAACCCCCCCCCCAAACCGCATCAAATTCGGTCCACTAACGGCGGGGATATTATTCGCTTCTAGTTACCTATTTTTATCCCTATTTTCTAAATCTGGTCTATTTCCCAAAATTAAGTTATGTTGAAACTTTCCAGAGTGACAGTGCTCAGTGCGCATGGGCCGAGCTCCCCAAACCGTGTAAAAGCGAGTGCCGGTATCGCGAAACAGAGCTAGATAACAGTAACAACAAGACATGCTCATTAACATTAACGTGTTTTATGCTTCTGGCGATGACGAAGGACCGAGATCAACCTACAGCCTAAGATTGGTGGCATTGATTGCTTGCTTAAGAGGTATTTCGCCGTTCTTTAGTCTATACGCTTCACGGCCTAGAATTTCTATGATCTGAAACACCTAGGTGTATCTCGGCTGCAACATATCGCCAACACGGCGTCATGGTCTCAATCGCTCTGTCCATTCATTGTCGCATGCAGTCATTGTCGGCAGTGCAGTTGCGTCGACGACGTCAGACAAGTCAATCGGTAGTCGCGCTTGAACGCCGTACAGCAATTGAATAAATCTAAAATACGAATTGTTAGCAAACTTTTCTGGATTCACATTTTAATTATAGTGTACGTTAATTTGCGCATCTTATTTATCTTGCAGTTACGCGGCACACTGCAGTTTTAGAAGTCGGCTGGGCAACCCCAGTCAGCTGTACCAAGGCCCCACCTTCCGTAACTCATATAATGGGTTACTACTCATTTAACCGACTCCGAAGGGATGGCAGGCTGAGTTGGCCTTGTTGGTTGACTGATAGCGGACGCTTAACTCACAAAGTGGTCAAATGGCCATCCATCAGTCTAGCGCAGGATACGGAAAGTTCGCCAGCCAGGACCGACGTTCTAACCACTATGCTACGCCACCAACGGTGCAAGTTAGACGCATGGTTACAATGGACCACCAGTAGGAAACCACATATGCCGAGTCCGATGGTCACGTGACCGATGACGTCCACTGACCCCAAAAAATCAAGATCGTTACCGCGAAATATGTAAGGTTCTGTGTCTTCATGGCCGTGCAAGACGGATGGATTATAATTGCCCACCAACAAGAAAACATCGTCTTTGTAATAAAAACAGCAAATATAAATGTACAAAACATCAGTTTATACACTTGTTAACGGCGACATGCAATGACTGACACATCGAAAACAGCAAAAATCATAAACAGGTTATATTATTCAACAGCACATTGACAGTTAGGCGATGTGATGGTGAGTGATGTTACCTTTTTATGATTTTTGCTGTTTTCGATGTGTCAGTCATTGCATGTCGCCGTTAACAAGTGTATAAACTGATGTTTTGTAATTTATTGTGTAAAACGCCGTGAATTTGTAGTTGGATCGTGCGTAATGTCTGTAGGACAATTCTCTACGTGTCCATAATTTACTGCGCTGGTGGCATCATCCTGACGGTATCTGCGATTCCGTTCAATGGCTCCTACATTAAGTAAGTGTTCATCTCGATGCTCGCGCAATACTTGTGACACGAACTGTTGTCTATTTACGATCACTTAGGTCTCACAAAGTCAAAATACCAAAAAAAGCAAAAAGTTTACTTTATGTCTAAACTCGGCGTTTGCTGACATTTTTCCAGTTACAAATTCATAACATGTGAAAGAAAAAATATGTAAACGTTGTTAGATGGCTGGCGTTTATTGGTCTGGCGCTGGTAGCGTTTGGAACTGGTGGAATCAAACCGTGCGTTGCTGCCTTTGGTGGAGATCAGTTTACTGACATGCAGGTTGCTCGAATTTTTACGCGCGATAGCGCCTGGGCGTCTGTACGTCTGTCTGTCTGTTTGTCTGTCACACTCGGGATCTGTATCAAAACGGTGCAAGCTAGTATCTTCACCGTGGACTGCTCCAAAGACTCTAGTTTTTTGTGACAAAATTTCGTGCTTTTGTGTTAGGAGGTTCCTTTTGAACGAGGGCGTCAAAGAGGGGTATCTCCCATGAAAGACGTTATTTTGCCGTTCTTGGCTCGTCCTGTGTGAAAACGGTTGCATATAAGTACTGACATGTTGCTTATCATAAAAATCACTGGTCACGGGCTTTTTAGTATTATTAACATCGATGACCTTAAACGACCTTGAACCCTCAAAATTAGGGGTTTTCGTAAATTTTTTCTAATTTCGGGCTGCGACACACATTTTAAAAGTGAATTGCGCCGAAATAGCTAAAGACAGACCCAGATAAGCTGCACATAAAATTTTTACATTAAACGTAGATTTCAACAGTTTAAGTCCCGACTTCCTAAGTTCAAGGAGGCCTGCGCACCCGGGCGTCAAAGTGGGTTACCCGCCTAAAAGTGGTTATTTTATTGCTATTGGCCTGTGTAGCGTGAAAACGGTTGCAGATAGCTACATACATGCTGCTTATCATAACAAGCACTGGCGACATGCTTTTTAGATTTATTAATATCGATGAACCTTGAACGACCTTGAATCTCCCCTTTCGAAAGATGGGGGTTTTAGTAAAATTTTCGCAATTTTTGGCTTTAGCGCATATTTTAAGACTGAATTGCGACGAAATGGCTGAAGATAAACCAAGACAACTTGGTACGCATTTTTTGGCATGAAACGCAGATTTTAGCACTTTAAGTCTTGACTTTTTAGGTTCAAGGGAAGACTGCACAGGCGGGCATCAAAGAGGGGTACCCCCTTAAAAAGTAGTTATTTTACTGCTATTAGCTCGTCTAGCATGAAAACAGTTGCAGATAGGCACAGACATGCTGGTGACGAGCTTTTGAACTGTAGAATGGTGTCAACATCGATGACCTTGAATGACTTTGAACCTTGAACGATAAGAGATTTTGCTGTTTTTTTTTCAATTTTCGGCTGCGCGGCGCACATTTCAAGAGTGAATTGCTCCGAAATAGCTAGAAAGAAAACTGGACAACCTGCGTAGATTTATGAAATTTTTTGCATAGAACGTCCATTTTAACGACTCAAATTTCGACCTCTTAAATTCAAGAAGTTTTCCGCACGGAGGTTTCAAATGCGGGTACTTCTTTAAACGCATTATTATTTTATTGCATGCTGTACACGATTGCTCACGTGGCAGGAACGCTGCTATCGCGCGTCACGTGAACTTTTCTCAAATTACTTGTTTTTGATGGCATCTTACTAAACTTTGTTTGCCATATTAGTTTAGCTCATTTTAACTATGTTGCGATTCAAAGTGGATAGCAAATAAGTACTTGTATAATAAGTTATGTAAATTCATCGAAATACAATCTTTTTAAAAATTATTGTTGACGTTTCGGCAACCGCTGTTGTCTTTTTCAGAACAACTGTCCACCAGGTGTCGTTGCGGCGGACAGTAAACAATCATAGATGTGTGGAAGTTGATAGGGCCCCTCATCTCGGTTCATCGACTTGTCTTGTTCTTTCCTGAAACAGGAAAACAGGGACAGGCAGAGCTTTTGGGGGTACGGCTACAGGAACACCGACAAGAAGTTACACAACATGATGTGAGGGCGTACCCTCGAAGCACCAGTAGATCAGCCGCAACAGAGCAGAACAAGTCAGCAGTCACAGACCACGCCAATTCTCTCGACCACGTCGTGAACTGGGACCGCGCCACGGTGATCGACAGAGAAAGCATAAGGTTGACTCGATGGATCAGGAAAGCGGTGCATATCAAGAAAGAACAAGACAAGTCGATGAACCGAAACGAGGGGTTCTATCAACTTCCACACATCTATGATTGCTTACTGTCCGCCACAGCGACACCTGGTAAACAGTCGTTCCAAAAAGGCAACAGCGGTTCCCGAAACGTCAACAATAAATTTTAAAAAAGGTTGTATTTCGGCGAATTTACATAACCTATTACATTATTGTTTCAACCTATGAGTCTATTCAAAGAAATGTTTGTGTATATGGCGACGTCGCAAATATTTGCTTACATAAGTCCAAAGTAAATGTTAAAGTAATAAAGCTGTAAAATAATAAAATGTTGTTATGCATTTATTGTTGTTGAAGGAAAAAAAGAAAACCACTTTCTTTTCATTGTTCTACAGTCTGTTCTTAACCATTCTGACGCCGTACATTCGAGGTAAGTTTGTTTCTATATTTAACGCGTCGTCGTCGATATTGTTGGATACTTGGTTTATGAAATTCTTAACAAGCCACACACTAGTAAGTTTGCCATACAGTAGAATACGTTTTCGTGAACTATGACTGTATCTATTTAAACGCTAGTCCACGTGTTGTTTGTTTGTTGATGCACAGGTAACGTGTTCTGTTTCAATACAAGCTGCTACTCGCTGGCGTTTGCAATTTCCGCCATTTTGATGTTGATCGCCATCAGTAAGTAAAACCATGCAGCCATTTTACAGTCAGTGGCGCTGTTCTTTGTTTCATGGTCTCAAGTCTTGATTGAGGTTATATTTAGTGTATAGTCATTTCAGGATCCAATAGTCTAGAACTTTGCAGCTTACATTTTGATATCATTTTTCTGCTCAGCCTTCTACCCTCTATGGGATGGTAAAATGAGTATCAGCTTTCGGGCTGAGTAGTAATAAATGGCGATGGTTAGTGTAGTACTTGTAGCTGCCTACATGCGGATCTGAGGTTCAGATCGATTGGTCTGGTCCAAAGGTTGGCAGCCACCCGGCGCTTGTGCTGCTTTGACCAAAAGAACCGGGTGAACTCTCCCAGTGGCAGTTCACTTCTACGATGACATCACCATAAACATTGTCGCGGCTATTACTATTACTATTGTTATCTTGGCAAAAGCAGTACTCAATAGGAACAGCATTTTTAATTATAATAACCCGACTAAAAAACTAGCAATGATGATGATGATGTAAAAAAGAAAGAAGAAAACAAAAAGCAGGCAAGTAAATAGTTACACAATACAACAAATTTGAATTAAGTAAATAAATAGGTCACACAATCGCCGGTGTCAGCAGAAGCGTTTTGTAGGCATATTGATGATATAAAAATGACGTGTTAAACTGACGTGTTTAGGTGTTAAATCCTCTGTTTATTGTTATATTGGTACCGATCTTGGAAAGTCTCATATATCGTTGTTTCGAAAAACTCAAGATTCCAAACAGGTAAGCCTATAGTTAAATTATTATGCGGTCGTTTATTCATTATTTATTTTTTTATTTACAGGAAGCTACATCACCAATAACTGCTCCCTGTCTGGTCGCCGACTCTTTATTCAGGACTCATGTTCAGGAAAACATTGCAAAAGCTTAGAATTTACGCGACGATTGCTAACCGTTCCGTGTAACACGTAGACAAGCAATCAGTTTGCGATATTAATTTGGTTTGTAATTTTGACGTTATCGCCTTCACACTGGTTTGCTTGTTACGCTTCTTGTAAGCAGCCTTTTTTCGTACGTTATTTTTTCAAGTGCCTTTGCAAATTGTTTGTGATATGTAGATAGACAGAGCGACAGGATGCAGTCCGTAGCGCAGCGAGCATTTCGGAGTACGGGGTACCAAACGCATTTTGGTGTTTTTTGAGGGGGATTAACTAAGTAACACATTATCATGACCATACGCCGTATACACGACATTGATTTTTGAAATCCGTTTCAAAGAAAAATCGCCGCATGTAAGTTTTTTTATTTGCCATTTTGGTACTGAATTTGTTATGTTGTACTGCGTGTACGATTTTGATAATAAATAAGCAAAATAACTAGCACAGTGGTTAATACATTTGTTGCTGCATAACAAGACAACTAGGCATAAAGTGAAGTTAAACTCAATAACTGTTCATGCTATGTATTTGTCGTGACTGACAAATTTTATTGATTGTCTGAAAATTGAAAACGAAATATTTTTGTGCATGTTTCAGACCGCTCCAACGCATGGGCTGGGGAATGGTTTTAGCCGCTATCTCATTTCTGTTGGCTGCTTTTCTACAAATTGCGGTTGATGTAAGAAAAGTTGTTAATTTTTCAGTACATATTGTATTGGCTTTAGTTTTTAGCTTACCATACTTTAGTAAAAATCGAGCTATTGACATGAGTTGTCGTTCGTCTGTCCGTCTCTCTGTCACGGATGTACTGTGGCTAAACGGTGCGAGATAGGGCCTAGGTTGTTATTGATTACTAATAGGAAGTCGCATACTGGCTTTCAAATGAGATATAAATCATTGACCTTGGATGATATTGAAGGGTAATAACGCCATATGGTAAACCAATCATGCAGTATTGTGGATTAACGGTAAGTTGTAGAGGGTCGGCGATGGTACCATGGGCGGTGGCGATTTCCTATAGGCCGTCAATAGTAACCTTGTGTCCATCTGCAGCGGTTTGGCCGCAACTTTAAATAGAATGTTTGAAGCTATAAGTGGCCGTATCTCGCAAACGGTGAGAGATACGGCCTAGGTTACTATTAATTACTAATAAAAAGTCGCATACGACGTGTCAGATTAAATGGAAATTATTGACCTGGGATGACCTTGAAGGATCATAATGCCAATTATCCGGTATTTTGACTAAACGGTAAGTCGTAGTGGGTATCCATGGTGCCATCGGATAGAGCGGTGGCGGCTTTCTGTACTATAGTGTCAATTGTAACCAGTGGCGGCGATTTCTTCTAGACAGTGGGGGGACGACATGGCTAAAAGTGGCAATTGTTGGGGGGATGCTTGCA
>Ga0209367_1000837_pt1 | contig 34595 bp, 28 predicted proteins | sample WorMetLIZISLAND2_FD_187412 | JGI IMG/M metagenome (GOLD analysis project Ga0209367, IMG submission 187412) | Marine gutless worms symbiont microbial communities from Max Planck institute for Marine Microbiology, Germany - Olavius geniculatus... ... | reverse complement strand
AATCACAGTAACGTCAGGTAGAGTGATAGACAGATGACGGACTGGTGAAACTGCCAGGGAGGACGAAGATGAGCAAGCTACTAGATCAAACACTGGAGTAGGAAAGAAATAGCCTTAAATCTTCCTAAAATTGACTAAATTAAAATTATAATTAAACTCATAGGTTGCGGTAGAGAACTAGCTGAGCGAAGCTGGCTGGATCACCTAAAAACACAAACACAAAATATAACATAAAATAAAATAGATCTTAAAAATATCCTATACCCAATATAAACATAAAACCCATAAATAAACCAAAACCTATAGGCCGTTGAGGGGCCGCCTGCTATGGGGCCGTCCTTGCAGTTGAGTATGTGTTAGACGGAGTTAGACGTAGGGAATAATATTTCAATATTTGCCCATCACTAGCTAATTTATCGTAAAAGTACAAAGTAATCTATGGTTTTGTCAACGACTCTATGTAAACAGTAAACAATAAACATAGAAATGTTGAAGTTAACAACACAATTAGTTGCCGTGACCGTGACCTCTGACCCCTTGACTTTGAAATTGGTCCATGGGGTGCTGGTGTCCCAGGGACCCTTCCTACCAAGTTTGGTATTCGTAGGCCTTTTCATTTTCCCTCTAGGTGGAGGCACGGGACAGACAGACAGTCAGACGGACAGGATCAACACATGATGGGGCATCCTTCTACAAAGGATGGCCCCATAATAATATACTACACTGTTAGTAGACAAAAGCAATGATCTCATGACCTGGGAAAAATTGATGTTGATAATAATTACTGCTTTTGATTAGGACCAGCACAGGACAGTCAAATTAAGACTTGTTCTAGAATGGGTTACTATAAACATTACATCAGCCCAATCAGCAGCGAGTAACTGACTTTCTTTGTTGTGCTCCACCGCTGCTGCTGCCACCGCTTAGTTTTCCCCAGCATCTGAGAATTGTGGGGGTGGATGAGAAAGATAGCGTAGATGCCAGGGGTGGATGGTGGCAACCGTCATGTATGGAACAAAATCTTAGAACTCGCTACACTGAGAAAGCCGATTTAGTGTGAAATCTAAGTGATCCACGTGTAAGCACACAGCATTGTCTGTACGCTTATCTCACTCACATAGTAAGCCTACACTTGTGACTAATTCATGCCAGTAAATGTGTGCACTAGAATAGGCTGGCAGCGGCGCCTACCAGGGCTGGAAAAAACCTAAGTTTTATAAAAGAAAAACTTTAGGTTTAATGATTTGAAGGTTTTAAAAAGTTTTTTTGGTTCACTGTCCAATGAACACTGTACACAAAATTGCGGTCCAAAAAACATGTTATAGGTTATGAGTTATGAGTCACTGAAGTTATAAGTGAACAATATAATAACGTAATTAACGTCATAACTCAAATATGATGATTAAAGCATAAATAAGATATGTAATAATAAATTTAAACCTCAAAAACCTAAACTTTTTCGTATCAATTTTCAGGGATGTGGTCTCGGTCGAGACGTCTCGGTCTCGAGACGTACTAACGTCTCATCTCGGTCTCGTCTCGGACAAAATCCTCAACGTCTCGGTCTCGATCTCAGACAGATGCGTCTCAAGTCTCGTCTCGGAGCAATATGTCTTGATCTCAGTCCAGCAGGTCTAATCTCGGGTCTCAGGCCATTGCGTCTCGTTGAGACGTTTTGTGCAGGTGTGTGCCGTGCATACTGTAGTTGCAGTTAGAGTGATACTAACCAGCATGACATTTGTGGCTTAGAAAATATTTGTTTACAGTGTCTTTATTCTTGCACCATTTATCATAAAGCAGAATTATTTCATGTCAGTCTTTTTTCGTTATAAAATGACCTAGTCGCAATGAAGATAAATGATGTCAGAATGAATACTGTCAGCCAATTGTAGATGACGTATAAGGCTATAATCAGGTGTAGTTTACTAATTTCAGTTGCTTGCAAATTGCGATAAACATAATGGCTCATGTCTACGGCACTGCAGTTGCAATTCTTTATGGTGCAAGCCGTTAATTATTCAGTGATAATTGACAAAAAAAGTGCAAAACCCACAATATCATCACAAATAGCAAGTGCTTACCACGGTGCGAGTTAATTAATCCGCATATTTTTCATTGTCAGCGTGTTTCACCATGTGTCACAGAAAACGTCTCGGTGAGACGTTGAAGCTCCCAAGACTCTCGAGAGTTTCGGGAGTTCCAAGGTCTCGTCCAGCGTCTCGAAAGCTGCAACGTCTCGTCTCAGTCTCGTCTCGGACAAAATTTTGAACGTCTCGGTCTCGAAAACATGGGTCTCGGGTCTCGTCTCGGTCTCGGCTCACAAGATCTTGCCAATTTTCCAGCCCTGGCTTTTACAGAGAGAAAGTCAACGGGTCAATGCAGTGCACAGAAAGAGATGCAACCTGAATAAGTGTTTTGGCGTAGACCAAAGGATGGAACACTGTAGTGACTCCAGCAGTTATCACTGCATGAGCAGCTCGATCCATTCTGTACGTATACTATAGTTTTTCGACAACCAATTGTTCACTTTAACGTTTATTTACAAAAAAAATATTCCTCCCTTTTCAAAGAATAGATAAAAGTATTCACTTGCATTAGAGATGTGCAATAATAGAAAATATTCACACGCTCACAATATTCACACGTGTTCACGCTAAGTTAATGAACAAATGCCAAATTCTTTATCAGAATCGCATAACGATAGTTCCGTGGCGCCACCTTCTAAATGATATAGACTTGCGTCGCAGCCCGAAATCGCCAAAAAATCCACAAAACCCCCTATTTTGGCATTCAAGGTCATTGAATTCGGCGTAATCGAGAGCCAGTGTACGACTTCCTATTAGTGATTAATAGTAACCTAGGCCCTATCTCGCACCGTTACCGAGACACAGCGACTTATTGGCCAAAAATCGCAAATTTTGCCCACCCCCGATCATTTAGCGTCCTCGTTCCGGGTGACCCCTTCGAATTTATGGAAAAGCTTTACGGTTCCTGAAACTACAGTCTTCCAGGCAGCTGACGGTGAAGATTTGGTGATCCTATCTTGCACCATTTTTGACTGATCCACCTGTGTGACGGACAAATGAACAGAATTGCGATGGCTAAGACGCGCTGAAAGCAGTAGCTGCTTTCACGCGTAAAAACCACAAAGGCCTTAGTTACATTTGTTATCTACATTCAAAGATGCTGCTAGCAGCTACATGCACCAACCATTTGTGATCTGTTGTAAACATTTCATATTTCTTTCAATAGAAAACCGTAAATACACAAAGAAATGCTTCAACTGCTAATGGCACAATATATTCATTTACTGAGCATAGATATATACTAGAGCGAAACATGTATGTCATGATTAACATATTAAAAAGCCTTACAAGTTACACTACACTACAACACCGATAACATGCACATGACCAAAGAAGAATTTTCTACACATTTATACAGTAAAATTACTACAAAAACATGTAGAGTCGATGAGCAATAGTGTACACTGAACGTCAATCATTATTCAGCTAAGACTGTCTGAACTCAGCAGTAGCTGAAGCATATATTAACGCTGATTCAACTTGACAGCTACTGATACAGTGGCATATTTGAGGGGGAAGGAGCTTCAGACACCCTCTTTATTGACTGTATGCATTTTATAACCAACTAAAAATTTTGCACAAAAATGCAATATTTCTGAATAAAATAATACAAACTTTGCTGGGGAAGGGGCACAACTGCATCGCAAGACCCAACACCTACCCTTCTGCCCCCTATTTCAAAATTCTGGATCTACCACTGTCCACTGTACTCATACACACAATACATTTGTGCGTGTGTGCACGCGCGGAGATACGCAGTTACCAGTCTTGAAAGTCGAAACACGTCACACAACGACATCACTCAGTTAGAATCTGCCAGAACAACCAGATTAACTGCACATCTAGAAATTGCTTCAGTAAGTTAAGTGACCACATATCAGTCTACGGCACCAGATTATTGTGACTTGAGCTGATCTGCAGCGATCTGCATCATAAGCAATTTCTGGGATCTGCGGTTAATTGATCTCCAGTGTTAAGACAGAGCACTCAGTTATGCTGTGCTCTCGTATGTCACAAGAACTAAGAACCTCATGAAAGCTATAAATAGATCAAACAGCGGTAAAGGTCGAGAGATCATAATAGTACCAATCGACCAGTCACAAAGAGCATTATTGCTAAGCTGATGTCACGGAATAATTAGCACAAACAGACAATGCTGACAGGACGGCCAGTTTCTCGTTGTTTTTATCGGGCTGAGACACGGTTACAGGACTTTTCGTACCTCGGTCTATTCGTACCACAGACGATTCGTACGTTGGACTGTTCGTACCATCACGCACTATTCGTACCTTTCATCGAGTGGACTATTCGTACCATTTATTTTTTTATCATTTTCACGCCAACGTCGGAACACTTCTGTCACAAGAAACTGTTCACAATGAAGGAACTTGCATAATTAAATTAGTGTATGTGCAAACTTCACTGCTAGCTAATTGTAGTTCAGTCATCTATTTCATTCATTTCTAGAACATCGAACAGACACTGTAAGCTAAACAAGTAAGTAAACATTCACGTAAGGTACGAATAGTCCGTGATAGTACGAACAGTCCAAGGTACGAATCGTCTGTGGTACGAATAGTCCAGCGATGGTACAAATAGTCTATGGTAAGAATAGTCCGAGGTACAAAAATCCAGTCACCCTGAGACACCACGGCACACATCCAAGAAACCCAGTGAGAGTTTCATAAACCCACACAACAATCTAATTTTAGCTTAACATTACCTCACCCCTATTTTTCTCTTGGTGCAAGCTGCGCCCACAAGGTATAGGGATAGAAGCCACGGCATATTATTTGACAAGACGAAGCAAGAACAGCAAAGACTAATGCCAGATTTTGTTTACTGCTGCTTCTGTCTATCTGTAAGTCTGCTAGCCATGGGTGGCAGGCCGGAAAAAGCCAGCATCTGTTCGTAGACCCAGAATGAAATGAGCACAAATGCCGAGACGACGATGACATACTCAGCACGACTGTTCACTGGTGTGCCACACACAGTGTACCAGTCAACTGTCACACCGGCAGACGACTGCTGCAGCAGGGTAGCCATGCCTCCGGGCAGACAGTGAAAGTCAAAGTATGGCTCATCGTAGTTGGAGAGACACAGATATGTTTGCTTTGTCAGCTCCTACACATAGACAGATAGACAGACACGCAGTCCACACAGTCAGGGCTGAGAGCTGATGCCATTTGATATTCGATCAGGAGATATGGTCATCTGCAGCCAAACTTTTGTCAACTTCTTAGGAATATCTTTAGAAGATTTCTTTACCAAAGAACAAATGCAGATTTTCAAAACTTCTTTGGAAACCAGTTACAAAGAATTCAGGTAAATGCAGGGTGGGCCAAAAAACGGACCTGTTTGAGCGTTGATAACTCAGCGATGGTTAGTGGTGGAATCGTGTGATACGTCAAAAGTTTCAGAATGCTGTAAAGAATTAATGACAAATTTGCATAATGGAGCATTTAAACATTCTTTGCCTAATTTGCATAAATATTCGTCACCCCCCATATTCTGCCAAATTTGACTGTAACATAAATATTTGAGCTTTTATAACTTAGCGAAGTTTATTGATGGAAAAGCGCGTAATATGCCAAAAGTTTTGAAATTGTACACAGAAGAAGTGTACAACTTGCAAGTCTCAGCATTTAAATATTCTTTGCCTGATTTACACAAATCTGCCCCACCCCTAAAATCATGCTAAATTGGCAGTAACACACGAATTTAACTTGATTTTTATCATCATCATCATTATCATCAGTTTTATTTCAGGCACTTGGCCCATATACACACAAAACATAAAAACATACACTGTATGCTGATCATTCAGCATACAGTGAAATATCAACAATCATTAACACATACGTTGAGTTTGGATGAAATTCGACATAGGCAGCTGCTCAGCTTTTGCATTCGTAACCGTTATCAGTCCTTTTAGGCAGCTGATCGATGTGTTGAGGATCAGCTGAGCCCAGCATTCGATTAGCACATGTTTTAGCTGGTCAGTTACTGAAATTTTGTGACCAGGTTATCTGTTGCAATGCCCACACACTGAATAATTCACAGAATTTAAATCTTAACTTTTTGGCAGTAAGTTATTGAATTCAATGAACTTGGGCACTTGCGAGTGCATGCAAATGCCTAATTTCAGGGGTAATGATAATTTATGCAAATTAGGCAGAGAATATTTAAATGATTTGCTATGCAAGTTCAGCCCTCTTTGTCTACAACATTCTAAAACTTTTGACATATAACTCGCCTTTCTACGGGTAACCATCGCTGAGTTATCAATGCTCAAACAGGTCTGGTTTTTTTTATGGCCCACCCTGTATGTAGGAAAACACTAACCTTGTCTTACATGGAGAAAGCTGTGCAATAAAACTAAATTTGTAAAAAAATATGCAATGCTGACACTTAGCTTAGGCGTCATATGTGATGTCATATGTTATTTATGTGATGCTGTGGTCAACTCAGCAATGAGCAAGTAAAGCAAATTGACGTTTAGTCAACTGAAACAACGAAGCAATATGTGAATTGCATTTCCCGTCGACGTGCCAAAATAAGAAGTTCACCAAAAAAGTTTTGAAACTAAGCTGATTACGTCATATGGTCGGCATAAGTACATCTGATTGGTTGAACTAGTTCAGGAAGATAAGAAAAGAGGAAGTTCTTCGGAAACACAAAGAAAGCCATCAAAAATTTGGAAAAAAAAACTTCTTTGGAATTCATAAATCATCTGCCATAGAAAGATCTTTGGAAAATGACTTAAGAAATTTTCGAAAATTTGGCCCCTGGTGCAACACTTGAGTTAGGCAGCTTCTGCTCCTCAGTATTAACCAACATGGCCATGTGGAAACCTGGGGCATACTCGTTGAACTGAATGACAGAGACATTAGTAGACAGTGTTTCAGATCAAACCTTAAAACATGGTTGTTTGATTGTACCTACTCGCAACAGAAGCCTCTGTAAACTTTGTGCTTTATAAATTTACTGACTGACTGAAATGCTGTAATGAAAATTCTAATCTACAGCCAAGATGCCCCTTCTGCTGCTAAGCCAATGATATCACAACATTGAACAACAACTACAGCTGTACGGTTGCTTACATTAGATTTGACTAAGTCTGCCTCAGTAGCAGCTGAAATGGAGCAGTGCAAGAAGACAGACAGACAGACAGACAGACAACGTGTAGTGCATACCTGTCCCAGTGGTGTGTGAACTGCAGTAGTAGCATTGCAGTCACCAACAGTCTGATGAAGGCCGATGGAACGAATAGACTGAGGCTCTTCCAGTGCAGCGAATGCCATGTACATAGCACCGTGCACGAATACCAGCAGCCCAAGCTCATCAAACAATGCTGTAGTAGAGTACACAGAACATCAGGTCACCACTCAACAGCTACTAACCGTAATGTACAAGCTGCCTTGTACAAGCTCACAACAGACAGCACAGATGAATGACTGCAGACATACTAACAGACAAAGGCATCCTAACAGAGTGAATATCCAGTAATAGCAACATGCACTGCACCATTGTGCACCATCATGCAGCCATCCTAACAGATTGCAGTACAGGTATTGTCTGACTAGCTGTCCCATATGGGCTCCTAACTCAAAAATACATAGAGAGCAGAAAATAGGAAAAAACAATGACCAACTAGAAATATGGGGCAGAGCCCAACGTGAAGCCGCCCTGTGCCGTAAATCCAATTGGAAACAGTTAAGAGGTTGAAATTCCGTTCGCAGCAAAATCACGTGGCCTGAGCGCAACTGCATTATCCTGTATAGCAAATGCAATGTTGAACTTGAGTGGTTCAAAATGAGACAACAGAACTTTGTTACTTGTTAACCCATGTTTAATGTTTTTATGCATTCGATGTAAAATTGATCGTAGTTGAAAATGCCATTTTACTTTTATCGATATCTCTATGCTTTCCCGAGATATGTGCATCAAATTTTAAAGTTGTTCGAAAATGCACACACTGTCGATTTCGGGTAGGACAAAATGAGCCCCTATAACTTCTTTATTAGCGGATAAAAGTTTACCATTTTTTTGCATTAAACCTGCAAGGGATGTTGGATGATAACACCATTGACCGTATGTCGATATCCTGATACCTTCCGGAGATATTCGCGATCAAATTCCAAACTAGTCCGAAAATGCGCACACTGTCGATTTTGGGTGGGTCAACATGAGCCCCTATAACTTTTGTGTTTGTGAACGAAAGTTCACAATTTTTCTCTGTTCAACGCGGTAGGGATAGGGCTTAATAACGCCATTTACAGCTTGTTGACATCTTCATCTGTTCCAGAGATATTTGCGGTCAAAGTCAAAAGTTGTCTTAAATCGTGGCAAATTTTGGACGTTTTTTGCCTTCCCAAATTTGTTCCCAGCTTAACACCCCCACTCGACGGCACATCACGTGGTAAAGTTTCATTAGACTACTTTCTTTAGCTCCAAAGTTACAGAGGCTCATACGCTACATTTTAAGCCAATTTTGACACCCTCTTTGCAAAAAATTGTAAGGGGACCCCCGTCTCTGGTGGGGTGTTGGCTAGCAAGACTTGGACTTTTGGGGGGCTATAGAATATAGTGCACGTAAAATTTCAGGTCAAAGCACCCCGTATGGGCCGAAATATAGTACTCCGAAAAAGTCGATTTTCTGGGTACAATTTCACCTCTAAATCTCCGTGGTTAGTGTACTAAAGTTCACCAAACTTTTTTCGTTGAACGCGAGAGGAAACGCTGTCAGTCAAATGGTTTTCAGATTTTGGATATCTCTATCCATTCCGGAGATATTTGTGCTCAAAGTGGGAAGGGGTCCACAATCGGCCAAAATTAGCATGTTTTTCACCCCCCCAATTTTTTTTTTGGGGGGGGGAGGGCAGACCCCACATTTTTAGACCGGCGTTATAAAATTGAACACTGTTCTGAGCATGATACAAACTTTCACGACGATTGGCGGAGGGATTTAGAATTTTCGCCTTGAAAATAATTAAAGAACTGTTGTAAAACATAAGGCCTTACGGGAACTACCATTCCGGGCAGCCTAATAAACAAATTAACAAACAAGAAAATCACCAGTGCACGTTGACAAGTAACTGTCAACACCTATCAATACGAAGGCCATCCCAAAAATTTCTAGCCTCAAATTATTAGATAACAAATTTTTCCACAATCCATACATCACTGAAATGTACATTCTTCACTGACTTGTATGAGTCTGCTGTGGATGTGACGTCATTGTAATTTATGACATCACAAAGCATCAAATAGAAACAATTTGCAGCATCAACGCAAACAGCCTCAGATAATTTATTATTGTGGATAGCAAACACCAAGACGAAATTTCAGATTTCAAAACATATAATGCTTCACTGACATACAAATTTTCCAACCTCGACATATTAGACAACAATATTTTCCACAATCCATACATTAGTAAAATGTACATTCTTTACTGACTTGTATGAGTCTGGTGCAGATATGACACCATTGTAATTTATGACATCACACAGCATTAAATAGAAACGATTTGCAGCATCAATGCAAACAGCCGCAGGTCATTTATCATTGTGGATAGCAAACACCACCATGATGAAATTTCAGATTTCAAAACTGACAACGTTTCACTGATGTACAGATTGTGGAAAAATATTGCTGTCAAATATATCAAGTCTGGAAACTTTTAAGATGGGCCCTCATAAGTCTGGACTGCTAGAGCACAGATCTTCCAGTGGAACTTCAGCTACTGAAACACACATTGCAACATAGCATCATAAGGATTGCTGATACACCAGCTGAGGTTGTGAATAGATAATAATACTCACCAGAGATAGTAGCAGTTCTTGCATATGCAGTTGGTCGCCGGTCACAGGTCCACGCAATCAGACCGAACAGCGTAATAAACAGCAGCACACAGACCTGCGAGTGGATCTGCAAGCCATCGTGAAGACTATGATAGACTGGGATGAATTGAAGCACACCAAGTGGCATTGCTAACAGGCCAGTAATCAACGAGCAGACCAACTCCTTCAGCAGTCTGTCACACACATCAGACACATCCCCAACATTATCACTGCTCCTTAGTATTTATCTCACAGCCACATTCAAACTCAAACTGAATGTTGTCGCATCCAGCTTTTATTTAGGGATGCTGGTTTATAGTGAAGAATTTTCTTAAAATATGCAAGGCTTTTTAAGGCATGTGCAGGAAAATAAGCAGAATTTGGAGAAATATGTGGTGCATATTGTGGCATGTATGCTGCATATTTCCGGCATATGCCTCTCGGCCCTACCACCTATCCAACTTTGAGTGATGAAGAATCATAATCATGATCAAGATTAACATTAATAGGCCTATTCAGCACAGTTACGACATTTTCAACTTCAATTTCTTCCACGTCTAGTTGTAAATACCAATAATCATCTGCCGTCAAAAATATTTAATGGTCTTAAACAAATGTTGGAGAAGAAAAATGTGATTGCATATGCGAAAATACCATAAACCATTAAAAAAGCTGTTGTTGTCTGCAAAACATTTATAGACAACCACTTAAAAACACACACATAATGCAACGATGCTAAGGTTTCTAATTGAAACACAACCCAAGAATGCTAACAAATCCATGGCTAACCGACCCATCAGACTGCATCCTGTTCTCAGCATCAGACTTGTGTCCAATGAGATCCCGCGTTCCATTAAACAGAACTATGAAGCCAGCGGCAAATGCTGCATGAAAGTAATAACTTGTCCACGGCACGTGATAATGACGATCGAAGATATTAGGATCAGTGTCGTGCCATGTCCAGAACAACTGCTTAATGCCGACAATGTCGAATGGAACATCAAGCAACACCACCGACAGACCGACTGCGAACATATCAAAGGCTAATCAACTTCACCGTAACTCAAAAAACATGCCACCAAATTTTTGCCGATATCTGTAACTTATCTGTTATTGATAAAAAAAATTTTAAGGCTTAATTATGTGATTAACCATCATTCACTTCCACAGCTCAAAAAAAACAGGTATACAAACGGAAACAAGTTTGGCAAGCTGATGACCAATGACAATGCTCGACTCATTTTAGGTTTCACTGCATTCGATGCCAGCAGTATGCCAACAGTCTGTAGCAAAAGCTTTACTGCAGCAGCAGCAGCAGGTTATACATTCCTGTTGAATAAACTCATGGACCGAAACGGTAACGAACAGTAATTTGATGGAATTTTAGGCCATAGTTTATTGCATGCTACACTGCCAAACGACCAACAGCATCAAAAGTTCAACAAAGAAACAACAATCAAGGTCACAACATCACTTACTTAATGAGCAACAGTCTACCTATACTACCAGTATAGGTACTATAGGTCAGCAAATGTCAGAGAAAAGCATGAAAAGCAAACTGTGCATGATATGGCTAGAGAAAGTGCAAGTGTTAGAGCTAAGCTTAGATCAAGGTATAAGTGAAGCGCAAATGATACCTGCACACGGTTCAGCCCAGCGAGCCAGCCTGAGCCGTAACACAGCAGCATATGCTGTATAGATAAACACTGGATCTGTCAATCACAAATCAATCACACCAACGTCATCGATAGCATCAGCCAAAGTCTGTATGTTTAATATTCCATAACTGCTTGCACCACAGACTCAATGCTATGCTAATCTGTTAGTCCATCTGTCTCTCAGATGCCAAGTTTCCAATCAAATGCCATCACAAACTCACATCAGATTTAGTAGTGCACAATAACATTTGATGGGCTTGCTATGTAACAGACAAATACATTAAGTGGCTAAGTACTACCAAGCATGTCAGTAATCAAGCTAACAGCATGGAGTGCTTCAACCAGAGTTCAGACACCCAGGCATACACCAAATAAACCCAGTGGGTTGTACTGGGCAAACCTACTTAAAATACATTAAAAACCTGCTCCAACTGAAACCTGAAATCCAATTTTAGTTTCTTCTTCCTGTACACCATATTGAACAAAATTTTTAGTTACATTTTTAAACGTCAACATCTATAAATTTGCTATTTTTGGACATTTATTTAATGTGGCTAGCATTCAGAAGTGGTCAGTCTAATAATTGAAAACCAAAACTCATCAATTTGTGCCTTTTTAGACAAAATAAGCAGGTTCGGCCTTTGAAATAATCCTGGAGTTTTCAAGTCTGGCTTTAATCACACCCCGTTGAAGCTCTAGCATAGAGCATACACAGTTGCTAGCATTTCGAGTTAAAGCCATGGCCCAGTGGTCCCATGCAATATACAGACACAATAACAAGCATTAAACACAGTCAAATCTCATATGAGTGACATGTTAAACAATGTAAGGCACATGTTGAACGTTCAATACTGCCAGTTGTCATAGTTTTGCACAAACTAAACTTGATAAAAGATTGAACAAAATCATCAGAACCAGAAATTAGAGAGCTTAAATGTGAGATAATATTAACGCACACAAGAGAACGATATGGAGTGGAAGGCGTCTGCTGGACAGCATGACCATCGACTGAGCATGCCAGAAATTATCAATGTCAGGAATGACATAGCTGGCAGACTCCACGACAAGACTGTGAACAATTGTTGTGAACCACAGGTAAACATAGCGACCACCACACCGACAGGCTGCACAGACAGACAGACAGACAGACATGCAGACATACTGATACATAACATAATGTGCATAATAATGTATTAAATACATCACAGACAACAGCAGATAGACACAGCAGCCAACACCACAACAACATGCTGTATACGGATAAACAGACTGTCAGACAGATAAACACACAGACAGCACAGAATGTACAAGTAAATCTGTAAATACTAAACAAGTGTACATACACATAAACTGTAAAAATGTCCTCTTACCACATGTTCAATCATATGCAAGTGATGTTCTACACGAAAGAATCAAGCGACACTTGTAAGGACTGCTTAACCAGTCAAGCATCAAATCTAATGTAATAGAATTCAATGGTAATCTACTATCAGACGATACACTGCTATATAATTAATCCATCTTCTGTATGCTAAGAAAATCCCAGCAAATGCCTAGGCGAATTATTTTTGACACAAATATCTGTCTTTTATCAAACCAAGAGCAACAGATGCTGGATGACAAATACAGTTGACCATGACCAACCATGCTTGAAGGTAAGAAATGCCAGGAAGTAATAAACTATCTCTGCAATCAGATATGACCGATGATTCTGCCAAATGTGCCTTGGGCTACGAAATGAAACAAACGAAGTGTCGATCTAAAACAGACAACAGCAACACAGCAAGCATCAACCAACAACTAACTCAGAGCTTACATCAGCTACAGGAAACTATAGATGTGTAATGCTGCAGTATGCAATACTGTTATATTATACTGATATATTACCCATAAAGCAGACACAGATAATGGACTGCCAAGGACTAACAGTCAGTTAAGGGCAGCACAGATAAGAATTCTACTGTAAGTTCTTAAGCTTGACTCTAGACAGTCCTGTCAACAGGCAAGTGACCAGATGACCAGAATTCATCATCATCATCATCATCATCATCATCATATATTCGTTTAATGACAGTTGACATACGCAACTTCTATCAACGCAATCATGTCAAAAACATGCAAACATTTCTGAAAAACGTCCACTGTGTGTGCGGAAAGTAAACACAACTAACAAAACATACTCTAAATAGAAACTAATGTTTACAACAGATTAAAAATGTTAAAAACAGGCAACTTAAACATGCAAATAATATCCCGTCACATGTTCGTGGATTAGTAAATATCTTTGTATAACATTCTAATGAGGAAATCTCTATGGTTCAATTGAGTTGTTTTGGAAATTAAAGTTTTATTGTACGCTCTTGTTCTTGTGTTGTACTGCGTGTTTGTTCTGTTAGACAGGTACTGTTGGAGCACGTGATTGTTATTTGCTAAAATATGGCTAAACAATTTATCATCAGCTTCTTCAAACATTTTGGTAACAGTAAGAATGTCATCGCTGCAAGCCGTCGACATTGCTGCAGAAACGCTTCGAGCTTCATGCGGTCTGCGGCTGAACAGAATCCAGACCATGCCGGGGAACAGTACAGAAGTCGGCTGATCACCATCGACCTGAACACGTCGTGCGCAGATAACGCCGGCAAGCCGTGACTGCGTAATACTCGTAGTGAGTACAGTAGCCTCGAATATCCTGTCAGTAGATCGCTGACATGGTCGGCTGCGGTCAATCGATGGTTAATAACAACTCCAAGCACTGTCAAATTCAGATACTGAATATGACGCTGTGTGCCATGGCTAAGTTACAGCATGTTTTTGCGAGATCCCATTACTGTTTAACCTTAACCCTTAAGCTATTGCTACAACGCATGTGTGAATAAGCATGTTCTTACAAATTCCGAATCCATCACACTTATATTCTCACAACAGATTTCGTTATGAAAAAAAATTAAATCAAATACCACACACGAAGTTACGAACTCCAAAACATAAACAACCAAGAATATCAAACATGATTGATGGGCAATGAATATCAAAAAGTGATGGGTTTATGCACGGTGATACGTTCAGATCGCCGATCTGAGAATCTTGCACAAAAATTGATACCTCCAGATCGGCGATCTGAAAAGTATGTAAAAATTGAGACATTCAGATCAGCGATCTGAGCACGTGCGGTACCGAGTTTGCACACTCGTACCAGTCGACTAAAATACATTACCAATGTTACCAGTGTCCATCTCATCTATCTGTCCACCATCTATGTGGTGTAACGGTAGGGGACTTGACGATTAAATGGTCGAATGACTGTCTGCGGACAGGTTAACTATATCTTGTATAAATGTACAAAACATCAATTTATACACTTGTTAACGGCGACATGCAATGAGCGACACATCGAAAACAGCTAAAGTCAGAAAAAGGTGATATCACTCACCATCACATCGTTTAACTCTCAATGTGCTGTTGAATAATATCAATTTTACTTTCGACAAAACACAGTTGCTAACTAGTGATTCATGTGGCTTGGTAGTCTAGTGGTGTGTCAGACCCAGTGACTGCGAGGTCGGAGGTTCGATACCTAACCACTGCATTTTCAGGTAACAAAAAACTAACAACCTTGGGCAAGTTGTTCACACACCACAGCCCATCGGCGCGATGCCCCACTTTGGGGGCCCTGCCAACTAAATAACCAAATCAAACCAAAATCCGGGACTGAATTCTCAATCTTGGGAAACAGGATACATTTGTAATCCTGAGATCCCGTTTTTGGGATGAGGCTTACAGCTAGATTGGTTATTGTTTTAGTATCCCAATAGACATTTCATGCATAGGATGTAGCAGACCCCTACTGAAGGTAGACTATATCTGAACTGTAGGGTGAGACTGTCAAAATACAAATTACAGTGCACAGTACGACTCAAGCACGCATGAAATACTTTATTTCATTAGATGGCAAGTGATTTATGTATCATTAAACACTTGAATAAGTAAAATTTTAACAAATTTTTGTCATGTAAAAATCCCGGATAGATACGGTGCCAATTCCAGGATTCAGGATTGGTGAAAACAGCCAGGATCCCGGGATTCAAGATGTCAGAAATGTAATCCCTGGTATTAACAGTCTGCAACACAGTTATTCTTCCACAATACAGAATATGTCAAGTCGACAAACTAGTCTAGATCACGTTAACAGCGAGATTTCAGATCGAAAGTTCAGTCACTTTTGCTTCGTCTTCTTCCTGCTGTGTTCACCTTGAAAGTCCAAGGTGTCATTTGCTGACAGCAGTATGGCATTGTCAGCAGCTGAACTGTTGACATTATGACGCTTTCTCTTGCCAGTCTTCCTAGCTGTGTCAGTAGTCACACTGCTGACAGTATCAGTATGTGAACTCTCAGCAACTGAGCTGTCGACATCTTGGCATTTTCTTTTCTGAGCTTTTTTCTTTGTTGTATCAGGATCTCTGCAAACAACAACACGACAAACATACATGCTTGACACTTACATACTGATGTAGTCCTAGATTTTATTATTTAAAATGCTTAATCACTTTAAACCCCTCAATCAATAAATCAATCAAACAAGTTTTTTTTTAAAAAAATGGCAGTACAATTGCCATATTAAAGCTGGTTACAACAATCCATTCACAAATATAACAAAAAGTCTAGCTGTCACTTAGGAAATCAATTATATGCCAGTGTCCAAAGGCCAGTAAACGTGAACGAGAGGCCAGTTCAGTTCAGTACTCCTGCTTGGAGGGAATGAGAGGGTTGGCAGTAGAGAAATTTGACGATCATTAGTAGATGTCTTATTATCTGTTAATTGACTGATGCGTGCTGGCGCTAGACATCACTCTTTGTTGCATGCTGCAGAGTTTGCAGAGTCTGCAGTTGCAGATTCTGTCTGTCTGTCTGTCTGCTCTACTTATAGCTCTATGGACACTCCAATCGTAATGCTTGCTCAGAACAACCAACCGACCGAATTCGACAGAAGAAAAAAATAGTGGCACACGCTTGGCACTAAGCCAGTCATTAAACTCAGCGATATCATCAGACACTGCCGTTCCATCCTATCTGTTGTCCTATCTGTGTCAATAGCCACTTTGGCTATTTGACTTTGGCTCAGCTGTGTGCCAATTCTGGTCGGTCGATTGTCGCGCGGCGCAGCCGTGAGTGCAGTGGCGTACATGCAGTAATGTGGGGATTTATGTTACTTCCTGGGTTGTAAAAAATATTTATTTATTTATATATTTATTTATTATATGCCCAGTACTCAATTCCCGAGGGCTGAAATATCAAACTGCAAAAATCATGTCCAGACTGGTTACGATGCGGGCTCAGAAATTGCGAACGTGTAAGCTAGGCATGTTGCGTTGAAGCGTTGGACGGTGACTGACAAGCGCTGGAAAAACAATGTCGTTTCACGGGGGTCTGTCGTCACCTTGGTCAAATGCCTTCCGATTTGTGCCAAGAACTCCTGGGTGCTGACACTCATGGGTTCAAGTGTTTTCAGTGCCACTCGAAAAAAGTCGTGGGTGCCGCTGAGTGAGCTGTAGGCCTACTTGTTCCTTTTTCTGACAGCTGCAGTCTCAGCGGCACTGGCACTGGTGATGGCACTCTGCTGCAGATAAGCGTTTCCCAGAGTGTCGACCACTGTGACGTCCGAAGTGGCGCTGTGCCCAGAGTTCCATGGCAGCAATGTCAAACGGTCAGGCCGCTTGCCGTCATCACGGACCAGCCCGTGAGGTTCCTTCATGCTGGGAAACGCCGGCTCGAGTCAAAGCGTGCCAGATGACAGCAATGCTGTAGGGGTCTTACATGGTTGTCGTCCGTCATCTTCTGTAATGGGTGTATTGTAGCTAAACGGTGCAAGATAGGGCCCAGATTGCTATTGATCACTAATAGGAAGTCGCATACTGGCTTTCAAATGACATTAAAATCAATGACCTTGGATGACCTTGAACGCACTATGGTGTGCCAATCGTGTGGTATTGTGGCTACACTGTAAGTCGCAATAACCACCACGACATGCGTAAAGCGCGACAGTCATCTGAGCTAAGAGCTTGTAGTAACCATTTCGTTAATACATTTTGGCTGCAATACACCATGCAAATTTGGGGTTGAATTTTTTGGCATAGGGGTCGGCAATAGTACCGTTGGATAGGGCAGTGGTAAGTTAATATAGGGTGTCAATAGTAACCATGTACTGTACCTGAGCTGTGAGCTGTGGAGCAGACGAGTACAATTTGTTCTAATGTCTTTGTTTACTTTTCTCAGCTGACGCAGTTTCTGCGTCAGATCTCCCATCAATGAATCAAGATCTGTGGGCTGCAACAGACAGAAACACAAACGGACCTCTGCAAGTGAGCCGCATATCCATCATCTACTGCTAGACTGCTGGACTCAAACAAGTTGCAAACCTAACGTGTGTTCAGGTCGACTCAGCCTCCTACTCTCAGCGGTATGGGAAATGAGTAGTACAGAGTTATGAGTCATGACAACAAGCCTAATGCAGCTGGCTGGGGTTGTGGTATTTCAGTGTGGTGCACTGCACGTACAATTCATCTATCCTGTCCATATCTTCTATCATTACCATGAGTTGTGACTGCAAAGCAACTGAACTGTTTAACAGTACTCACTAAGGCAATGTCGTTACAGATCACTAGGGCGCACAGTTTTCCGCGGCAAATTTTGCCAAATTCCGCGGACCATTTTGCAAAATTCTGCGGCTCACTGCGGCAAAATTGTTCAAATTCTGCGGCTCACCTTAACGTTTACGTTTATGAGTAAACTGAGCTCTGTCCAATCAAAAAACTTTAGTTACCGAAGGCTGGCATTGTGCTCAGTTATGCTAGCAACATTAAAAGAAAATTATCAATCTTTTTCTTATTTTTCAAAGAGCAATCTGTCAAGTCAAATTGCGTTTATTTGTGATTGTGTGCTGTACTGTGATGGCTATTAGTAGGGCTCACACAGTTTTAAGCAGTTTAGTTTGAACTTTTATTTTTTTAATTAGTCTATCTAGACTATGTTTATAATTAGTCTATTTAGTTACGTTGTGATGCCGACGATTGTATTGGCTATCGACCATTACTCAATTTTTGCAAATTCCGTGAAATTCCGTGAAAATATCAAAATGCCATGGTAAAGGGCAAATTCCGTGGCTTGGCTCGAAATTCTATGACCCGTGGAGAACTGTGGACCCTACAGCTACAGTTCACTAGCATTACAGCTCATTGGCACATAATGTGCCGTAGTGTCATTAGTTAATATTGATTGGCTGGCAGTTTCGTGATGGAAAAACACTTCTGGTTATGTATGCAGAGCTATAGCAAATACCACCACTTTAACTTTTAGAAGCAGCAGCAGAAATAGAATGAAAAACATGTTATGACTCAGACATCTTGGTTGATTTCATTCATTGCTACAGTTGCACCTTTTGTCATTTTTTCTCTTTTTTTGTTATCAAGCAATAGTCTTCAGGCCCCTACAGGAGAGGCCTGGGCTAATGCCTCTTCTTCCTACAGCGCCTCAGATCCGGGCCTAGTGACTCTTCAAAAGTAAAGCCGTGACCGACCTGTGTGATACTGAAGTGATCATTGATGCTGAATACACGAGACAGCAGTGACAGCAGAAGACTCAAATATCCTGGTTTGACTTCAGTCATGTCGACTTTCAACACAGTCTACACGTTAACAAACAGTACAGCCCCATTCATTCACATTTGGTTAACAGCTGAGTTCGCACTCCAGACTGCAAGAACTGAAAAATCACTTATTCGTCCTTCAGAGCAATTGGCCTACGGTTTTACTTTTGATATCAATTCTTCACTAATGCAAATATTACTAAAAAGCTCAGTAAACAAAAAAACAAAATTCAACACAAACTACAACAGAAGCAGCATAATGTTAGACAATACCTGCACTATGGTGGCAATCAGTTGGTCAGAAAATAGCTTCCAATCTGCCATGCCCATAAGCTGAACCTGTGCAACAAAATCAAAAACATACAGCACCAATAAACAACTGTAACCCATACCAAGTCTTTGTCATAACTTCATCAAATATTAACAACTATCAAAAAGTTTTTTCCCCGGCTTACGTAGCAAAAAATCTGCAACAAAGCAAAATGTGTTAATTATCACACCACAACTGAAAAGCAGTGCCAAAGAGTGTAAACTAGGAAGTAAAGCAACGTACCATTTGTCTCTTGACAGAAGCAAGCAGCCACGAGCACACTTTAGTCTGTAACTCACAAACAAGCAAATATCATATGATACAGCTCTAAAAATAAACCAAAAAAACCTCCAAAACACAACTAGAGCCCAGCCGTCACGAAGAAAACCAACCTTAGTCGCCGCACATAAAGGCCAGCAAATGTAAACGTTGTTTCTTATTCCCATAACTTTCGATTTAACGTAAACTTCTGGCACTGTCCCGAAATAACTATGCTTGCTGCCAAAATGCTGCAGACAGTGACACAGTTACTGTTAAGAGCCTATAGCCTATAGGAATTCACCTACCCCCTCGTAATGCCGCTTTCTCCTCGTCCTCCAATATGCAGCATTCTGAGATTGATGACTGTCTGGAGAATGACAGGGAAGATTGTTAGAACTACCATTACTGTTACATGTGCATACTCATAATGGCGAGTTCTTACAATTTCAAGTTTAGGTCGTTTCTGTCTTTTACGTTTCATATTAAGTTTCTGTGGCACTGCCTGGAAAAACCATCCCCGAAATGACCTATACTGTGTGTCAAGTAAGATGTTAAACCCTACACACTCACTCACTCACTCATTTAATGGCAGCATCATCGACCCCCTCTATTACATCTCATTTAGCCACAATACAAAACGACAACGAAGAGATGACGAGTCATACAATAGGCACGACTATTAGTACAATCGGCTAAATGCATTAGTGACCGACCAGAGACCAACCAGAATGAACTATGTTAAATATGCACATTTGCTTGCAAATGTAACAATGTTTGTGCTGGAAGCTGCAAAGCATGCTGGTTAGGACTGACTGTGGTCTTTCTGTTCATTCACCAACTCATTCAGAGTGAAGCTAGTTTGAGTAGTTGTTACAATAACAACTAGAAATTACTCAGTCAGCGCCACACTAATGATCAGATTCAGGAATGACTAGCGGCAAAATACCAGAGATCAGACAACACAGACAGTAAGAGACAAACAGAAAGAAGGACAGAGAGACATACAGACAGACAGACGTACCCTGGAGAAGACCCGTATGTCTGGCGATGTGACATAGTGCACCATGAGTGACAGCATTGACTGAGACAGCAAATCCTGATCGCACAAAGACACAAGACGACTTTCACTAAACTGTTACGTAGGCACTGCTTGTCCCTACCACTACGTCTGGAGTGGCCTAATGAGTCATGAGTCAGTAGAGTCTCGCAAACAAAACAGACGACAGCATAGGCTTACATTACCTACTGTGGAATAAATGCATTAAACCACTCACTAATTCCACCCGAGGCAGTGCTTTTACACAAAATAATCACTATTCAGGCACATAGACACTCAGCCTTCTACTCTCCATGGGATGGTAAATGGAGTACCAGCTTTCAAACTGTGTAGTAACAAATGACACTGAACATAGACACTATAGCTGCCTACTGATATGTTTATCAAACAAACTGGGGACCTGGGGCCAAATTTTCGAAACTTTCCTGATATTTTTCAAAGATCTTCCTATGTCAGATGATTTAGGAATTCTAATAAAGTTTTCTTTTCCGAATTTTCGACGGCTTTCTTTGCATTTCTGAAGAACTTCTTCTTTTCTTATCTTCCTAAACTAGTTCAACCAATCAGATGCACTTATACCGACCATGTGACATAATCAAAACTTCTTTAGAAAACTTCTTATCTTACCACGTCCACGGGAAACGCATTTTACACACCGCTTCGTTTTTTTAACTTGACCAAACGTCAATTTCCTTTACTTACTTATTGTTCATTTTACTGCAGCGTTATGCAAATAACCTATGATGTCACATATGACGTCTAAGCTAAGTGTCAACATTGCGTACTTTTTTGCAAATTTCGTTTTATTATGCAGCTTTCTCCATGCAGGACAAGGTTAGTGCTTTCCTACATATTTGCCTAAATTCTTCCTAAGAAGTTTTCAAAGAGGTTTCGAAAATTGTGCACCCTTTCTCAAAATTGAGATCTTCCAAAGACATTTTCGGAAGAAGTTTCGAAAATCCGCATACTTTCTTTGAAAAAGAAGTCTTCCAAAGATCTTCCTAAGAAGTTTCAAAAATTTGGTCCATGTTTCTTACTATTATATTATTACCATACCCATATATCCTCAATCTGTTCAAATTAGACCAGACCAGCAACTCAAGCAAAAAATAAATTTGATGCAGCCGAGTTACTAAAGACTCAAAGTCCAGAACTACAGCACACAGCTGTCACCAACAAAACACAGAGAGACAGCGCAGAATTAGATATACAGTACTTGTGCAAGCACTAGATACCACACTGCTGGAGTGGGTAAGCAAGTATGCAGTATGAGCTTATATCACTTCAGACAGTGTGGTATCTTACTTAAACCGTGCTCAGATCGCTTTGACTCCACCAGTTTGCTTAGTGATGCATTACGCTTTGACTCCACCAGTTTGCTTAGTGATGCATTACTGCAGACGCATGTTGCGTAAACAATACCAGTGTGAGATGAGTGTGATTTAAGTGAGCATAAGAGTTCTGTTAGTACTGACCGGACGTCGCAGAAAAAGTTCTTCCACAAACACATGATTGACACCCAAACCTCTGCACACAGCACAGTAGCATCAATACAGAACACATTTCAGCATCAATGCATAACAAAACAACTTCCCCTACAAATAAGTAATTGATAAAACAACAGCACGTTCTCAAGTTATAAGGAAAAAATATCTGCAGTAAAACAGAAGTCCACTCCGAAAACTACCATTTCTGGGTGAACTAATAACAGCAGTATCAAACCAGCAGGTAAAGATAAAGGTCCGGTACTTGCTATAGTGCTTCTTACACACTCATTACTAAACTAAACTGTACATAATTATTTACTCAAGGATGGTGTTGTGATGCATGTATTTCTTAGATAGCATGAAAAAGAAGAAAGTTTAGCAAATGTAACACAGTGCATAGGAAAGATACTTCAGTTAATCTACCAAGCAAATGCTTCACAATACGTTAGGGTGCATGTCTCCATGAAATAAACACAGCAGTCCAACAGTCCGTTCTGAATCAAAAGACAGCGATGTCCGTAGACAGCGAGTGAGATCAACTATCACTGAGACTTTAGTCTATGACCAAAGTTTGGAAAGTCAAGACCAAATTTTTCATGCTAGCAAATGCTGTAAATCTAAAACTTTAGCTTTAGACCTCACCAAGGCTTTCAAATCACTTCCTGGCTTCCTGATGATGTCTACTCATAATATGTGCCACTGATGAAAACTTTGTTTAAGAGGCACTTCATGACTGACAACAGTTTACTTGAATGAACAACCAAGTGACACTGATGCAGCAAAAGATTACTTACTTCTTCTCGCAGAAGTCACGTATGAGACCCATCAGCATCTCGTTAACTCGCTGCTGGTGATGGCCTAAATCTGTTGCTGCTGCTGACGATGATGTTGCTGAGGCTGAAAGCTCTGATGAAGACAAAGTTGAGTCCGATGTTGGAGGCTGGTTGAAGCCAGTGGCGAGGATAATACGCAACTGAACAGCACACACGACAGAGAAACAGCTTAAAAACCACATCTCTAACTGCCTTTCCCCTCAATGACTACTTGTCTGATCCAACTATAAATTCAACTGCCACTGCCACTGCATCTCAAATCTTCCAACATCTATACGTGTGCTATCTCGCAGACACAGCCACAGACTGACGATGGGACAGAAGGAGTCTTATGGCAGCTGGTTTGCAGCTACAGAACAACATTCCGATTGAGATCAGACAGAGAAACATTACCTACAAACATCACAAGCAATTACTTAAATCATTTTTGTACGTTTAGGCTGCAGCACATTGTGACTTGTTTGCTTAACTGTGACAGCTACATGTCAGAGTGCTCAAATCCAGTCTGACAGGACAAATGAACACAGTCAAGGCAAGTGCCAACCCAACAAATTCACGACTCATGTATCTTCTGTACGAGACAATACAATACACAATGAATTTATATAGTGCAGAGGCACAGAAAGTTTCTAGTGCAATGCAGCATTGAAATTAGTAAAGAGCAAGCAGAAATGTTCTAAATAGTGTCATAATACACACAACTGCTGTTGATGTAGCATCCCGAAGGAGCTACGAGGGTCGTTCGATAAATAAGGTACAAAACAGCGTCATTTTGATAGTTTTCCAAACACTAAAAATTTGAAATATACGTTTTGTAGGAAACTTAATTCTCAGTAGCAGCTGTGAGTTTTGTTATGATGACGTCACTATGATGTCATTCATTAGCATTAAATTCGGCGACGTTCCCACTGAAATACTCCTGTACCGAACAGTGCACTGTTATTGTTTTGTTAGTGGGCAACCAAACTTAATGCAAATCAGATTAATTCTGAGATGCATCCAGTATATAGCAATAAGTGTTTTAAGAAGTAAACAGTACACTTTTGGTGCAAGAAATTGCTAGGTAGGCAAAAATTTGCATCATATACGGAGGTGCAATTAGTCATTCTTCAGAGGCATGGACAGCAACCAGCATCGTTTTTTTGCATTGGGTATTCAAAAGCTTGTTAACAGATAAAGCAAATGTTTAAACAAACTTTAACAATTATGTTAAAATATGAACCAATAATCTTTAACATTTAAAGAGGTGACATCAACTTGTTAACTCTATTTTTTTTCTTCTTTTTATGATGTTTGTCACTAACGAGTGTGACAGAATACTGCTGGAGAAAATAATACATAGAGACTGCATTCTCTGAACGGATGACCTCACAATAACGATGTCATCATCCAAAACATTTCTACCCATGTTCAAAATAAAATTTCCTACAAAACATATATTTCAGATTTTTCATATTTAGACAAATAACACAATAACGCCCTTTTGTAACTTATTTATCGAACAACCCTCATATATACTATCTAGTATGAATATTGTTAACAGAAATAATAAAAACTTACAACAAAAAGAAAAGCAGACATCAGGCTTTTGACATCGTCACGCTTTGTAACTGTAACGACATAGTCTCAGCTTTACATATTATAAAATAGCATACATCAACCAACAGCCATTCACATGCACAGCACAATCATATATCATTTTGCTTTATCTCTGCTAGGCATCAAAAAAATAATGAAAATCTACATACGTGGATATGAGATCGAAAAAGATAAATTTTAATCAATAAATAATATATCTGTGATGACAAAAATTTATGATTAACTTACATCAGAACTACATGCAATCGATTCATCAAGCAAGATTACAACTCAGACCTTTTGTTGATCGCGCAATGAGGTCAGATGAAAGATCAAACAAATGATCAGCTGTCAACGACCTGTCATGTCTCAACTAACACAACACATACGCACAAACATTTACTCACCCAAACTCTAACCGTCTCCCTAACACACAGATATTCACTGAGCCTAGCATTGAGTAACCCAAACCATAACCACAACAGTATTAGTATTATTATGGTACGAGCTGAGCGCCACAATGTGAGAATAAATTCTGCAAGGAAAACTAAAACAAGAATTAAACAGGGTGTTTACGAACAAACTGACGGTTGTTTGGAGACAGAAAACTGCGGATAAGTAGTTAAGTTTTGAGGCAATGCCTAAATATGTTCAGTGATGATGCTAATGCAACAGTTGCTGGAAGACTATTAATACTTAGCAAAACCCCAATAACCAGTCGTCAATGAGTGCTGATTAGTAAATGCTCTATAATAACATTCAATTACGGACCGAAGTAACTACACACTCAGTATTAAAATGATGTCCACTACAAGACTCAAACTGGTTTGCCTGCGGCTTACAATGCAAATTCGACTGCGTTTCTGACTGCCACAAGTGTGACGGACAGGCAGACCACACTATGGTGACTTCTGTTGCAATAGCTAACATCACTGATAATAACAGTGGTGATAAGCAAATGTGACCGACTTTCTTTGGTTGGCAGACTTCAGAGAGAACCCGGCGGGCACGACGGCTCAACTCCTGAGACTCTTTGGCACCAGCGGTATGTCGACCAGTCATTACGTCACACAGAGGCACAACCAGCAACTAGACACAGGCAGACAGACAGACACTTAGAGACACACACAGAGACAGTGCAGTGAGTCTTTAGCTGTACTACTGGCACTAATGGCAGTGAGTGAGTGAGTAGGGTTTAACGTCCCACCCGACACAGTGTAGGTCATTTTGAAGACAGAGCTTTTCCAGGCAGATGCACACATACAAACACACAAACACATAATGAAACACAAAATTTGACCCGTACAGAAAAAAACAGATAAGGAACACACTAAACACAAAATATCAATCCTAACCTAAAATTGTAAGAACTGACCATCACGAGTGTGCATATATAACAGTAATAGCAGTTCTAATAATAATGATGAAAACGTTTAGTCAAGCTTTTAACTGGCAAACAGCCAGTGTCATTATCTCATTGCTGTTGTCACAAAGGTACTACTAGTCTAAAGGGCTCATCATTACAACAATCTCACTGCTCTGTCAGTCAATTTCTTCTTAAACTGAATACTTCTGATCACCTACTACATTAACTTTGTCCTCAACTTATATGCAACAGGGTTATAAATCAATAGTTATCTATGTTATGCTGGCCCAAGGCCAAATCTTTTGATCACTAATGCATGCCAAATATCGTATTCATTTCTGTTACAATGCATCAAACTAAAACATTTGTAAAGAGGAAATGTTAATAAGCAGTAACTGATATAATAATTACCACTAGCATGTGATCAGCATCACAGTGATGGGCAAACAGCTCGATTAGTTCCAGACACCTGACCGACAAATGCACAACAAACACTTGCAACTGACACGACTCAAAAATCATTGACATAAATTTTGAAAACAGATGCATGCACACCCCAACTCACTATCGATAGCTAAAGGATTCTACTTCTGGCCATTCCAGTGTCAGGCAGCAACATGGCTCAGGGCCTAAAAATGGAGATGAACTGCGAGATAGTGATGATGATTATGGGTGACTTCACCTTTTTTACAGCAACAATACAGAATATACAAGTTAATATAAGTGTCATCATCGTCGATCTTGGTACAATCACAATAGTGCCACAATAAACAGAGAGTAACAGCAACCACATGAGCATAGCTAAGCTTATTAGTTACGAGGCAACCACTCTACATTATCAAATCTTCAAAAGGCCGAATGTAACTTCAAGCCCACTCATGTAATCTGTCAGCAGTGCAGATGCATCGACATAAGCCATTATTGAAATCGCCATACTGGCTGCCTGTGTGCACGTGTCTAAATGAATTATAAAGTACGTTGTAGCTTATTACAATCTACACTGTGTCTCAAAAAACATCTTCAACATTTTTGACTGTAACTTTAAAACCAATTACCAGATTTTGATAATTTTTGGTAGGAATATTCCTGACACAACTTGCCATCAAATTGCCATTCAGTTTTCCACCTCACCCAACGTATGCTTCTGCACTATCTAGAGAAATCAGATCAAGCGAAATATATCTCAAAATAAACAGAAAACCTGAAAAAACATGCCCGACATTATCGATCGTAACTTGAAAAAAGATTAGCACATTTTAATAATTTTTGGCAGGAATATTTCTGACACCACTGGCTAGTGAATAAGTGTTTTAGTTTCCACCTCAACCATCGTCTGCTTTTGCACTACCTGGAGAAATCAGACCAAGCATAATACGTGTTGAAATGAATGAAAAACGTGGATAAATTCCATCTATCCTAATCTGTGGACTCCAACAGCTGGTCTATTGCAAGGTTTGACTGTCATGCAGCAGTGTGTGTACCAGATAAAGTTTAGGAATGTTTGTGAAGTCAAGAAGCGACTGGTACAGTCTGGATTCGTCTGAAGCAAAACATTATCGATACTGCTGTCAATGTACGGAGAAAGCGTCTCCTTGCCTGTGTTCACATGGTGGGCCAACACTTCAAGCAATTTTACTGCAGGCAGTTAAAAATAAACAACTAAATGAAATGTCAGCCAAAGTGTCAGAAATGTGAACAAAATGTGTTTTCACGTGTTATGTTAATTAAGTAATCATATCGCATTGAATAAAAAAGTGATATTTCGCTGTTGTGTTTTGCCCAGGTAGTGCAGAAACAAACGTTGGGTGAGGTGGGAAACTAAATAGTCATTTGATGGCAAGTTGTGTCAAAAATATTCATACCAAAAATTATCAAAATCTGGTAATTGGTTTTCACGTTAGAGTCGAAAATGTTGGGGATGTTTTTTGAGACACAGTGTATAAATCAGTAACAGTACAAAGAGCCTGCCTCATTCTGTAGTCATGGAGCTGAGTGGCTTTGTCGTGGTCGAGTCGTTTTGTTGACTTTGCCAAGCTTCTGAAAGCAGCTGCTAACTTTGCATCCTGTTTGAACATGGCCTCATCATCCAAGTCACTCTCGTCCTGGGCACAATGAAATAACAAAAACATTAAATATTTTACGATTAATCAACTGAGCTGATTGTAACTCTAACCCTAATAACCACACGAGCCAAATGAATGTTAGCCAAGTCATAACTGGAGCTGTACTGAATATTCCATTCTCTTCGATCGGAAGTAGGCCGAATAGTGTATTCGTATTTGACCGAATAGTAATGCTGAAAAAAAGGCCGAATACAAATAATGAGCGCATTGCTGCTCTCTGTACCTCCATTTAGCCGTATAGACAGCTGTGTCTCAGCATTAGCATGCCTAAAATATGCATTATGACATTTCCTCAATTATTTATTTTGCACACTGTCAAAAGTCTGTTGTGAATCACTGTCGTATCACTGTTAGTATCATTCGTTCAACATGCATACAAATTACAAAATGTCCAGTTTTAAAATTTCTCACCACACTGTTGTGTGTTTGAATTCCGAATAGTAACAACTACTATTCGATACAGCCCCAGTCACTAAAAACTGACACATGAGTTACTCGAGCCCTGGGTAACATTTACACCAATTTTGCTTTTTTCCCACACCTTTTGTTTTTCGAGCTAAAGTGCATACGAGATAGAAGTACAGAGAGACAGACAAATGGACAAAACCAGTGTCCCATAATGTGAGCCTATTAGAATGGTCACGTAATAATATACACTACGTTGATGAGAAAGTACGGTAGTACCTCAACATCGCTGTGGGCAGCCGCATCACCAAGTGCTGATCTGACTTTATCACGCACTGCAGCATCAATCTCAGCTTCAGAATCAGCATCTGTATCTGTGTCGGAATTATCATCATCTGCCATCTCTTTATCACCATCATTGTCGTCGTCATTATCGTTGCTGTTGTTGTCATCTCCCAACGTCACTGCAACGGACAGTTGTCAATACACATACAAAGTCTGCAATATTTTATTTCACTGCACTTCACGACTGGTAGCGATACCGATATGTAGCTATTTGCAAATACCTACCTATTCGCTAGTGGCTGAATAAAATTTTTTTAATAAACCTTTATTCCTTACTCCTTTCCTCGAGTAGTATTTTGCTCGACTATAAAAATAAAACTGAACTGTCGTCCACATCTTCATCAAATTTTCAATTAATTTTATAAAAATCATCAATGTTCAGCTTTTTCCCTCTCGATTCACTATGACAAAATCCGCAATAAAAATGAACACTATAGATCCAAGTGCAGTTTAGACATGTTGCTACATTACCTTGTGAAACATTAAGAGTTTTGCATCGTATTTGTTTTTTGAATGACAGTATATGCAGTACAAAAAATAATTAAACATACTTTCCACATCATCATCATCATCTTGATCATCATCACTGAATGCCAGAACATTATCATCATCAGCAGCAGCAGCATCTGCAGACGGCTTCAGAACCTACACACAAACCATAACCAGACTGATACAAATCATACCCACTACCCAGACTGCCGTTGACACATATAAATGCACTCAGATGATGATGTCATCATCTAAAGCACCTAACTACTTCATGGTTACCTTCAAGTAGCTCTGCTATTAAGGCAATTCTACGGTGACTGATTTACTCATCGACTAACTAACTGATTAACAAGCTGGTAGGCAATATGGTTTCTAACTGCTATACCTGACAGCCGACCTGTGAACAGACATACAGAGTCGAACATGGACACACTTTCTGACAACAAAGGGTTGCTTGCAGCTTAATGTGTCGCTAGTCAACAGACTGCCAAATGGACGAAACAACTGACTGTTCTGCTGCACTGTGCATACTATGACAAACTCGTGCAACTTCTACAGTACGGAGGCATGGCATGCTACCATCAGCGATGAGTTAAACACTGGAAGTCGGAATGAACTGAGCAATCAGCTTTAACAGATGTCTGCCTAAAGTAAAGTATTTCAGTAGCTGAATGCTGCATGCAGTTTAGCCACAAAGTAAAAAAATAAAGATTAGTTTTGTAGCATTCTTTACCAATTAAAATTCAACACTAAATAGTAAAGTTGGATGTTTCCGAATAGACACATAGGTTAAAACAGATTACTTACTGTCTGAAGCAGTGACACCTTGTGGACAGTCATTCCAAAAAAGGCACTGCCAAAACGTCAACAGAAATATTAAAATACAGGCCACATTCTGACAAATTTTATGGATAACTTATGAAGTAAGTTATCTAGAGCACCATTGTGTGAATACAGCCATTAGTAAAAAGTGCTTTGTCTACTCACTTGAGTAAAAAGCTGAAGACTCCAAGGCTGCAAGGAGTGAGAAGTGAGTTGTATTATAGTCCGATGTGGGGTGTCAGGCTATGTAAGTGTCAAGTGAGGTCAAACGAATCGTTAGTATTACGTGAAAACTACCCACTTGAGTGATGAGCTGAAGACTGGAAGGCTGCGTGAAATGAGGAACAAGTTGTGCGAATGAGAGGTTGACAATAACACGTGGCACGGAGTTATCATCACGAGACAACAGACTCATTAACACATCAATCAGTACGTCCATCCATGCTGGATCATTCGCACCTACATCAGCACTCATCTTCATCATCATCATTATCATCAGCAGCAGCAGCAGCAGTGAACTGGAATATTTAAACACTGACACAACCGTCTCAAAACTGACAATTGCAAAAACTTTTTTCTTCTCAGTCTTGGTCTCAGTGACAAGTTACTAGTCCGAAAGAGCACTAATCTAAAATTGGCTATAACTCACTCGATCTGATGTAGACAAAGGCCACCATAGTCAAGGATTGTCATAGCAAAGGTCCGTCGAAGCCAAAGATGCAGTCTATCCCTATGCCTTACCCTTCACTAACCCTAACCCTAACCCTAACCCTAACTCTAACCCTAGCGCAAACCTTCACGATGTTTGAACTCATGCCCCTTGAGACTAGTGAACTGTCCCAGATAACTCAGTCTTGTTCTTAAAGTGTATCATCTTTGTGATTGGAAACGCTTTGCCTTGGCAGTCTGTAACTGTTATTGTTTAAGTTTCATCAGTGCAGGTCAATTCGCATAATGATCTACTGATCTGGTCCCTAGTACTTTGTAGAATTCATTTTCCCTGACTTTCCAAGAAAAAATGAATCATTTTCTCTGACTAATTTGTTCACGTGAAATAGCAATAAAACAACATTAGTTGTATTATTATATCAAACTATACCATAAGCTGGATATGGCTAATTGCCAGATTGAACTGAAATCACCAAATTGGGACGAAAGAAGCATAATAATGTTCATTTTTGCACCCAGGTACTTTTACATTCCCTGACCGTGAGTTTTCACTGACTTTCCCAAACTTCTTAAAATTCCCAGACTTTCCCTGACTGTAAAAACCATGACTAATAAGCAACTCAACACTTACTGGCTAAGCAGCTCAAGAACTCCAAAATTCTACTACTACCAAGCTAACTTGATAATGAAAGGTCAGAAATCATCCTTCTGTGTCTCAATTAATGATGGTCTTATAGTCTCTAGTTCCTGGTCAAGTACTTAGCCTTAATCCTTGCTTGTATAATGTTAGTCTGTAGAGTTCTGAGGTGTAGTTAACTGAATTAGTCTATTAGCCTAACAATAACATTACATCAAACCTGTTGCTGAATCTTTAACCACATCATCACCATCATCACCACCAGCATCACAAGTTGCTTTCCTGTAGCAGACTTCCAGCTCCTTCACACATGATTACCAACTATCCATTCACTGACCATTATCCACTACTAAGTTATGCTTATAGATACATTGAAATTATAACATCTCCTTTTTACGCAACGCAACTGCACCAGTTCACCATTTTTCAGTATACTGCCACTGCTCATAATTTGTACGAAATTTTGATTCTTTTTTTTACTCCAAACAGCAACCGCAACGACAAATTTGGTGTAGATAAAAAAAGAGAAAAAATTCACCGACCTGAAGGAAATCTGAAGCCACATCAGGTCTAACAAACAGCTGTAGGGCACCATGCAGAAACAACAGTTCAAAAGCAACGTGTAAGCCAGGTTTTTCGAGCACTTGCACCTGCAAAAACACATCACCTAGGTTATCTGATGATTTTCAACACACACAGAACAACATCTATACCATAATTTAAATAAAACGACACTCTTACAAAATAAAAAACCACTAGTAACGTACAGCATGCAAATTTCTGCAAAAATGTTCAGTTAAATTCTGGCAATGATTTTGTATTTCATTTCTGCCATTTTTCTGACTGTGAGCAAATTTTGTGCAGTATTTTTGAAATTAAACTTGCGATGAACATGCACCTGCATGAGCTGTGTCACTGACTTTCGATTTTTTGAAAATATAACCTAAGCAGCATACCTATGTGATAACCTAACCAGTTTACTTATGTGGAGAATGCACTAGCTAGTAGCAACAAAGTTACACACAAACAAATTCATGGTCAAGCAAACAGATAGATGAAAGATACAAAAACACTATTATTCATGTGCTGCCATCTACGTAGTGAACAGTGAAAGCCCACAGCCAGCCCAACAACCTATTCTTAACCCTAACCACCCTAACCCTGAGCCTAACCCATCAATCCTAAGCCTAGCTCATCAGCATTGGTAGAGGCATAAAAGCACGTGCACCTTGTTGTGAATATCGGTGATGACTGCCATGACTTGCTGCAATGTCTGACGATGAACATTCATTGAGTCCGTGATACATTTCACATTCTCTGCATGACTTAACAACACCTGCCCGCATCATCAACCACAGCTTTACTTGTCAACGACATACGAACTCAACACTAACACAATCACACAATATGTACCAGACGTTTAAAGGCCAAGTCACATGAAAAAACGATACTGGATAAATAAGCGTAGAATGTACGACTGATTAAAAATACGCTGATCAATTGAAATAAAAACATTGCTTTACATTAATTTTAATAAATGTAATGTTGTGCAAACCAAATGATGACTTCACATACAGTGAGTGGCCAAAAGTGAATAACCAAGATGGTGCCACTGTGTAATTACGAATTACCAGCAAGTGGCTGACAAGATTAAACGCATGTTTGTGAGAAAAAAACTAAAGAAAGTTATCTGTAAAGATTAGTAATTGGTCAAATAATTTTTGGCTGTAATGAACAATTGCAGTTTTTCAATAAGGAGGCACATAAGCTGCGAATATAAGCAAAAGACAGTGGCACCCATATTCCACTGACTGCTCCAATTAAATCTTCTTGCATTTTGATGTTGGTCAGTTTATTCTGGAGCCTCAATTTAATTGTTCACCATATATTTTCTGTTACATCTATGTCTTAACTCTACACAGGCCACGTCACACTAGATATCCATTTTTCCATTTTCCAGCTTTTTGGTGAATTTTTAGTGGTGTGCCGGAGTGATATAAATAATCGTGTAATATAAAAGGCTTTTCACAGCTTTATTAATAACAATCAGCTACAAATTAGCATCCAGAAAATTTGTAGGCTTTTTAGCATCAACATGACTATGGGCTGGAATTAGTATTCCTACACTATTGTAAGTTATGCATCCAAAAAATACAATGGGTATTTGTGAAGGAAACCATTTTGCCATTACACTCTGGTAGCCACACTTCGCGGCTGATTTTCCGTAGTATTTCCGTTACAATGTTTATTCAAAAACTTCAAATGTATGCATGACTCTCTCCTAGATATTTGACCATATCAACATGAGTAAAATCTTTGTTCAGTAACTTCAACCAGTCATTTTAACACAGGCACTTATTGATTCATTATTACGTTATCCGTTCACAATAATCTACCCAGCGTAAATACAGTTACGCACACACTGACGTCATTTTGACGCCAGTGCACGCTCACGTAACGTAGCTACTTAACGCGATCAAAAAACAATCAATATGTTGAACAATTTAAAATTTTTGCTTCAATGCTTCTGCAAACGCTTTGTGGAGGCACATTTTTGCCTGTGCATTTTGGCAGCCACACTTCGTGGGCAATTTTTCCACAGTATTTCAGCTATATTATTTTTTTGAAAACCTGAAATATATGAGTGATGCTTTCCTGCATATTTATCAACATTGGTGCCAGCAAAACTTTCGTTGATTAACTAGAGACAATCATTTCAACACAATCCCTTTCTGTTTTTTGCTTACCTTAACCGTTCACAAACATCTATTCTGCATAGATATAATGATGTCACACATAATTAGGGATGTAATCCAATATTCGATTATTCGGTATTTGTTCGATTTGTTCAAATTCCGAATTAGATTTTGGGTTGTTTGATATTCGGATTTATTTGTTAATTTATGCGGCGATATATGTTGAATGTACAATAAACCATAGTTGCTGCAAACAATGGCTCCATGTTGTTTATTTCGCTTATTAGTA
>Ga0209367_1000836_pt1 | contig 34601 bp, 30 predicted proteins | sample WorMetLIZISLAND2_FD_187412 | JGI IMG/M metagenome (GOLD analysis project Ga0209367, IMG submission 187412) | Marine gutless worms symbiont microbial communities from Max Planck institute for Marine Microbiology, Germany - Olavius geniculatus... ... | reverse complement strand
TATTCTAACGGAGCTATTAAACCTGCGCTAAATCGGAGAAGTTTACTGTTGACTTTTGTGCATATTCCGCCCGGCACGGCCACGGTACCCGGTATAGGCGACCACAGATTCCGATTGATTCCAGGCAATGGTTCCGGATGAAGCTGGCCACACATTCCGGAGCATTCCGGCCACCTTCCATTATTTTAATCTGATAGACGACAGCGACGCGACGAAGAACTTCTTGAACCAGTACAATGCATTTTCTGATCCAAATAGCGACGAACCGAAATTCGTCGTTATTCTGGACTATAAAATCGATTCTCCTTACAGAGATGTCGAGCATTTAAACTTCATGCGATTTTTGGAATGGGCCGGAAAATAATGGTTTAATCTCTGTGAAGTTCAATGTTCATGCTTTTTCCGGCGAATCAGGCAATCGCTCTGGCGATGCTTTTTTTGTCAGCACCCAAAGCCAGCAACGATTTTACAAGCAGGTTAGCAGATTCCGATTCTCATGATTATTGAACCTTTTTTATCCTGGTTATCCAAACAATACCTTTTCAAGTTTTGCCGCTGCTTTTTTTCGTTTGTCCAGATTCATGCGATCCAGATTCAATACCTTCCACTGAATAGCAGGCAATCGCTCGGCATCCGGCAAAGCAAATGTATTCCAATCAGGCGAACCTTGTTTCAGTGCCAATAGAAAGTTGCGGTCTGCGTCGGTAATCGCAGTATGGATTTCGCGGATCATTTTTGCAAAGGTTTCCTCCAGTTGCTCAATACTGACCGGTGTGTAAGTCATACCTTCAAATTCTGCCCGGTATAGGGAGCTGATATCCTGCGGAATTGGCTCCAGCAATTCTGCCATAGGTCTATTGTGACCCATCAGGTAAACAAGAAACGCGTTTTTCATCCGCTCACTGATACCTTCGTTATCGAGAAGCAGTTTCACATCATACAGGTCTCTCGGATGTTGACGATCCAGCGCCGCACAGAGTTTTCCGGCATAAAGATCTTCGAAACTAAGTAATTGCATGCGGGCAAATCCGAAGGCTGCGCGTGCCCTGGCCGATAACTCACTTAACTCGGCAGGGTATACACTGCCTCGCAGAACCGGAGTTACTTCGATCTTTACACTAATCTCCTTCTGCCACACCAAAAGTTTATATCGGCTGCCCGTTTCTTTTAAAGACGCAGTTCTCACACTTGCCCCAACAACAATCTGCTCAATATCTATGGCAATAGCCTCAAGCGCTCTGTCGATATTAGTCAAGCTGGTTTGACGATCTTCCACCGGGAGATATGCCAGATCGATATCCACAGACAAGCGTGGCATGTCTCGTATAAAAAGGTTGATTGCCGTTCCACCTTTCAAAGCGAAACAGGCTTGCTTCGCTATCTGGGGGAGCAGGGCGACCATTAAACTGGCCTGCTCGCTAAATGGGTTGTTCGCTTCCAAATGACATCTCCCGTGGTATCGTTATCTGGTAGATTGGATCAAAAACCCCGCCCTTTACAAGCATTCTCTTGCCTTGGCCGAGATTGATCCCGTCGATTTTAAGAGCTTTGCGCCACTCATGCCCGTGACGATCACTAAACCACATAAACAGACGTTTTGTTTTCACTTGGGAGCAGGCGCGCAGCAGCTCATGAAGCAATTCCGGTCGGAAGTTGGTCGCCGCTTCAAAGATTTTGTCTGCCACCGTAAAATCCACTGGTTCTCGAACCTCTGACAAAAGTTCAAACATGGCCATTTCTGGAGTAGCATAGGCTATGGGCCAATCCCATGAACCAAACGGTTTAGCTCTAACGGCTTCCGTGGGCAAATAATCGAACGAACGACGGGTATGAACCTCAAAATGAAAATCAGCCGGATAGTTAACTACCCACTTGGGGACTTTTGAACAGCCGTACAGATCGATTTGCCGTGCACCGCCGGAAGGCAAATAGTGGGCCAGTCCCTGCAATTCCAATGCACTGCGTCCGCCCACATGCACTGGAAAGCCCATCTCCGTAAGCGAGTAAACCATATGTTCCCATTTAAGTGGTGGTCCCGGTCGCCGGTATACCCCGCGCGCAACAGGTTCCAATTTCCCAGACCTCAGAAAATAGTCTACCCGTGGGCGATTGAAACCGCGCTTTAACAGCCAGCCGCGGTTTACTAGTTGCCCTTCAGGCAAGGTCTGTTCCAGAGATGACTTGGTTTTATTGTTCATAGTTTATATGGACCTCCAAATGCATACAATATATATGCATTTTGGAAAGATTGCAAACTATTGGTTTCAGTTGGCTTGTTTTTGCATAAATAAACTCTGCATAAACCGATATATATAAACCGAAAAAAGAGGAGATTTGTAAAGACTGAGAGGAAGCCGATATCTCTGAACTAATTGCGTCCGATGTGGAAAGGATCGCGGACCTGCGGCGGAACAGTGGCCTGACCAAGGTAGAATGATTGGCAATCAAGGGTCTACGCGAAAAATAGCGCCATATTTTCGCCTAAGATTGATTTTATTGAAGCTGAAATAGATGGTCTATGAGAAATCCTGTCTTTAAAAAAGGATAGGGCATAAAAAAGGAATAATCCCAGAGCCAGATGATCTGGATACTGCGGGAGATCCTCTAATGGCGGAATAAAAAAAAGCACCTGAAAATATATCAGGTGCCCAAGAAATGGTGCCGAAGGCCGGACTTGAACCGGCACGGGCGTGGCCCACTACCCCCTCAAGATAGCGTGTCTACCAAATTCCACCACTTCGGCACATTTATGAAACTTTGATGCTTTATACTATTCTGACTGTTGCGCCGGCTGGGTATCGCTGCCTCCGGTTGCCGGCAGTGGGGCCGGTGCCGGCTGGGCCGAACTTTCTATGGGGGCAGGGGTGTCGGTGACAACCGATTCACCTCCGGTTCGGTGACCGGAAATCCACGCCAGGCCCAACGACGTGACCATAAACACGATGGCGGCACCGGTGGTGGCCTTGCTTAAGAATGTCGAGGCGCCGGTGCTGCCAAACAGGGTCTGGCTCGATCCGCCCCCGAAAGCGGCCCCCATGTCCGACCCTTTGCCCGTTTGGAGCAAAACGATCATGATCAGCGCGATACAAACGATAATGTGAATAATAATTAAAAAAATCGTCATGATTTAAATTTTTCCCACAGGAGACGGAAAAATTTGAATTCGGAATTGGGAATGCGGAAGTCGGAATTTCTAAAAATGAAATAAATCGAATATAATATCCTGAATTCCTGAAATCCTCAGTTTCTGAATTCCGAAATTAATTCTTCTGAACCCCTGGATTAGTTATCTGTTCTAATCCGTGTAAATCTGTGTCCCAAAAAAAAATTAAAATTTTACAATCTGACTGAACGACTCGGCTTCAAGGCTGGCGCCGCCCACCAGGGCGCCATCGATGTCCGGCATGGCCATCAACTCGGCAACATTGGCCGGTTTGACGCTGCCGCCGTATAAAATCCGGACGGAATCGGCCAAAGTCGCGCCATAGAGGCCATCGATCAAAGAACGGATATATTGATGCGCTTCCTGAGCCTGATCGCTGGTGGCTGTTTTGCCGGTTCCAATGGCCCAGACCGGTTCATAGGCGATGACCAATGAGCCGAGGTCTTCAACAACCTTCTCTTTTAACCCGTCTTTAACCTGTTTGTCAAGCACAGAAAATGTATTGCCGGACTCGCGCTCGGCTTCGGTTTCACCGATGCAAAAAACCGGGATCAGATCGGCAGCGATAGCCGCCCCGATTTTTTTGTTGACGGTTTCATCGGTTTCGCCGAAATACTGGCGCCTTTCCGAATGGCCGATGATCACGTACTGGCAGCCGGCCGCCACCAGCATACCGGCTGAAATTTCACCGGTATAGGCGCCTTCCTTCTCCCAGTACAAATTCTGGGCCCCTAATCCGACCCGGCTGCCAGCGACAACCTTGGATACCGGATCGATGGCCGTGAATACCGGGGCAATCATGATGTCCACATCAGATGTGTCTGCGACCAGTTCAACCAGTTGCCCGGCGGTTTCCACGGCTTCTGCATTGGTTTTATACATTTTCCAGTTGCCGGCGATTAGTGGGGTACGAGTATTCATTGAGCTATTCCTTTGCTCTAAATGTTAAATTGACGGTTCCGACTTACATTGTACTTGCCAGGGCCTTATTAAGGCTCGAAGCTGAAAGCTCAAAGCTGAAAGCCAAAAAAAGAAGCTCAAAGCTGAAAGCTCAAGGCTCAAAGCATAAGGTTTAAGGTCATTCGAATACGGGATTGGGAGTGCGGAAGTCGGAATTAAGGTTCAGTCCTCAGTTCCTACCTCATCTCCATTTTTCTCGCGCATTCTGTGTTCCTGCTTCCGTTCTGACCTTCTCAACCTCTCACCTTCTCACCCTCCCATCTTCTCACCTTCCTATCTTCTGACCTTCTGACTTTCTCACCTTCTGCTCTTCTAAAGTTCCTTCCCCACCATGGCGGCCAGATCGACCATGCGATGGGAGTAGCCGGACTCGTTGTCGTACCAGGAAAGTACCTTGACCATGTCTTCGATGACATAGGTCGTGGGCGCGTCAACCACCGAGGAGAGAGCCGATCCGTTAAAATCCGTCGAAACCAGCGGCGAGTCACTGTAGCCCAGATAGCCGGCCAGGGACTCTTCGGATGCCTGCTTCAGAGCCTCGTTGACGTCTGATACGGTAATGCCGGCCTTGCCGACAGTCGCCACGAGATCCACCAGCGAGACATTGGGCGTGGGAACCCGAATGGCTAGTCCGTTGAGCTTGCCGGACAGCTCCGGCAATACCAGGGCCACGGCTTTGGCCGCCCCCGTCGTTGTGGGGATCATGGAAAGCGCTGCGGCCCGGGCGCGACGCAGGTCCTTGTGCGGGAAATCAAGCAGCCGCTGATCACCGGTGTAGGAGTGGATGGTGGTCATGAGGCCGTGCTTGAGTCCGAAGTTTTCCAGCAATACCTTGGCTACCGGCGCCAGGCAATTGGTGGTGCAGGAAGCATTTGAAATGATGTGATGCTGACGGGGATCATACTGGTTGGAGTTAACCCCCATGACAATCGTAATGTCTGGGTTGCCGGCCGGGGCGGATATAAGCACCTTGCGGGCGCCGGCTTCCAGATGCTTTGAGGCGCCTTCCCGATCCCGAAAAATCCCGGTGCATTCGGCGGCAATATCAACCCCGAAATCGCCCCAGCCGATTTTTTCCGGTTCTTTGACGGAGCGGATGGCGATCGATTTGTCGCCGACCTGGATGCTGTCCTCTGTGGCCGTAACGTCCATGTCCAGCTGGCCGTGGACCGAGTCATATTTTAACAGGTAGGCCATCGTTTCCGCATCGGTCAAATCATTGATCGCGACAACTTCCACATCCGGTTGTTTCAACGCCGCTCTTAAAACCATGCGACCGATTCTGCCGAAACCATTAATACCAAGTTTGATACTCATATTTCCTCCTTTAAGTTTTTCATCATCAATACTGCGTCTTCTTGCGTATCTTCATAATAGTTGTGCCGGCGGCCGATGACTTTAAACCCGATTTTCCGGTAAAGTTCGATGGCCGGGACGTTCGATGGACGAACTTCAAGATGAACCGAAGCCGCTCCCTGCTTGGCACCGGCCGCAAAATACAGCTCAAGCAGCCGGGTTGCGATTCCAATGCCGCGCCAAACAGGGTTGACGGCTATTTTTAACAGGTGCAGCTCATCGGCTGCCAAACGGAAAAAAGCGTAGGCCACCACCTGGTGGCCGGCGCCGTCTGTGTCTGATCTGACAACGTAATTGCAGGCATTTTGACAGGCCAGCTCCCCTTCAAAGGACAACCGTCCCCACGGCGATCGAAACGAACGATGTTCGATGTTCATCACCGTCTCGAGCTCATCGACCTGACTGATGGTTCCAAGCTGCCAACTGCTCACAAGTCAACTCCGCTTGTTGCCCTTAAGAATTCCGCTGGCCAATGAAATGCTTTTTTTGCCGAACACTTCCAGGTTGGCTGCCAGCTCGTCAAGTTTCAGGTTTTTATCCCGCAAACTCGCCGCCTGGATTAAGATGGGAAGATTTACACCGGACAACACCTCGATGTGGCCCTCCTCCAAAAACGAGTAGCTTAGATTGGAGGGGGTACCGCCAAACATATCCGTCAGAATTAAAATGCCTTCCTGGCCCTGGACTTTCTTGATTCCCCGGGCAATTTTGGTGCGCAGCTTATCCGCGTTCTCAGTAATATCTATCGAAACCGATACCATTGCTTCCGGTCGATTGCCGATAATGAATTCAGCCGCTCCGATCAATGCATCACCGAGCTCTTTATGTGTGACGATAACAATGCCGATCATATATCACCATGCAATTTTTCTCTGTCTGCTGTTTGCCACCGGGTTTAAGTTTGAAGCATCTCTGGTCTACGAAGGTTGGCCGCGGTCGCGGTGATTGAGTTCCACTGTTTTTCCCATGGCTTGGATATGTTCGAAAATCGTTCTGGCCACCGTTACGGATCTGTGCCGCCCGCCGGTGCAGCCCAGCGCTACAGTTAAATAGGCCTTGCCTTCCTTTTCGTATAACGGAATCAAATAATCAAGAAGATCCAGATATTTATCAAGGAATGCGCGGGTGTCGCCGTGGCCTAATATAAAATCTTTTATTGACTGCGCTTCTCCATCGAGCTCCTTTAACTCCGGAATGAAATACGGATTTACCATAAAACGTACATCCATTATCAAATCCGCATCGTATGGTATGCCATACTTGAAACCAAACGAGAGCACATTGATGCGCATGGGTACGTTTTTTTTGCTCTTCTGGGCGATGTCCAGAATTTTCGACTTGAGCTCGTGTACATTGAAATCGGTGGTGTTAATCACCACATCGGCTGCCGATCTCAAGTCCTCCAGCTGTTCTTTTTCCAGCCGGATGTCTTCCAGCAAACTCTTGCCGGTTGCCAAGGGGTGCTGCCTGCGGGTTTCGCTGTAGCGCTGTACCAAGATCTCTTCTTCCGCTTCCAGAAAGAGGATCTCGAAAAAATAGCCCTTCTTCTTGAGCTCGCTGAAAACGGCGCTGTACCGGCTGAGAAAGCCTTTTTCGCGTAAATCCATCACCAGTGCTATGCCGGAAATATCGGAGTCGCGCTCTAACGGCATTTCCAGAAATTTGGGAAGAAGGTCGACCGGCATATTGTCGATGCAATAGAATCCGGCATCTTCTAAAGCGGCCAGGGCCGTGCTTTTTCCGGAGCCTGAAAGGCCTGTAATGATGAATAATACTCTTGTTTGCACGTTAATTCATCAGCCGTTAAAATTCTTCGTCCTCCGCCTTGATAATATTTAAGATCTCATCACTGTCGGAGGCATTTAACAACCTGTCTTTGAACGGCTCATTTTTCAGGATTCTGGATATTCGAGCCAGAAGCTTTAAGTGAAGACCGGTTGAGTTTTCAGGAGTGACTAGTAGAAAAAAAATATGGGCCGGTTTTCCATCCAGCGATTCAAAATCAACGCCCTTGCGGCTCAGCCCAAAACCGAGAACCAGCGTATCCAGATCTTTCATCTTGCCGTGAGGAATACCGATCCCCCCGCCGATTCCGGTGCTGCCAAGCCGCTCTCTATCAAGCAGGACTTTGACCAGATCCTCCTGCGGGACATCGGCAATTTCAGCAACCGGGGCCACGAGCTCTTCCAGTATTCCTTTTTTATTCCGGGCTTTGAGGTCAGCCAGAACTGCTTCTTTATGCAGTGCTTCACAAATTTTCATATCAACTTAGAATTTCAAATTGTTGCGCTTCGATGTGAACCTATCGCCGCGGGATTGGAAAATATTGATCGATAAACGGATAACTATAATCACGAACTGGGCTGAATCAAGCCGTAATGTCCGTCCCGTCGCCGATACAATACGTTTATTTGGTCGGACCTGGCGTTGGTAAACACCAGGAAATTGTCTTCGATCAAATCCATCTGCAAGACGGCCTCTTCGATGTCCATTGGTTTATATTCGATGTTGCGAATTTTAATTTGCCTTTCAGTATCCTCGTCAGGCAGGCCGGCTTCCTCTTCCAGCATTGATCGATTGCGGTTTTTCGCTGCGGATCTGCGTTCTCTGATTTTTTCCTTGTTTTTCTTAATCTGCTTTTCAAGTTTATCAAGCACCATATCGATAGCCGAATACATATCTACCGTTTCTTCTTTGCCAACTATGTTGAGTCGATCACCTGAAATGTTAATTTCAGCAATGTGGCGGAATTTTTCGACGGCGAGAACCACGTTGGCTTCGGCCGGGTTGTCAAGAAATTTGTCAAATCGGTTTAACTTGTCACCAACGTAGGATTTCAGATGATCAGAGGGATCGATATTTTTGAACATAACGGATGTCTGCATGCGTTTAGACCTCCCTATATCTGTTTGCGTTTATTGGATGGCAAAACTTTTAGCATTTCGCGATACTTAGCTACCGTCCTGCGGGCGATATGGATTCCATCTTTTTTCAATATCTGGGCGATTTTATCATCGCTGTATGGCTTTTTGGGATTTTCACTGAGGATAATCTGCTTGATTTTGTCCTGAACACTGGCAGATGCGATGCTTCCGCCGTGGGATCGTCTGATCGAGCTATTGAAAAAATACTTTAATTCGAAGATGCCCTGGGGTGTGAAAGCGTACTTGTTGGTGGTTACCCGGCTAATGGTGGATTCATGCATTCCGATGTCCTGCGCCACATCCCTGAGGACCATCGGTTTCAGCTGAGAGATGCCCTGCTCAAAAAAATCCCGCTGAAAGCGCAGGATGCTTTCCATGACGCGGTAGATGGTTTTTTGCCGTTGATGGATGCTTTTTATCAACCAGGCCGCCGATCGCATTTTATCCTGTATATAATCTTCGGCGTCCCCGGAGATCTTTTTGCCGCGGGTGATTGAATTTTTGTAAAAAGAATTCACGCGCAACTTCGGCATGCCGTCGTCGTTGAGCAGGATGACAAAATCATTTTCAAGTTTGTAGACATAGATGTCGGGGTTGATGTATTGCGGTGTTTCATCACTGAATTCGCGGCCGGGCTTGGGCTCCAGGCTTGTGATGACGTTTACCGCAGATACGATTTCATCCATGCTTTTTTTCAGAGCCTTGCAGATAGCCTTGTAGTTTTTCTTTTCCAGATTCGGGAGATGGTGGTTGATGATATCGATGACAATCGTATCATGCAATCCCAGGTAGTTGGCCTGGATCAGCAGACATTCCCGCAGGTCCCTGGCACACACTCCGATTGGATCGAAGCTCTGCATCAGCGACAAAATAGCTTCAACCTCCTCGTGCGGTGAGCCACTCATCTCGGCAATTTCTTCGGCCGATACATCCAAATAGCCATCCCGGTTCAAATTGCCGATTATCAGACTGCCGATCCGCTCTTCTTCCTTGTTCGGCTTGGTCATGATGAATTGCCAAAGCAAATGATCGTTGAGGGATTCTTTGCGGGCAATAAAGGATTCAAATCGCGGGGTGTCTCTGTCCTCGGCTTCGAAGTGCACCCGCCCGGGCGTGTTGTACTCATCCAGGTAGTCGCTCCAATCAATATCCTGTTGGAGCTTTTCTTCAATGGTGACTTCTTTTTCGGCAGGGGCTTCTTCAGCGGTTCTTTCGGCTTGTTCGATTAGATTCTCAGCTGCAGCGCTTTCCGGCACCTCTTCCAGAGCCGGATTTTCTTCCAACTCGGTGCGGATGGTTTCCATTAGCTCCAGCCTGGACAACTGCAACAGCTTGATTGCCATTTGAAGCTGCGGCGTCATAATCAGCTGCTGAGTTAATTTCAGTTGTTGTCTCAGTTCAAGTGCCATATTACCTGCGGATGGTTTTTGTCTTTGGGTTGTAGAATAATCAGCTTTCGGCTGATCGTCAATAACGGGCGTTGCGTCGTATGGCAAATTTTGTGCCGAACGGCAAAATTTTCCCTGTTTTAGATGAGTTGATTTAAAATTGCAACCATAAGCTTCACGACCTGGCAATGTTATTGTAAATTTTAATCAGGGTTTACCCAACCCTTGAACCGGTGAGAAATGTCTTGAAATCACAGACGCCACATTCCCCGTCAACACGATTTTATTGGCTTTCATATCAAAGGTTGCCGAATTCGCCGACAATTCGGCATCCCGTCCTGAAATGTTGACCGGGACATCGGTGAAAATGAAACGCCGCTCGTGCTGATAATTCAATTCTTCCGTCGTGAGCCGGTAGTCCTCATTTCTTATCACAACGTTGCCTGAGAATTCAATGTCGTTTGTGTCGGTGTTCAATATTCCCTGATCGGCATTCAAAAACACTTCTTGGTCGTTATCGAGATAATAGGTGATAGACAGGTCTTTTAAAACGGCCTTTTTTTCATCCTCCATATAATGGGCTGACCCCGCTTCCAGACTCCATTCCTTTTTGCCGTCGCGGGTAGCCGTCTGCCGAATTTTTCCCAGGGACAAATTGGCGCCGTCCTGGATGGAAGAAAGCAGCATCTCCGGCGCATTTGAAACCTTGCGGTAGCCGATAAAAACCGTGATGACGGTACCAATGGCCATCAGGATAACAATCAGCAGGATGATGCTTAGTTTTTTTATTTTCATGTAAGGGTTAGGTTTAGGGATCAGGGTTCAAGGTTCAGGGTTTAAGGTTTAGGGTTCAGGGTTATTCAATTTTAGATTTCGGATTTCGGATTTATTGAATCGCTGCGCTCAATCCAATTTTAACAATGGTTCGAGGTTCAGGGTTTAAGGTTTAGGGTTTAGGGTTCAAGGTTTAGGGTTTGGGGCTTCGCCCTTCGGGCTGCGACCCCACAAGACGACCCGACACGTCGCTCAGTCTTTTTAAAATAGACCGTTCGACCAAAGACTCACGACAGGCAGAATACCTTAAATCCGCAATCCGCAATCCAAAATGCGGAGATACCTTAAATCCAAAATCCCTCCGGGCCGGAGGCCGCATTCCAAAATCTAAAATTTTTTCAGGATTTCTTCCCATTTCCCCCGGGCTTTCAGCAGGGCATCGCATACTTCCCGAACCGCACCGCGGCCGCCTGGTGCCGAGGTAACCCATTCCGCACAATCGCGGACCATCTCGTGGGCATCGGCCACGGCAATGGGCAGGCCGATACGTCGCATCAGGGGAATGTCGGGTAGATCATCGCCGATGAAGGCCGTGGCGTCGGCTCCGGTGCCGGTGTCCGTTAAAATTTTATCCAGCAGCCGGGCTTTATGCTGCACCCCGTCGTATATATAGTTGATTCCAAGGTCGCGGCAGCGGCGATCCAGTGCCTCTGACGTTCGTCCGGTGACAAGACTGACCTCGATCCCGACGGCCATCACGATCTTTATGCCAAAACCGTCTTTGACGTTAAATTCTTTGATTTCGCTGCCCGCATCGCTGTAGACGATGCTGCCGTCAGTGAGGACGCCGTCCACATCCAGGAGCAGGAGTTGAATGCCCTTTAATTTTTGCGGCAAAGTTTTGGATTCCATATGATTCGTCAAACCATTCTCTTAAGTTTTGTCACGATAAATGGTAATTTAAAATTTGAAAAAAATGCACTATATTTGAGCCATTTCCCAGCGACGCGGAAATCCGAAATTCGAATATCGAAACTCGAAACAAGCTCAAACGAACCAAATCCTAATTTCCAAAACGAAAAAAAACCGGTAAGGGCCCGGCTATGTTCAAATTTTGAACATTCGAATTTTGATAGTGTTTCGGATTTCGGATTTCGATATTCGGATATAAATCATGATTTACTCGTTTCGGAAACAGAACATATTGCCAAAATCGTTGGCGGAACTTTCGAGACAACTCACTAAAGCAAATGTCCTCGCCTTCGTTTCACGTGTTTGAAACCGGGCTCACCAGGCTTGAATCTTTAGCGCCGATTGATTGTCTCATGAATGGAAGTCAGCCGGGACAACAGGTCGTCGAGGGTGTCCAGCTTCAATGAATTGGGGCCGTCGCAGAGGGCCTGCTCGGGGTCCCGATGGACCTCCAGAAAGATTCCGTCAACTCCGGCGGCGACGGCCGCTTTGGCCAGCAGCGGGGCGAAATCCCGCTGTCCTCCGGAGCTGGTACCGGCACCGCCGGGCAGCTGAACACTGTGGGTGGCATCGAATATTACCGGATACCCGGTCTGGCGCATGATCATTAATCCGCGAAAATCCACCACCAGATTGTTATAGCCAAACATGGTGCCCCGCTCGGTTATCAAAATATTCCGGTTGCCGGCGGAAGTTATCTTCAGCACCACATTGGCCATATCCCAGGGTGCCAGAAATTGGCCTTTTTTGATATTGATCACCTTGCCGCTGCGGGCCGCCTCGATGAGCACATCGGTTTGTCGGCACAAGAAGGCCGGGATCTGGATGATATCCAAAACCTTTGATGCTGCCGACACTTCACTGATACGATGAACATCCGAAAGGATGGGAATCTTGAATTCGTTCTTGATTTCCGCAAGGATTTCAAGCCCCTCATCCGGTCCCGGCCCCCGATAAGATGTTATCGAGGTGCGATTGGCTTTGTCATAGGATGCCTTGAAGATCCAGGGGACCTCAAGCCTGCCGGTGATGTCTTTCAGTGTTGCCGCAATGTGTCGGGTGATTTCATAATCTTCGATAACACAAGGGCCTGCTATCAGCGCCAGCGGCGCTCCCCCGCCGATGGTAAAGTTGTCTATTTTAATGGGCGATGACATGTTCTGATTCGGGAATTCAGGGATTCAGGTTTCGAGGTTCAAGGTTCAGGGTTCAAGGTTTAAGGTCTAAGGTTTAGGGTTCATGGTCCAAGGTTCAAGGTTTAAGGTCTAAGGTTTAGGGTTCAGGGTTCAAGGTTCAAGGTTTAAGGTCTAAGGTTTAGGGTTCAGGGTTCAAGGTTCAGGGCTCTCTTATGAAACTTCATTTAAAGCGAACCGCAGAATATCAAATATCGAACCGCAGAATGTCGAAGGGTGGAATCGCTTTGCTCAATCTTTTTAAAAAGATAGACAGATTACATTATTCGATGTTCGATATTGGACGTTCGATGTTTGACGTTCATTAGTTTCTTCTCTTTGATCAGACTGGCCGTTTTTAGGCCAGCGGCCGCCGCTCGTGGGAAACTACATTGGAATGACGAATATCGAAAGCCGAATAGCGAATGCCTTCCCGTACACACTATACCAAGTCTTTCCAGTATCCAGCATCAAGTGACCAGCATCCAGCATCAAGTGACCAGCATCCAGCATCGAGTAACCAGTATCCAGCATCGAGTAACCAGAATCCAGCATCCAGTCTCGACCATCCACTAGGGAGCAATTTAGCCCGCGGCGTGTTAAAAGTCAAGAAACGAAAACAAACCTTGATTAACACCAGGTTAACTGCTATTTAATCAGGTTCTTTATATTTTAGAAAAGAATCATTTTACTGACAGCAATGAGAAAAGATAAAAAGCATAAAAAGCATACTAAATTGTGGTTGGTGTTGATCGGATGTTTGGTCATCGTGGTGCCGGCGGCCTGGTTCTTGATTACTCGTCTGGAAGGAGAGGCACCCAAGCTGGAAATCGATTTGTTGCCCCTTGCGCTGGGCCGATCACAGGAACTTGCCTTATCAGCTTCCGATGCCGACAGCGGTTTGCGAAAACTTTGGGTCGCTTTGCTCAAAGACGGCAAGGAAGTTGTACTGCATGAGGAGGTCTTTCCTTCGGCCAGCCTCTTTAAAGGCGGCGCCGAAAGTGAGGTCGCGATCAAGATACCGGTGGCCCCCCAGGATTTGGGATTTACCGATGGGGAGGCGACGTTGCGATTCGTCGTCCGGGATTACTCGTGGCGCGACTGGTGGAAGGGCAATAAAACCTATGCCGACAAAACGATCTTGATCGACACCCGTGCGCCTAAAATCGAGGTGTTCACCAGTGCCCACAATATCAGTCAGGGCGGCGCCGGGCTGATCATCTACCGCACTTCCGAATCCTGTCCGCAAAGCGGGGTAACTGTTGGCGACAAATTTTACCCCGGCCATCCCGGGAATTTTAGTGATCCGTATATTCACCTGGCTTTTTTCGCACTGGCATATGATCAGGGCCGCGATACAACCATGTACCTGACGGCCGTCGATCGGGCCGGCAACCAGAGCAAAAGCGGTTTTAACTACTACATCCGGCGGAAAAAATTCAGAAAAGATCGTCTCAACATATCGGATCGTTTTTTGCGGAAAAAACTGCCGGATTTCGAATCGGACCTGCCGCAGGATTCCACGCTGTCGGCGGTAGATAGATTCTTGATGATCAACCGCAAAATGCGCCAGGCCAACAACCAAAAAATAGCTGAAATTTGCGGTACCACGGATAATAAATTGCACTGGCAGGGCGTGTTTTTAAGATTGCCCAACGCAGCTAACCGGGCCCGCTATGCAGACCATCGCACCTATTACTACGGGAAAAAAGAAATCGACCGACAGGTTCACATGGGGATCGATTTGGCTTCTCTGACCAACAGCCCGGTGCCGGCTGCCAACAGCGGGATTGTTGTGTTTGCCGATTCCCTGGGGATTTACGGGGGCACCGTAATTATCGATCACGGATTCGGATTGTTCAGCATGTATTCCCATTTGAGTTTTATTGGCGTCAATGCCAGGGACCGGATCAACCGGGGCGACATTTTGGGCCGCACCGGCAAGACGGGAATGGCCGGGGGGGATCATCTGCATTTCAGCATGCTGATCAATGATACATTTGTCAATCCGGTGGAATGGTGGGACAAAAAGTGGATCCAAAATAATATCCGGTCAAAACTTGAACAGGTTCAATCTATCCAAAACTAGGAGAGATGGTCCATGAAGAAGCATAAGGTCAACAAAACCATCCAGGAAATCAATCAGAAAATCAAATCCGGTGAGGTCGTGGTTGTCACGGCCGAGGAGATTATCGATATCGTCAATAATGACGGACCAGTCGAAGCGGCGCGGCAGGTTGATGTCGTCACCACGGGCACCTTTGCACCCATGTGCTCATCCGGGGTCTTTATCAACTTCGGGCATTCAACCCCTACCATCAAGGCATCTAAAGTGTGGCTGAACAAGGTGCCGGCCTATGCCGGCGTGGCGGCCGTGGATTGCTACATCGGGGCGACGGAACCCTCCGAGGATGATCCGCTCAACAAAGTGTATCCCGGTGAGTTCAACTATGGCGGCGGGCATGTGATCCAGGATCTGGTTGCCGGCAAAAAAGTGCAGCTAAAAGCCAGTGCCTACGGTACGGACTGTTATCCCAACCGGTTGGTGGAAAAAGAGGTGACCCTGCGCACCCTGCCCCAGGCCACCCTCTGCAGCCCGCGCAACGGGTATCAGAATTACAACTGCGCCGTCAATCTCACCAACAAGACCATTTATACCTACATGGGAACGCTTAAGCCCAAAGCAGGCAATGCCAATTACTGTTCTGCCGGGCAGTTAAGCCCCCTGTTCAACGATCCCTATTACAAAACCATCGGCCTCGGTACCCGAATTTTTCTCGGGGGTGGCGAAGGTTTCGTGACCTGGCACGGCACCCAGCATAAACCTTCGATAAAGCGAACGAAGAAAGGTATCCCCCTGACCCCGGCCGGAACCCTCTGGGTGATGGGCGATTTAAAGCAGATGAGTGCCAAATGGCTGGTCGGGGTGAGTATTCAAGGCTACGGCTGCTCTTTGTCGGTGGGACTGGGTATTCCCATTCCCCTGCTGAATGAAGAAATTGCGCAGCAAACTGCCATCAGCGATGAGGAAATCTTCACCCAGGTCATTGACTATGGCAACGACTATCCCAACGGCGTTTCCAAAAGCTACGGGCAGGTTAGCTACGCCGAACTCCGTAGCGGCTCCATCAAACTCGACGGCCAGGAGGTCACCACCGTCCCCTTGTCAAGCGTGGTGAGGGCCGAAGAAATTGCCGATATCCTGAAAAAGAGGATATCCAATGGAAAATTTATGCTCGGCGAGCCGCAGTTTACCCTGCCAAGGTAGGAAATGAATAATGAATAATGAAAAATGACTAATTGCGGAGGTCGCTGCGCTCCGCGGTATTAATTGAAGATTGAAGATTGAAGATTGAAGATTTGAGGAGGTCGCTTCGCTCCGCGGTATTAATTGAAGATTGAAGATTGAAGATTGAAGATTTGTGGAGTACGCTGCGCTCCGTCGGTTTAAACTTAACTAAATTTACGAATGGCGTGCTCGTAATGCCTTTATCGTGAAGGCGGGGATCCAGTTTACCGGGTATCGACTTTTCCGGATTCCGGTTTCTTGATCGAGGACAGTAAGGGATAAGCCACTATGATGGCCGATATGGCAAAATAATCCCTGACTCCTAAATAAAATGGACAGAATTCCATAAATCTTCAATCTTCAATCTTCAATCTTCAATATGTAGGCCGATGTCACAAAGTATACGAACTTTTATTGCCATTGAATTGCCGTCTGAAGTTATAAACTTGCTGGACAACGTGCAGCAGGGACTCAAATCGCTGCCACTGAAAGCGAAGTGGGTGCGGCCGCAGAATATCCATTTGACGCTTAAATTTCTGGGCGATATCAATCCGGCAAATATCGAGGATATCGGGCAGGCGATGGCTCATGCGGCCGAAGACTTTTCTCCGTTTTCCTTGTCCGTCGCGGGTATCGGGTTCTTTCCGGGCATCAAGCGTCCCCGGGTGGTCTGGGCCGGGCTTGGCGGGGAAACAGAGATTTTGCTCAACTTACAGCGCCAGTTGGCGCAGCGGCTGGCGACAATCGGTTTTCCCACAGATAAAAGACCGTTTAAGGCCCACTTAACTTTGGGACGTATCCGGCACACGGTTAATCCGCGTATTATCGGCAGCGCTATTGAGGCGTACTCAAATTTAGGGAATTTGCAATTTGCCGCCGACCGGATAATTTTGTTTGAAAGTGATTTAAAGCCTACCGGAGCGGTGTATTCGCCTTTGAAGCAAACGGCTTTAAAATGAATAATGAAAAATGAATAATGAATAATGGAGGCATTCGCTGCGCTCTGTCAATTTAAACCATTAAATTTGGCTAGCGAGACTAAGTTTGACAATCGTCATTCGACATTCCTAGAGGGAGAAAAACATGACCATATCAGCGGATAAAGAAAAAGCTCTGGAAACCGCATTGACCCAGGTCGAACGCCAATTCGGCAAGGGCTCCATCATGAAGTTGGGCAGCAAAGAGATTATCGAAGTGCCCGTCATCTCGACCAGTTCCCTGTCGCTGGATAAAGCGCTGGGCATCGGCGGGCTGCCACGCGGCCGGGTGGTGGAGGTGTTTGGACCGGAGGCCTCCGGCAAGACGACCCTGGCTCTGCACGCTGTGGCGGAAGCCCAAAAACAGGAGGGTATCGCGGCCTTCATCGATGCCGAGCATGCCATCGATATCGGCCATGCCAAAAAGCTGGGCGTCAATTGTGATGACCTGCTGGTCTCACAGCCGGATACCGGCGAACAGGCCCTGGAAATTGCCGACATGCTGGTGAGAAGCGGGGCGATCGACATCATCGTTATCGATTCAGTGGCGGCCCTGGTGCCCCGGGCTGAAATTGAAGGCGAGATGGGGGACTCCCATATGGGGCTGCAGGCCAGGCTGATGTCCCAGGCCCTCAGGAAACTGACCGGCACCATTGGCAAGACCATGACCACCGTAATTTTCATCAACCAGATCCGCATGAAAATCGGCGTGGTATTCGGCAACCCGGAAACGACCACCGGCGGCAACGCGCTCAAATTTTATTCTTCCGTCAGGCTCGATATCCGCAGGATCGGTGCCATCAAGGACGGCCAGGAAGTCGTGGGCAATCGAACCCGGGTGCGGGTGGTCAAAAATAAAATGGCCCCGCCCTTTACGGAAGCCGAATTCGACATTACCTACGGTGAAGGCATATCAAAAACCGGGGATCTGATCGACGTCGGGGTTAACGCCGGGATTGTCGACAAGAGTGGTTCATGGTATTCTTATCAGGGTGAGCGCATCGGCCAGGGACGAGAAAACGTCAAACGATTTCTAAAAGAAAATCAGGACATATACGACAGCATCCATCAGAAATGCCGTGAGGCACTGGGGTTTGCCAACAAAGAACCGGATGCGGATGAGGGGGAAAAGAAAGAAGATGAGAAGTTGAGAAAGTGAGAAGATGAGAAAGAAAGAGCGCAGCGCATAGCGCAGAGGGCAAAGCGACGCGCATCTCGTATTTCGGAACTCGCATCGCGCACCCCGCAATCCGAACCGGGCAACTCGAACCGCGCAACGCGCAACCCGCACCCCGCAACATACAAATGGAGTCATTCATGACAGGCAACGATATACGGAAACAATTTCTTGATTATTTCAACAAGCACGACCACCGGATCGTACGCAGTTCTTCCCTGGTTCCCCAGGAAGACCCTACGCTGCTCTTTATCAATGCCGGCATGGTCCAGTTCAAGCGCGTATTTCTGGGCGAAGACAAAAGAGATTATGTGCGGGCCACGACGTCGCAAAAATGCGTGCGAGCCGGCGGCAAGCACAATGATCTGGAAAATGTCGGCTATACGGCGCGGCATCACACATTTTTCGAAATGCTCGGTAATTTCTCGTTCGGCGACTATTTCAAGCAAGGCGCCATCGATTTCGCCTGGGATCTGCTGACCAACGGGTATGGTTTTCCAGCCGACAAACTGTGGGCCTCGGTCTATCTCGACGACGACGAAGCCTATGATTTGTGGCATAAAGGGATCGGCCTGCCCGAGGATCGAATTGTGCGGCTCGGTGAAGAAGACAATTTCTGGTCCATGGGCGATACCGGTCCCTGCGGTCCGTGTTCGGAGATCCTGATCGACCGCGGCGCCCAATTCGGCTGCGGTCGGCCGGAATGCACCGCTGGCTGCGATTGCGACCGGTACCTGGAAATCTGGAACCTCGTTTTCATGCAATTCAACCGCGATGAGTCCGGCACGATGACACCGCTGCCCAAACCCAGCATCGATACGGGCATGGGGCTTGAAAGGGTCGTGTCGATCATCCAGGACGTGCCGACGAATTTCGATACCGACCTGATCAGCCCCATCATCGAAAAAACCGAAGACCTGGCTGAAATGAGCATAAACACTTCCCGTGAGACGGAGGTGGCCATGAAAGTCATCGCCGATCACAGCCGGGCGGCCGCCTTTCTCATCAACGATGGTATTCTGCCTTCCAATGAAGGCCGCGGTTATGTCCTGCGCCGCATTATGCGCCGTGCCATTCGCTATGGGCGCAATATCGGTCTGCAGCGTCCGTTTCTCTACCGAACCGCCGAAGTCGTTTTCGACATCATGCAACCGGCCTATCCCGAGCTTGCCGAAGCCTCGGCCTTTATCACCAATGTGATTAAAAATGAAGAGATCCGGTTTATGGAGACCCTGGATACCGGAATGAAGCTGTTGAACGACACCCTGGCCGAAATTCAAGCCCGGGGCAAAAACCAGGTGCCCGGTGACGTTATATTCAAATTGTACGACACCTTCGGATTTCCGGTGGACATCGTTCAGGATGTTGTGCGGGACAAAAGCATGAGCCTCGATATGGACGGATTTGATCAGGCCATGGATCAGCAGCGGGCCCGATCGCGGACAGTGGCGACGTTCGATCGTATCAGCGATGCCTACAAAAATCTCTCGGCCCAGGGCATCAAACCCGAATTCGTCGGTTATGATTCCTTGAATGCCGAGTCAAAAATAATTCTCCTGGTTGCGGACGGCGAGGAGATAGCCGAGGCTGAGGAAGGCCGCCAGGTTGAGATCGTTACCGAAATTACACCGTTTTACGCCGCGGCCGGCGGTCAGATCGGTGACACCGGCACGATTGCCGGAACCGATTTCGAAATAGAAGTGCTGGACACATTTAAGGATCCCACCGGGTTGATTATTCACCAAGGCAACGTTGTCGCCGGTCCTGTCAGCCAGGGCCAGGCGGTTACCCTGCAGGTGGACGGTGACCGGCGCCGGGCGACCGAGCTGAATCACACGGCGACTCATATCCTGCATGCGGTGTTGCGAACGGTCCTGGGAGAGCATGTCAAACAGGCCGGCTCGCTGGTGGCCCCCGACCGGCTGCGCTTCGATTTTAGTCATTTTTCCCAGGTCAACGCCGCTGACCTGGATACCATTGAAAGACTTGTCAATCAGCAGATCCGTGAAAACCTCCCGACCAGCACGCGGGAAATGGATGCCGAAGATGCCTTTAAATCCGGCGCCACGGCCCTATTTGAAGAGAAGTACGGCGACCGGGTGCGCGTCGTTTCCCTGGCCGATTTCAGCCGGGAGCTTTGCGGTGGGACGCATACCGGACAAACCGGCAATATTGGGCTTTTTAAAGTTATCAGCGAGTCCAGCATTGCCTCCGGCGTCCGAAGAATCGAGGCCCTGACCGGGGAGACGGCCCTGGATAACATTCAGCAGACCAACAAAATTCTGCAGGAGACCGCCCACCTGATAAAAGACAATGCGCCGGCCATCCCCGGGCGGGTAAAAAAGATGCTGTCGGAGATCAAATCCTATGAGAAAGAAGTTGATCAGCTCAAGACAAAATTGGCCTCCGACACCGGAGGGGATTCACCCGAAGCCGCACAGACCATCAACGGCGTCAAGGTGATGGTAAAGAGCGTCGCGGTTGACACGCCGGCCGCTCTGAGAAATTTGGCCGATCAGTTCAAAGATAAGCTCAAGTCGGGCATTGTCATTCTGGGCAGCAAGGCGGGATCCAAAGCCATGTTGATTGCCGTGGTTACGAAAGACCTCACCGACCGTTATCATGCCGGCAATATCGTCAAGGAAATTGCAGAGGTGGTCGGGGGCCGCGGCGGCGGTCGACCGGACATGGCCCAGGCCGGCGGAAATCAGCCGGAGAACCTGGCCCAGGCGCTGGACAAGGCGTATGACGTGGTCGGGCGAATGAATAATGAAAAATAAATAATGAATAATTAAGGAATTCTGTCGTTTTAATCATTTATGAAATCCGTCGCCTCCTTGGAACAGCAAAGAACCTAGCAATGTTCTTTCTCCCAACATAGATAAACCAGTGTGAGCCACAAAGGCACTAAGACACCAAGAAAAAAAATTTTTATACTAATCTTCGTGCCTTGGTGTCTTCGTGGCGAAAATCTTTTAATTGATAAATCCCTCGCAAATCTGATGTAAATTCAATAGTTAGACTATAAGACTCCTTTGCTGACTAAAAAGATGGAGCGAAGCGACTTCCACCATTATTCATTCGACAGTATTCATTATTCATTTATTGTCAGCTGCTTTTCAAAACATCGATCATGGTAAACACCTGGCCGACGGCACCGGCAGCGACTTTTTCGGATAGATACCGCAGGGCGTCCAGGGTGCCGCGGCCATAAATTTCACGGCCATCGATGTTGTGGGTGAACTCGAAGCGGGCGGTCCGGTCTTCGGAGACCAGTGTATAGGTATGCCAGGCATGGCCATCCAAGTATTTTTCTTCGATGCCCCACTGAGCCTGCTGGATCTCGGGATATCTTACCTTGACGATTTGATCCTCTGAAAAAGGGATGCCCAGCCGATTGAAATAGGCGACCATGGCTTTGGCCGTGCCGCTGGTGTCGGCCTTGCCGCTTTGATGACTCTCTTTGATCTCCAGGGTATAACCTTCAAACAGGGCCGGAAAGTTGTCGGCCGCGTACTCCATCATGGCCTGAAATCCCACGATCTGTTTGGCCATATTGGGTGCAATGACAGCTGCAATAGAGGACGCCTTCACAGTTTCAACCAGCTTTTGGCGGTCCCCGCCCGTGGTGCCCATAACAAACGGCAAGCCGGATTGGCAGTAAAATTCGGCGTTGGAGTTGACCGCCGACGGGTGGGTAAAGTCCACACTCAGAAATTCTTCCTGCTCTGCTTTTATCCCGGCGATGCTAGATTCTCTATTCTCCGATTGGATAAGTTCCAGGGATAAGCCATCCAACCGGTACTCGGATTCCTGTATTTCGGGTCCCGTCAATGAAAAAGGCATTAACTCAAATCGCGAGTCCTGCAGAATATGCCGGGCCACGATTTGAGCCACATTGCCCGGCAGCCCGTTGACCATAACGTTGATGGGCTTCATGTTTTACCTCCGGTATCGTTGTTGGTTAACTGTTTGGTCGCAGAAAAACTGGTTCTTTGGGCCAGATTAGAGACAACTGGTATCAAAGAACAGATGACAGATGACAGAGGACAGAGGACAGAGGTCAGAAAACAGATGGCAGATGACAGAGGACAGAGGACAGATGTCAGAAGACAGGTGACAGATGACAGAATTTATTTCTTCGATACTGCTAATTCAGTTTCGATAATTATACGCCTCTGATGGATTCGTTTTTTTACGATTCCGCAAGCAGGCTTCACCCCGACTCAGCTGAGCTCGTCGCATGCTTGGTCGATCGAATTCGGATACAACAGCTGACCGCGGCCCGGTGGGCACGGTGGCCCGCCCTACTTTCAACCTGTTCACATTAATTAATCTGCAATTTGTTCTCTATACCTCAGACTTCTGTTTTCTGTCCTTTGTTCCTCTCATCTATTTCGCGCATTTATTCATTTAAATCCGCAATCCGCAATCAAAATCCTCTGTCTTCCGTCTTCTGACATCTGTCCTCTGTCCTCTGTCATCTGTCCTCTGTCCTCTGTCTTCTGACCTCTGTCCTCTGTCATCTGTCATCTGTCTTCTGTCCTCTGTCTTCAGACAAACTTCCTGCTGATTTCTTCTACAACCCCGGACAGGCGTGGAAATTCATTATGATCGCTGGCGGCGAGATTCGTCCCGAGAGTGTTCAGCGCTGCCGGAATATATTGCTCGAATTGTTTTTTGCCTTTGACCCGGCTTAAATATCCGTATGCGCCCAGGATCTGCAGATTGCGGGTTAAGGTGCAGTATCGATAGCAGGTACGAAATCGGTCCGGATTTACGGCTGTCTTGGTTGACAGCGTCTGCAAGCAGTAGTCCAACAACTGGCTTTGCACGTGCTGCGGTAATTGCACGTAAGGGTCAATCAACAACGAGGCCAGATCATATTGCAGCGGGCCGATGCGCCCGCCCTGGAAATCGATAAAGAATATGGCGCTGCGCCTGATCATAATGTTGCGCGATTGTAAGTCCCGATGCATAAACCCTATCGTCGGATTCTCCAGTGCGCTGTCAGCCAGTAATCTAAATTCAGACTCCAATTCTTTGAATTGGATATTGTAGCCTAGATAACCTTTTAAAAATGCTTTCTGAAAATAGCGGCATTCATTTTCGAGGATCATGTTTTGATCGTAGGCCGGCGTCTGATAAGACCAGTTTCGGTCAAAATCTTTCACCCCTTGCCGGGACATTCCAATGAGGTGTTCGATAACCGACTGATACAAGCCGATGATCGCCTGGGGCGACCCCATCAATTTTACCGCCTGCTGCAGGTGTTCATCACCTAAATCCTCGAGAAAAACAAGGCCGCTGAAGGTATCATGGAAATGTATTTTGGGTACCGGCACCCCCTGGCGGTAAAGATGCTCACCGATTAAAACAAAAGAGTCGACCTCCGACGTCGATCGGGTTGGCCGGATGCCGTGGTCGACCATTATCATGGAACCCGGCCGGCTTTTCAAACGGTACCACTGCCTTTCAGAGCCGTCTCCTTTGAGCTTCAAGCGCTCCACCTTGGTGCTGCCGGCCCCGGGGTATACTTTTTCAAATGCCAGCGGCACCGACCGGTCCATCGCTGCCTGGCGGTAACTGGCGGGGGTCCCGATATCCTGCCAGTGACTTTTGGGAACGACCTCGGCCGCCAGTCTTTGACCCTGGGCCAGAATTTTTTTAAACGCATCGATGCTGCTGTAAGGCGTGCCGCCCGGGATGTAATCCAACACCAGCGGATCCAGTACCTGAATGCCGGTAAAGGTCAACAGGCTCAGATCTGTTCGGGTGTCATCATTGGCGGGCGAATTCGCAAAGCCCGTGACCCACTGGTTTTGGTCGACAATGACACTGTTAAATGTGGGATCATCACATAAAACCAGCGTGGCCGGCGGTCGATGGCGGCAATGCGCGGCGTAAACTTCAGCCAGATCTATATCGGCGACGATGTCGGCGTTGATGACCATGAAGGGTTGATCGTCCCAGAAATCAGACACGTTCTTGATGGCGCCGCCGGTGCCGAGTATCTCCGGCTCATACTGGGTATAAATATCGAGGCTGTAGTTTTGGTCGGCCACAAAAGCCTCGATTTGCCGATGCAAATGGTGGGTATTGATCATGACGGCCCGGCAGCCGGCTTGCTGCAATCGGCCGATGATCTCATCGAGCAGCGGACGTCCGGCTATGGAAAACAGGGGTTTGGGCGTGTGATTCGTAAAAGGCCGCAACCGGGTTCCGTATCCGGCCGCCAGTATCATGGCTTTCATCGTGGGAGGTTCCGGGTTTAAGGTTCAGAGGTTCAAGGTTCAGAGGTTCAAGGTTCAGAGGTTCCGGGTTATAGGTTCTAGGTTCAGAGGTTCAAAGTTCAAGGTTCAGCCCAGTCGCTATTTAGAAATCAGTCAGTCAAATCGAAATAGAAACCGTAAAAAAGCGAATGTCGAATATCGAATAATGAATATCGAATATTGAAGGATTGTTTTCTGTCTATTTTTAAAATGATTGAGCGAAGCGAAACCACCCTTCGACATTCGTTATTCGATATTCTGCGGTTCTGCAGTTCGCTTTCAAAATTAATCAATTTTCAGAGGTTGAACCTTTTACGGCCGCAGATGGCTCAAAGCTTTCTGAATAGATTCGGCGTAAGCTTCGATTTTTTTGGCATCGTCGGAGCCCTTGATGCCTTTGCTGGTAAAGAACTCAACGGCATTTTGATAGCTGACTTTGGACAGCGCCTCCTTGCGATCGATCTCTTTGCGCTTGAACATGCGATTGCCCCGGGCTGCAATTTTTTTGAGACGGTCTTTGGGTTTCGCTGTACTTCGAGGATTGCGCTTGTAGTAGCTGAGCACAATCCAGTATGACTCCAAATAGGTTTTAAGAAAAAGGGAAAAAAGGTTTAGGGTGCGCAGGGCGGCCGGCGTAATATCATAAGTGTCGGGCAGTGTTTTATGCGGCACGACGACCGCATTGTCGATGAAGACCTTGATGCTTTTGCGGACATTGAATTCCGGCCGGTTTTCGACATCGTTAGCGAACTCATACTTGAAGAAATCCTGCCAGAATTCATAGCCGGCATGCAGGTCGGAGGCTGAAAACCGGAAGGCATCCAGTTCCAGAATCGCCATGGCCGTATAGGCGGCCGGAATAAAAAATGCGATACAGTTATTTTTATAATATTCCAGATTCAACCGGCGGTTTTCATTGATGGCAAAATGCCGATCCACGGATTCTTTTTGTTTGCCCTTGGCAAACGGCTCAATGAACTTGCGCTGGCAGTACAGGTCGATAACCTGATCAAAAACCCGCCGGGGATCGGAAATCAGGGTGTCGGCCATTTTGACGTTTTGGGCGGTCAGATAATTCAGGTAGATTTCATTAACGGCCACCAGCTCGCTGTAAGAAAATTTGTCGGTTGAAAAGTTAAGCACAGCCCCTGCGACCACGGCATGCGGCGTGACAACCGTTACCCGATTGATGGCGTTGATGACCTGGTAGCCTAAATTCCGGATCAGCTGATTTTGCTCTTTGGATTTCATCTCCGTCAAAGGGCGATCGTATATGCGCTGCAATTTATTCAGGGAAATCGGTTCATGGAATTGGATATATATTTTGCCGTAGCGTTTTTTTAGAAATTTGCGGGCCTGGATTAGCTGGAAAATATTTTCCGATTCCTTCTGGCCGCCGCCAAGTTCGTGCAAATAAGACTTTTCTTCGACAATTCGGTCATAGCCGATATAAATGGGTACAATCGACATGTCATCACAGGCACCGTTTTTGTAAGCGTTGACCAGAATCGACAGTAATCCGAGTTTGGGCATCAGCAGTTTGCCGGTGCGGCTGCGGCCGCCTTCGATAAACTGCTCGATATTGTAGCCCTCTTGGAGCAGCTTGTGGATGTATTCGGCAAACACCTTGGAGTATAGCACGGCCCCCCCGAAAGTACGGCGCAGGAAAAATGCCCCCCCGCTGCGAAAAATGGGACCCATGGGCCAGAATGACAGGTTTTTCCCGGCAGCAATGTGTGGCACCGGCATGTTGTTGTGGTACAGGACGTAATCCAGAATCAGGTAGTCGATATGGCTTTTGTGGCAGGGAATCAGGATCAGGGGGCTTTGGCGTGCTTGCTGCTTGACTTGATTGAGAACTCTGTAATTTACCGCCACCCCGTCAAACATGTTGCGAATGATCCATCCCACAATTACCGCTGCGATCTTAATAAAAGCCGGTTTATAATTCGCGGCAATTTCATCGATGTAGCCATCGGCTTTGCGACGAACTTCGTGAATGGGGATATTGCGGCTTGCGGCATGGTTATTCATGTATTCCTGCAGGCGGTCACTGGTTAAAATACTTTCTTTCAGCTCCTGGCGGGACTTGCGAATCGGCCCGGTAATACTTTGACGGTGGCGATTGAGCTGAACCAGCAGATCCCTGCGCAGCACCAATGACTGATAGGCGGTGGATCGGGGACTTAGCTCAGCGGACTGCAGGTAGCCTTGCAGATTGACCGGTTTGGATACCTCCACAAAAACTTTGCCGGGATTCTTAAAAAGGATGAAAAGGCGCCTGAGATTGCCGGGTTTGTCTTCCGGCCCGAACAGCATGTCGATCAGGGTGGGGATTTCGCGACGGGCGGTTTTACTGAAAAATATCAGCTGCGGAATAATATAAATAGGGCGGTCAATGGTTTTTTGGGTTTCGATCAGGTATTGAATCGGATCCGTCTGGGCTTTGACAAATCGACGGTAAAATCCTTTCTTCCCCACCAGGGACAGGAAGCCGCTGCGTCCGTTGATCAGCTCCTTTTGATAATAGCCTCGATTGTATGGGTTAGGCCATGACCGGTGACGAATTAGGAAGTCCAGCCGGGCCAGTACAATCCTGATAATTCGTGAAAACGGCTGCCATTGACGAACTTTGTAGTCAAATCCGATCTGAGGGTAGGGCAAATCCTCCTGGCGGTAGCGGCTGTAGTACAATAGATATTCGAAATAACTTTTGAATTTGCTGACATACACCACGATAGCATTTTTATCCAGCTGCCAGATCGTTTCGGTCTGCTCCCGGTCGACCTTGATCCCGGAATAGAAAAGCTTCAGGAGCAGGCCCGTGAATTTGCCGATGTTATCCGGCAGCAGGCAGGTGTAATGATCATGGGTACCCTGCAATATTTTGCCGAACCACCCTCTGGTTCGCTCGCCGCCGTCAGTCGGATTTGTCGATTTGCTTGTCATCGTGTCTGGATCAGCCAAAATGTAATTATGAAATCGCGCGGCCCTGCCGTTTCAAATCGGAAGTTGGAAATTTGCTGCTGTTTTTTTTAAATATTTACTTTTAAAACTAACAGTATAGCATCAGGTTTGCAATATTTTATTGGCTTGCGAATTATACTATGTTATGTTAATTTTCAAATTTATCAAAAACCGATTGGGATTATAACCTAAAGCCTGATCTGTTATGGCTTGGTCAGATTAATTTCTATATTCATTCATTGTGAAAGGAGGTCAGTACTATATGAAGACATTAATAGGCGGTGTAGTCGCAGCGATACTCGGGTTAATTGGAATTGTGGCCTGGTTTCCCCAATTCCTGACCGTTATGGCCGGAACGATTCCCATAATGCTTTTGCTTGGAGGCGCTCTGGCCATCTATCTGGGAGTTGACGAACTCAAAGATACATGGACAACCGAGGAGACCCCGGAGGTCCCAGCCGAAACTACTGAAGAGGTTGAAAAATACAAACAGGAAATCTCTGAGCTGAAAGATGAAATCGAATCTTTAAAAAAAGAGTAGAATCAAAGCGATATAATTACCGTTGAAAGCCCGGCAGCGCGGTTTGCCGGGCTTTTTGTTTTGTTGGCCGCAGACGGGGGCGCTCAAAGCCGAAAGCTGAAAGCTCAAAGTTGAAAGCTGAAAGTTGATCGGCATTGGCTATCAAAGTGCGGGTTGCGAGTTGCGAGATGCGGAAGAAACCTGAAGTTCGACTCACGGTGAACTAGACTCTTTCTCACCTTCTCACCTTCTTACCTTCTCACCTTCTTTTTTTGCGCCATGCTCTCAGCACTTTGCCCCCCGCCCTCTGCCCCTCTGCGCTATCAGCTATCAGCTATGAGCTATGAGCGTTGAGCTTTTTTTATGGCCGAGGTCGCCAGAAGGTCGGCTTTTTCATTGCCGGGATGGCCTGAATGGCCTTTTACCTTGACCAATTTTAGGTCTTTGAAATTGGCCATTGCTTTTTTAATTGAATTGACAATCTCCTGATTTTTTCTGGGTTTCCAGTTCTTTACCAAAAGTCCGTAGGCATAGCTGCTGTCAGTAAAAAGCCTGACGGGGAGGTCCGTGGTCTTCAGGGCCGATAGCCCGGCCTCGATCGCTTTCAGCTCGGCGATGTTATTGGTGGCGTTGCCGATAAATTTAGATATTTCTTTTTCATGCCCGCCATAACGCAGCAGCACCCCGATGCCGGAAGGCCCTGGGTTGCCGGAGGACGCGCCGTCGGTAAATACGCAGATCGCATCCGCGTATGCTGAATCTTCCAGGGGCGTCGCATTGTCGGAGGCTGAGTTACGGCTGGTTTTTTTTCGACGTGATTTGGCTTTCCGGCGGTTTTTGGTCTTGGTTTGCGGCGGCGGCGAGTCAATGGGGCTGACATTGCCTGGATTTACCCAGTACTCGTAATCCTGCTTGAGCTGGTACTTGATCAGAACCTTGCCGTCTTTTAAAACCGGTTTCCCCCCGGCGTCGACCGCCATCCAGACCTTATTCGTCTTAAACCACATGCGGGTCCAGTCGTCTATTTTCTGATCCATCGGATTGATATCAATTAGTGCAGTTGTTGACGGCGTATCGCCGGTTTTTGAAAAACGGTAGAGGTATATGGTATACGGTATAAGGTATAGGGTATAGGGTATAAGGTTTAAGGTATACCCCGCACCCTACACCTTACACCCTAGACCCAATACCCTAGACCCTACACCCTAGACCCTACACCTTACACCATATACCCCATACCGTTTTCAATCATACAGCAGAAATTCCCGGCGAATTTCTTTAAACTGATTTAACGGTGCCTGCCAGTCGCTTTCAATTTCTTCAATGGGGTCCAGGTTTTCCAGGCGTTTCCGAATACCGCGGTCGCCGATAATCAGGTCGATGGGCATTCTTTCAAATTCGTATTCGTATGGGGGTTGTTTCCATTCGAATTGCTTCGCATGGTTTGCGATGACCTCCCGGATCAGGTGCAGGGTCGTGGCGTAGGGCTTAAACCGCGCGGGATTGGTGACATGAATTTGAAATCCCCGGCAGGGGGTCGCCTGCCATTTATTCGATGTCGGTTCAAATACCGCGGGTCTGAGAATGGTCCCGGGTAGTTTTTTGCTCTCCAGGGCGTCGATTAATTTTGGCACGTCGAGATAGGGGGCGCCAAACAACTCAAACGGCTGGGTCGTGCCGCGTCCCTCTGATAAATTGGTGCCTTCCAGGAGAACCTGACCAGGGTAGACCAGGGTCGATGCCGCAGTCGGTAAATTTGGTGACGGCGCCACCCAGGGAAGGCCGGTTTCATCAAATCCCATGCCCCGCTTCCACTCGCGCATGGGGATGACTTTTAATTGACAACCAATCTCAAAATGATCGTTGAATAAACGGGCCAGTTCGCCGATCGTCAACCCATGACGCATGGGTATCGGATAACGACCGACAAAAGAGGCATAATCGGGTGCCAGGCAGTTTCCTTCGACATCAATCCCATTGATCGGATTGGGGCGGTCGAGAACAATGACCCGCACGCCGTACTCCCTGGCTGCCTCCAGGCAGTAGGAGAGGGTGTAAATAAAGGTGTACACCCGGGTGCCGACATCCTGCAGATCGACCAACAGGACATCTATCGGTTCGAACATCCGGGCGTCGGGTTTACGTGATTTTCCATAAAGACTGTAAACCGGAATCTGCAACTCTGGATCCGTCAGGTGGTCCGATTCGATCATGTTATCCTGTTTTTCAGCGAAAAAACCGTGCTGGGGAGAGTACAGGGCTTTTAGCTGCCGGGGAAAGGCCCGGTCGATCAACAGGCGCGCGTGGTTCAGGCGGCTGTCGACCGACGCCGGATTGCACAAAAGGCCAAGGCGCTCCCGGGATACCCATTGTCCGGATTCCCGGACGATTCTTTCTAGGCCGGTTTGTAGTTTCTTCATAGGGCAGATTATACCCCCGCGCACAAAAATCTCAAAGGAAAATTTCCAGGTGTTAACTTATAATACAAACAGTCGTGTGTGACACGGCCTACGGAACCGGATTGCCGCCGCGCGGCCGGGCGACTTTTCCTAAAGTCCCACCCTGGTGGCGACTGGCCGGCGGCCGACCCAAATCCGGCAATTTCCGGAAATTTTCGGCGCCATCGATGCCGCCGCGCATGGTCCCCGGGGTTCCGTCATTTAAGGAGATAAATAACTAATTTTGCGAAAATTACCTGCCTAACAGATATCAAGAAAATTCCAAGCATCAAAAATCAAATCTCAAACAAATCCCAATGATCCAATTTCAAAAATCCAAACAAAAGATCCGTCTGCCATGGCATCATCCCCAGTTCACCGGATTTTACGTTGTCGTGAGCTTTAATTTTGGCGCATGCTTTGGTCATTGAATATTGAAATTTGAGATTTATTTGTAATTTGGTGCTTGAGATTTGAGATTTTTTTGTATTGTAACATTTTATTAGTGCAACTGGTTTAGACTTTACTTTGACGTCGCCCTGCATGGCCCCGAAAAACCTTGACATTCGATGATTTTACCCATAAGCTACCCAATTCGGTTTGCGGGGCCGGTTGGCATATAGATTTTGGATTTTGGTTTCGGATTAGAGGTGTCCGGCCGATGGTATCTATTGTGTCGGTTCCAGATTTTGGGTGCCAACCTTCCTGTGTCAGTTCAGGGGCGTTTTTATTTCGGCTCACGGTTTTGGGTGCAATTTGGAAATTAATTTAAGCGGCATAGTCGGCATCGTCGGTAATTACGGCAGCGGGAAGACTGAAGTTTCCATCAATCTGGCAGTAAACCGCCAACGCGCCGGGTTGGCTGTGCGCGTGGCGGATCTCGATCTGGTAAATCCCTATTTCAGAACCCGAGAGGCCCGAACCCAACTCGAGGCCCTGGGGATCGAGGTGATATTGCCGCCGGAGCAGTATCTGCAGGCCGATCTTCCGGTACTCAGCCCGGTTATCGCGGGGATGATAAAAAGCACCGACGGCCTGACGGTGCTGGATGTTGGTGGAGATGACGTCGGTGCCATGGTGCTGGCGGCCCTGGCAGATGCTTTCGCGGGCGTTGATGTGCATTTGCTGCAGGTGGTCAACCCAATGCGGCCTCAGACCAGCACTATCGAAGGCTGTTTAAAAATCCGCGCGGATATCGAAAAAGCCGCGCACCTGACGATCACCGGCCTGATCGGCAATGCCAACCTGATCACCGAAACCAATCCTGATGAGATTTACAGCGGCTACGAATTTGTCCGGCAATTGTCCGCGAAAAGCGGCTTGCCGCTGGAGTTCATCACCGTAGCCAAAGAGATATTTTCCGGCGTCGACACCGGAAAATTTGCGTGTCCGGTGTTGCCCATCGCCAGACAGCTCGTGCCGCCCTGGCTGAAGGCTAGGGAATTTTGAAGTCGGAATGCGGACCCGTCTTCGCTCTTCGAGCTACGCCGCGGCAAAATGCGACCTTCGACAAGCTCAGGCGAGACGAAGTCGGAAAAAAGGAAGTTGAGAAGTTGAGAAGGTAGGAAGGTGAGAGGAATTAGGAAGTCGGACCCGTCTTCGCTCTTCGAGCTTCGCCGCGGCAAGATGCTGAATTGGGAATTTTAAATTCGGAAGGCGGAAGCGGGAATAACTGATGATTGCAGGTCGGATGCCGGAAAATTGTTTAAATTTTGTTATCGGCTGAAATGAACTGAACTAATAAATAGAAAAAAAATATGCGAAGCATGATATAATTAATCCGCCTGTGCTTTGCTAGACATACTTACATTAATAATCAAATATCCATTGATAACTCTGAACGTGCGATATCCACGGCGGAGTAATTATTCAATATTCATTTCAAAAGGGGTTTATTGTATGGCATATGAACACACGATTGATACGGACGGGTGCAAAGGATGCGGGTTATGCGTCACCGTCTGTCCTAAAAATGTTTTGGAGATTTCGAATGACGTCAATGTCAAAGGTTATTTTCCGGCCTACCAGGCGCGTCCGGAAGATTGCATTTTTTGCGCGATTTGTTGCACCATGTGCCCGGATGTTGCCATAACAATCAGCGAAATCGAAGCCGACGCGGCAGTGCAAAAACAAACGGAGGTTGAAGATGAGTAAAGTTCTGATGAAAGGCAATGAGGCGATCGCGGAAGCTGCCATTCGTGCAGGATGCCTGAACTATTTCGCTTACCCGATCACCCCCCAGACCGAGGTGGCCGAATACCTGTCCAAACGCTTAGCGGAAGTCGGCGGCGTCTTTTTGCAGGGCGAGAGCGAAGTGGCGGTTTCCTACATGATCTTTGGCGCAGCGGCTTGCGGCGAACGAGTGTTTACGACGTCTTCGAGCCCGGGGGTCAGCCTCATGAGTGAGGGCATCAGTTACATTACCGCTGCCGAATGTCCGGCCGTTTTTGTCAACATCATGCGTGGCGGTCCCGGCCTGGGGGGGATTTTACCATCCCAGGCTGATTATTTCCAGTCGACCAAGGGCGGCGGGCACGGTGACTACCGACTGCTGTGCATGGCACCGGCCAGTGTTCAGGAAGCCGTCGAGATGGTTATGCAGGCCTTTAGTCTGGCCGAAAAATACCGCAACCCGGTCATGATTTTGGGTGACGGTTTGACCGGACAGATGATGGAACCCGTCGAATTTCCCGAGCGGCTTAAGATCGAACCGTCGAATAAAGACGATTGGGCCACCAATGGGATGGACACCCGCAACAGTGCGACCCGCAACCTGGTCAAAACCCTCTATCTGAATCCCGAAGAACTCAACGCGCATAATTTGAAACTAAGGGCCAAATACGATCAAATGGAACGGGAGGATCTCCATTTTGAGAATTACAATATGGACGGCGATTATAAAGGCTTGATTGTCAGTTACGGAACCATGAGCCGGGTCTGCCGCACCGCAATTGACATCCTCAAAGAGGAAGGCTTGGAGATCGGCATGTTAAGACCGCAATTTTTATTTCCCTTTCCGCGCAAGCCCATCCATGAGGCAGCCCAAAAGGAAAGCTGTCAGGCGGTATTCAGTATCGAAATGAGTATGGGGCAGATGATGGAAGATGTGGAGCGCAGTGTTTGCGGGCAGAGACCCGTTCACTGGTACGGCAAGTGCGGCGGGGAAGTACCGACACCCGAAGAGGTGATGGAAACCGTGCGATCCATAGTCAAATAGTCAAAAGGAGTAACGATAATGGGAAAGACTTTTCAAAGACCCGAAGCCCTGGCCGATACGATGACACATTACTGTCCGGGGTGCACCCACGGTGTGGCGCACCGGCTGGTGGCGGAGGTCATCGATGAACTCGGCATTCGGGGGAGAACTGTAGGCATCGCACCGGTTGGCTGTGCGGTATTGATGTATAACTACTTCACCTTCGACTTCCAGGAGGCCGCCCATGGACGGGCACCGGCCATGGCCACCGGGATAAAGCGGGTGCGTCCCGATCTGGTGGTGTTCACCTACCAAGGTGACGGAGACTTGGCAAGTATCGGGTTGAGTGAAATCGTGCATGCTGCCAATCGCGGCGAGAAATTTACCACGATCTTTATCAACAATGCCGTCTACGGGATGACCGGCGGTCAAATGGCCCCGACCACGATGCCCGATCAGCGGACCACGACGTCTCCCTTTGGGCGCAAAACGGATTATACCGGCATGCCCGTGAAAGTGGCCGAAATGTTGGCGGCCTTGACCACCCCGGCTTATATCACCCGGCAGGCGGTAATTTCTCCCAAGTATATCAACCGGTCCAAAAAGGCCCTTAAAAAGGCTTTTCAGTATCAACTCGATGAGCGCTGCTTCAGCCTGGTGGAATTGATCAGCACCTGTCCCACCAACTGGGGGATGACGCCGCTCGATTCCCTGAAATGGGCCGAGGAGAAGATGCTACCATACTTTAAGCTGGGCGACTACAAGCTGCCGGAAGAAAATTAGCTCAAAGTTCGTAGCTCATAGTTCATAGCTCATAGCATATAGCTCATAGCTCAAGGTTCATAGTTTATAGCTCGGTGCTTCAACCTGATTTCATTCTGGTTTTGGGATGGACCAGTAAAACGTGGTTCGCAGGCTTCAATATTATTCGGGTCTATCTACCATTTAAAGGATTAATTTAAGGCGATGTCTTCGAGTCCCCATGATTTGGTTCTGCGTAGCCGGATTCCGGAAAGCCTCATAATGAGGATAATCATCATATCGATAGTGGGGATC
>Ga0209367_1000835_pt1 | contig 34621 bp, 25 predicted proteins | sample WorMetLIZISLAND2_FD_187412 | JGI IMG/M metagenome (GOLD analysis project Ga0209367, IMG submission 187412) | Marine gutless worms symbiont microbial communities from Max Planck institute for Marine Microbiology, Germany - Olavius geniculatus... ... | reverse complement strand
CTCCAATATTGCACCCCATACGTGATAGTCCAATGGGTTAATATATTCAGCGAATTTGGAGGCCATTGGTCTTTTGTGATGATATCTGGACAGCTGGCCTGCAGCCAGTTCTTTGCACTGCGTGGCGTTGCACGCTGTGTGTGCTGACTTGCCGTCCTGCTGGAAGATGAATCCGATGGGCAGCCGGCGATTGCTTTAAAGAAACGATAATTTAGTGATAATTTATAAACAATATAAATTACTGTTTATCAAAACGTCACTGTGACGTCATTGGCAGTAACTTGTAACCAGTTTTTGAAAGTTAAATAGCATTTTTAGCTTGAACATTGTTGAATGCTGAAAAATTGGTAGGTGGTCATGTTAGAAAGTCTATAACTTCGTCGTTTTTCAACAGAATCACATTTTACTTGGCAGTTAGATGTACAGGGTGGTCCAAAAAATGGCACAAAGTTTATGGCACCATAATTTTGCAACCATACATCACAGAGTCATGCAGTTTTGGCAAAATGTTCTAAAAGAAATTCTTTACATGACTGAAGTCAGTGTTTAAATACAGCAGTTAAATATTCTTTGTTTTTGCCACTGGCAAGTGAACTATTGAAAAACAGTATTACCTCCAATGTGCTTTGGTCCATAAAAACATACCACTGTTATTTCTTCAATAGCTTCATGAAACATTGGCATTTTTGGCGTGCAACATTAAGAAGAAACTTGATGCAAAGGTCTGTAGTTTTGGCCACTTCACCTTAACGTTGTCACTACACTACCATGTGAAATGCAAAAGTCGCAGCTTGGCCATTGACAACAATGAATTCCTACGGGTACGGCGGGTAGCGTATGCGTTATTGCGTTAGCTCAGAAATTATTAACTGAATAGCGACAAATGCAATTGGCAATTATTATCACTCAAAAAGTCACACGTGTCACATCACATCATCTTCATTTCAGCATGTGCTCAAAATGTTCTCCTGCAGCACAAACGCAAGCGGTAGACGTTGACAGTTGACGCCATTTGCGAACAGCACGTTCAGTAACTGCATGACTCAAGCGGCCCACTCGCCGTTGATGTATCATTTCATTTTGTCAACTTACAATTTTAAAATAAAGACGAAGTAACAGATTTTCAATGATTTTGTGGTCTCAGAAATTTTCTGAGCTGACACATGCACTACCCAGTATGAATTCATTGTTGTCAATGGTCAAAGTAAGATTTCTAAATTTCACAAGGTAGTGTAGCAACAACCTTAGGGCCAGGTGGCCAAAACTGCAAACACCTGCATCAAGTTTCTTTTTAATGTCGTATGCCAAAAATTATTAAAATCGGCCAATATTTCACGGAGCTATCGAAAAAATACAAGTGGCACGTTTTTATGGACCACGGTGTCGAGGGTAATACTGTTTTTGCATAGTTTAATTGCCAGCAGCAATAGCAAAGAATATTCAACTGCTGTATTCAAATACCGAATTTAATGACGTAAAGAATTTTTTTGCGGAACATTCTGCTGAAAACAGCATGACGCTATGAAGTACGGTTGCAAAATAATGGTGTCATTAACTTTGTGCCGTTTTTTTGGACCACCCTGTAGAAAGTTTCATTAAATAAAGCTGTAAAATTTCATATTAAAATCCTGAACGGTTGCTGAGGAAATGGCGAAAAACTTTAGGGGTCCACTTTTTTGGCCGCACCCTGTAGTGCACTTCACTACCAGTTATTAGCTATATAGGGAACTTAAATCTGATACTGACTAAAGATAATTCATAACTGAAAGAAAGAATTTAAATAAAAATGAAAATTACAGTGATAGGCAGAATAGATATGTAATGGGTTGCAAAGATATGCATGCCATATTGTGGTTGTTTAGGTTTAGTCATATTGACCAGCCAGAAGTCAAGGTTCACATATTAGCGCAGCAGCAGAATGCCCAGCAGCAAAGATTTGCCAGGCAGATGGCCAACAGAAATCTTGTCGTACCATCAGTGAAGCCAAAACAACAGCAACAACAGGTAAATATTGCTGAACAGCTTTTCTGGTTTTGAATTGGTGTAATTTTGAGGATGTTAGGTAGTTGCAGTAAATGCTTGCATGCTATTTATTTGGTTGTGAGTGACAATTGTGAGCATTTTTGCAGTTTTGTTGCAATTTGCGAATATGCTGATGCACTTCTGAGAAAATGTTTAGGTGTAACTTTGGGCCTGCCCAGGCCCAGAACTGTATGTAGTGCGATAACTGTCATTGTATCAGATTGTGTGAATCTTTGATGTGATCAATCATCAGGCATGAATGCATCCAGCAGACTTGTAGTACTCGAGTCCAGGCTTGGACTCGAGTCCGGACTTAAGTCCGTTTTTGCTGGACTTGGACTTGGACTTGGGCTCTAAGGACTCGGACTTGGACTTGTACTTGAAAGCTATGGACTTGGGCTTGGACTTGGATTTGGAGGCTCTGCTAGCAAGTCCTTTTTTCAAGTCCTTTGTACCTACAAGATCGATGTAAATCGGTGTAAAAACGACGCCAATACGCCATTTGTGTTTTCTTACTTACTTCTTACTTCGCAATAACGCCACATATGACAAACTGATACCAGCTGTGCGCCGTACATTTGCCATTCCGGCTTTAATTCAAGTGCACCAGTGGAAAGGGTTTTCAGCCATGGGGGCATTGTGCTGCACCCAAACAGAGCAAGAATGTCCGACAAACTTCTGTCTGAACTGGTGTTTTTGAAATGCGACATTGTGTGAACAGGTTTAGATGTTGGACTGTGTAAAATTATCAAGGACGGCCAAATTAATGTCATCAATTAAAATTGCTAACCATATTTAAGGATTAGTTTTTTTTTGTGTACGATAAAGTGTTTTACTCAATAACAGCAAGAGAAATAATATTGGAATGGGACAAAACTGCTTGCAGGTTCGTTTCTTCCTACTGGACTTGGACTTGGACTTGGACTTGCCTTTTTTTGAAGAGGACTCGGACTTGGACTTGCCCGTTTAAGGTGGACTTAGACTTGGACTTGGACTTGAGGATAGGGGACTTGGACTTGGACTTGGACTTGGCTGTTGCTGGACTTGTTACAAGTCTGGCATCCAGTACAAGAATGCTGAGAAAAAGGATAACATTGATGTTGAATTTGCGGTGCAAACTAAAAATGCTAAGCATTTAAAACGGTGAGATGAATGGCTTTTGAAATATGGTATGTGGTGTGTAATATATTATTTTGTGATGTTCTGGCATAAATTTCCAAAATTGGGAATCTCAGAATGGTAACAGCAGTTTATGGGTTCCTAGAACTTGGTTCTGGAATGTTTTTTTTCACTAGTTTTTTCACTGATATTATTTAAACTTTTTGTGTATTATTGTTAGTGTTGTTATGGTTTCTGGTTGAGGTCAGTCAGTTTTGGTTCGATTTTGAGGAAAAACTGTGGTTTTGGTTCTGTATGCTGCAGCGGTCGTAGGCATACTAATAACGTTCACGGTAGTGTTGTTACGGTTTCATGCTGGTCGAAGTCGGTTGGTTTTGGTTTGGTTTTGGGGAAAAACTGCGGTTTTGGTTCTGTACAGTTCGGTTATCTGACAGCACCAATGATAACGTGCCTGCTAGGGGCGCTTTGCCGCTCACAACTAGACGCCTGCCAGAGCAAGCTCCGTGGGTGGATAGGCAACTGAGAATTACTGAGAGAGGGAGAGAGAGAGAAATGGAAGGGGGAAAGCAGACGGTCACGGCGCCCGCTAACGATAGTTCAAAAAACAAATAGTTCCGGCATGGACGCACGGCTGCAGGCTGCGTGGCAAGAGACAAATTTCAAACAACACTTGCAGATACATACATGCGGTCGGTCTGTCGCCAAGCAGACATTGCACGACATCGACCGCTGAGTTATAAACCTGCAAACTAATCCCGTAAGTAAGTAAGTGTCGGTAAGTAAAACGTGAATTTATGTAGCGCATAACATTAAAATTAACCACTAATGCGTACTTGCTTGCATCATGACAACGCGCCCATGTGGTCCACAATGTCCGACTTTCGGCGGCTGCAACTTGCCAAATGACGGCGACGGCACGACGTGAAACTGCACAGATCAAGCAAGTCGTATCAGGACACTTCACCTACTAAGATGCTTTGCCCCGCAGACATCGTATTTTTGGTTCATCTGTTTTGGCCGTCGTGCACAATTTTCTAATTTGCAAAATATCCAAAGGCCAAACGTCATAAAACGTTCGTAATTTGAGTGTAACAGGAGGCGGGTGGTAGACGTTTATCGTGTAGGTCTACACAGGCCGGTAGACCAGGAGACAGAGACAGACAAAAAGATGGGGACGGAGAGAGGGCGACAAGTGCAGAAATGTGCGGTCGTGGTCATTCGGTCAGCAAGGAGAGACACGGAACAACGACCAGTTCGATATTGCTAAAAACCGCAGTTTTGGTGCCAATTTCTACAACTGTAACAGCACTAATTATTGTATATGTTAGCATGGTTTGTGGAGTCATTTTACGACCAATGCTACCTTGTATTTAACCCAAATTTTGAAAACCACACAGTTTCTCTGTTTCAGTTCAGTTAAGAATTGGAAGAGACTGTGTGTTGTTATTGTTATGTGCAGCGCCTGGCTGCACACTACAGGATCAATCTGGAGTCACCTGCACTAGGATCTTGGCAGTGTTTCGTAATGTCTTATTTGAAACTTCCTTGTTTATTATGCGGCTGTTTTAGTAGATTGCCCATTGATTGATCTGTCTATCTGTACTTGCCTTTATAACTTGTATAACTTGGCACAGAAGAACGAAAAGCGGTGTTAATACTTCCCTCAGCAGTCAGCAGGAGTAGCAGATCGCAAAGTCAGAGACGTCAAAAATCTCCAGAATATGATGATATCTCGATAACTTGTACACTACAGTAGCAATATAGCAATATAAAAGTAGACTTTCATATTTGAAAATGAAAAAAACAAATGAGTGCTGTATCTGTATGCCGGATGCCGCATAATATGTCGAAACTCGGCTGACATTTTTAACTTTATTTGTACATTAATTAAGGATTTGATGTGATGATTACAGCTTTGATCATCTTTTTTTTGTTTTTCTTACTTGGTTACACTGTTACATGTTAGATCAGTAAAAAAATTAGTGATACTGGTGTATTTATTGACTCTATTAGTCATCTTTGTCCTACTTGTGTAAGTTGCACAGTAACAGTGTTTACATTAGACAGACTAACTGATGTGAGGTGGCTGGTATAAGTCTTAACAGATTGTGTTCATATTGTCTGTTTAATACTTAGCATAAGTTGGCTGTGTGGCTCGGTAGTCTAACGATAACGTGTCGGACTTGTAATTTTGAGGTAACTCAGAGGCGCAGGTTCGACTTCGCACCAGGACACTGCCAGGTAACGACCTTAGGAAAGTTGTTCACACACATGTGCCTCTGTCACCAAGCAGTATAATTTGGTACCAGTTTCACCTCTGGGATGTAAACAGGCACACCGCGTGATACACTGGCCCGTGGCCCCATATCCGTGGTCTCGCAGTGTAAAAACTGGTGTCTGGCTGAGGGCCTTAGGAAACGGAGATCAGCGCCGCCCTATGGGCCGTAAAGCTTGGGAAAGACTTTACGTTTTTTCAACGTAAGTTTTTATAGTTATTCTTGAATGGTTAAGATGTATAGAAATAGATGTTATTATTTTTTGGCATAGCTAAGAAAGCCTAATGTGCTGTTCAACCTAAAAACTGTCGTGGCAGATTTTTACAATTAGTACAATTTAATGCACTACTTTGGTTTTCTGTATTGACATATCTCTGTGAACTTGGCATTCAAAACTGTCACAGTGTAACTGCTTGACTGTTATCAAATTTTCTAACCGTTTAGCAGGAAACTGATTTGTAGTTTTTTTAACACATCCGTAAGCTTAGCTGGCAAGGCAGAATATTTGTTTGCTAGTCAGTTTAAAGAAGTGTATACTGCAGTCATTACATAACTTGTGTATGATGACGTGTCATTAGCTGTATAAAATCCAATTAAGCTAGCATCGAACTCGTGTCAATCGGATGGCCATTTCTGTTGATGGCCTGTGCCTTTAAAATTAGCTTCATATGCCACGAGACACTGCTAGCGACAGTTCAGACTGTCACACACAGAACTTGCCATTTTTTCCTTAGCGGTGTCTGTAACCATCACTTATACTCATTATGCTTGTCCTTGGAGGGTAATTAGACTGAGTTGTTTTGGGTTCCTTGGTCGAACACAGAAAAGGTTTACCCGCAAATTGTCACTCATCTCGGTAATAACCCAACTAGATGTTTGATGAATTTTTACGTTTAATCATTCTGAGTTCTTGCTTGCATGTTTGAATCACATATTTCATATGTATGATACGCATTACACATATTCTATTTTTCAACGAAATATACACGTATTTCATTAACATTGTGATTTAGTGTGAGAATATCCTCGATAACTGGTTGGTGTCACAGTGTGACCGATGACTTTATGACTGAGATTTTCAATGTCTGACATAGGCTAGTGGTGAAGTGTTGTGTTACTGACTATAATAAAGTCATTTTGTGTCACATTTTTGAGAGTTGGTGTACCTGTATAGATGGTGCAGAAGACATTTCAGCATAATTAGTGAGATAATTTGGTATTTAGTAGTAACAATAATTGTTGATAATTATCACATAGGTAGTGAGTTGTAGTTGTTTCATGTCAAGTGTCTGAGAGTTGCTGGTGTGTGTGTGGAGTTGTTACAGACAGCACAGCAGCAGCCTGGTCGTACAAGTGCGCTGCTGAGACTGGGCAGCACACTGCGTAGTCCTCGTGGCGGTCGCTCCCGGCCGTGGGTGGCCGGTCGGCGTGGCGGTCGTGGCATCACTCGTGGCGGTGGTCGCGGAGGCTATGTCATTGGCCAGCAGCAGCAGCAGTACATCACACGAGGCGTCTACACAGCCAGAGGTCGTCGCAGCTGGCATGCCAGAGGTGCCGCTGCTGCAGCGGCAGGTGCTGCAACATACCTACGAGGTTTGGCTTCCTGTCAGTGTAACTTCATGGTCCTGTCTGCAGTAGCAGTGAAATTTATGCCTGTGAGAGTTTGATGAAAACAAGAAGATGAAGCCGAATTGTTTTTGGCTGGATGCAATTTCTGTTACACAACCAACGAGCAACATAAAGCACTGAAACGTCATGACAGTGTTTGTGACTGGGAACAGCATTCTGTCATGCTGAGTCAGGAACACTTGTGGTAGCAACGTTTATAGGCTGGTACAGTTTCCAAGAGCTACTTTTTGGGCATTCGCTGGAGTAATTTATTGAATATTTGGCCTGTTTAACAAAAGTCAGATGCAGAATACTGTGTTTTATTTTTTAAAAAACAGTTGGTTTAATATAATTAAAAAGAAGTAACATTTGCTAGTGGTTAGTAACAAATGTCATTGATTATTTCATTTATTTCAAATCAACTGTTTTGTAGGACGAGGCAGAGGTCGTTTTGGACGAGGTGGTCGTACTCGTGGTTACTTTGCTGGCTAGTGAGTTATCTGTTATTTTGTGATATTATTAGTTATTAGTTCTTAGCTTATAACATGTCGTTATTGATCTTGAGCTGAGTGTAATTTGTTTTTTTATCTGTCAGCAGTGTCACTGAAAAAATACTACGTGAATTTCTGCTAATTAGTCCATGCGGAAACGATAGTTTTCGGAAGGACTTATGTTTTACCCGTGATCTTTATTTTTTTATTTCAATCGTGAGATCTCTGAGATGCGTCGGCTGATGGGCTTGAAATTCTGCACGGTGATCAGACCTAGGTCGAATTTTATAATGCCAGTTCAAAATTTCGGGAGCCCTCCCCCAAAAAATTTTAGGGGCCAAAAACATCCAAATTTGGCCCGATTTCGGTCGACTTCAATGTTTGACGGCGAATATCTCCGGAACAGATGAAGATATTCAAAATCGGACAAGTACTTGATCTACCGCGATTTGTCCTGTGTTCAGCGAAAAAAAGTCTGGTGAACATTGGTCCAAAAATTTCGGAGATCTAGAGGTGTAATTATACCCACCCAAATCAACTTTTTCGGGAGACCATATTTTGGCCCCTAAGGGGTGCTGCGTCCCCAAATTTTTACGCGCACTAGAGAATGACCAATTCTTGCTAGCACACCCCGCACCAGGGACGGGGGTTTTCCTTACAATGTTTTTCAAAGGGGGGTCCATAATTGGCTTAAATTTCAGCAAGTGCACACCTATAACTTTGGCGGTAGTGGGAGTAGCTTCACGATAATTTGCCGCACGATGGGCCTTAAGGTGGGGATGATCACTTATGTACAAATTGTTGGGTGGCCTGCACCCCAGAAATTTGGAAGGGCCAAAAATTTGAAAATTTGATCCGATTTTGGACAACTTTTGACTTTGACCAGGAATATCTTAGGAAACGTTCGAGATATCAAAAATCCGAAACAAACTTGATCAACAACTGTTGTTGCGAGGTTGAGCAAAAAAAATTTGGTGAAGTTTGGTCCACTAACAAAAATGTTGTAGTCGCACATGTTGACCTACCCTACGTCGACATTGGGTGTTCTGCGTATGCTAATGCATTTGAGTTCGGGCCACGTGACTTTGCCATTGCGGGAATTTCCCCCCCCCGTTAAATTTTCCCCCAATCGGACTTAGGGTGCCGGGCGGACTCACGTTGGGCTTTGCCTCAAGTTTCTAGTTTAAATTATTTTATTGAATGACCTGCTTTGGAACAATAAACTCTCTTTATTATTGAGACACTTTGATTCTCGATTCCAGATGTTTTAAAAATGTTGTTTGGTGTTTGTGATGTGGTGAAACGTGTCATTAAACATTGCTACTTTGTGTCTGATATCAATATGGCAACGCTCTCTGTCCTGACAGTCATTGTTTTTGATGCTGCTGTGGAAACATAATCTTTCGCTATTTGTGACAAGCTCGTCTGTGAGCACTGCCTAAATGCAAGCAGCTCATTTTGCAAACGATCCTCATTACCATGCTGTTGTAGTTGCTGTTATAGTGGTCATTGTTGCAACTCAGTATTTTCTGTATTTTTAATCCAGCCATTGGCACAAGATAGAATCAAAGAAGATGGATTGGAGATGCACCAATTGGGCAGAATACTAGTGTACAATCCATGTTTCGCGTTTCGTCAGAACGTGTGCTGTGTACAGCCGAGGCTACTATGCCAACGTGGGCTTTCGAGGCCAGCAGCAGCTGCGTGGCTGGGGCCGAGGTCGTGGCCGTGGTCGAGGCCGTGGAACATGGAGAGGTCGTGGCCAGTCGGCATCACGGGAGCAGCTCGACGCGCAGCTCGACGCCTACATGACCAGCGCCGACCAGTGACATTTGACTGACTGGCCTCAAGATTGAACCGACTGTATCTCTCAACTGAGAGCTGGCTGTCTCATATCGGCCAATCTGACTGGATAGATTCCTGATGGCAGTGAAGCAAATGCAGTAGCACTTGTCTGGGGTGTATTTAGGTGGCTTTTTATGTGCCCCCTTTTACATGCAATTGTTAGGAAATTTAGTCCAAAAATTATGAAAAAAAAGTTTCAGCTTTGGGATGCACAGTGATCCGTAAATGCAAATAATGTCGTGAAGAGTTTGAAAATGTAGGCCATGTGTTAGGCCCTTTATCTTTCCATTTCTAACTATACCCCTGGTATTGATGTACAGTGTGTGGCATAAAAAAAGTAGCCCCCTAAAGTTTTTCGCTTTTTTCTAGCAACCGTTTGGAAGTTTAATTTGAAATTTTACAGCTTTATTTACTAAAAACCTTTTGCATTTAACTGCCAAGTAAAATGTAATTTCTTCGAAAAATAACAAAGTTATAGACTTTTTACCATGACCGCCTACCGATTTTTCAGTATTTAATTTAAGTGTTCCGCTCACAACACCAATTGATTAACATCATTGAAACAACACACTTATAGGCCCTATAATGATCAGATGCCAGAATTCCATTGTCACTGCGAATGTTCAAAGTGTTCACCGCCAGCTCCAAGCTACAACACCAGCCTCCAGTCGCCTTATTTGAGAAATCTTTTACAGCCTTGTCGATCGGTCCTTGTGGCAGGTGGCCCCAGATAACCTTGATTTCGGCGATTGTTTTCGACTTTTTTTAAAACTTGCAGTAAGCCTTCAACATTGCACCACACACGTGATAGTCCGCTGGGTTTATATTCGGTGAATTTGGAGGCCACTAGTTTTTTTGTGATGAGATTTGGACAATTGGCTCGTAGTCTGTTCTGTGCGCTGCGCGCTGTGTGTGTGTAAATTACGGTTTATCAAAACGTCACTGTGACGTCATTGGCAATATCGTGGTAACCGGTTTTTGAAAATTAAATAGCGTTTTTAGCTTAAGCATTTTTAATGCTGAAAAATTGGTAAGTGGTCATGTTAAAAAGTTTATAACTGTCGGTTTTCAACAGAATCATATTTTGCCTGGCAGTTAAGTGTAAACGGTTTTGGTAAATAATGCTGTAAAATTTCAAATTAAAGTTCCAAACAGTTGCTGAGAAAACAGCGAAAAACTTTAGGGGGCTACTTTTTTTGCCGCACCCTGTACAGCTTTTTGTGGGATAAACTTCATTTGAGAAATATAATAGCTATTGTCCACCAAAATTACGAGGGTCATTCGATAAATAAGTTACAAAACAGCGTCATTCCGTTAGTTTTCTAAATCTAAATGATCCGAAATATACGTTTTGTAGGGAATTTATTCCTGAATACGTGTACAAATTTTTTTGATGATGACGTCATGATTGTGACGTCATCTGCTCATAGAACACAGTTTACACGTGTATTATTTTCCCCGCCAGTAATCTATCATACCTTGCAAGTGACAAACAACATATGAACAGAGAAAATTATAAACTTAACAAGTCAACGCCATCACTTTAAATGCTAAAGATAAGTGTTTCATTTTTCAGCATATCGACCGAGTTTGCTCAAATATTTGTCCTGTCAGCAAACTTCTAAATGCCTGATGCAAAGAACGATGCTGGCTGCTGTCCATGCCACTGAAGAACAACCGATTGCACTCTGGTATACAATACAAATTTCAGACCATTCAGCATTTTCTTACACCAGACGTGAACTGTTCGCTTTGTAAAGATTGTGCCATACTGCACGCGTCTCAGAGTGAATCTGATTTGCACTAATTTCTTTTCTGCCCACAAAAATACAATAACGGAACGCTGTTTGTTACAAGACGATTTCAGTGGCATCGTCGTCGAATTTAATGTTTATAAATGACATCACAGTGACGTCATCGTCATAAAACTCATAGCTGCTACTCAGCATTAAATTTCCTACAAAACATATATTTCGGATTTTTAATGTTTGGAAAACTAACAGAATGACACTGTTTTGTAACTTACTTACTGAACGACCCTCGTATCAAAACTGTTATGGGTTATTTGTCTTCACAGTTGAGTGTCTGGTTAGTCGACTGATTTATTCATTACTGTGTGTACTTTTGCATCAGGGAGTAACTGCAAAATAGTGGTAAACTTCTGCTTTTATTCATAATGTGGCAGAAGAAATACAGATGACCATTGTTGACACGTGTTTGTGTTTCGGTCAAAATGCAGCATTTTGGCTATGCTTTGTTTGAATATATTCAAGTATAGTACACTGTGAGGCATAAAAAACACACCAAAATTTATCGATCGTAACATGAAAATGGATGATCAGATTTTAATAATTTTTGGTATGAATATTCTAGATGCAACTGGCCTTCAAATGACCATTTATGTTCCCGCCTCACCGAACCTCTATTTCTGCACTACCTGGGGAACACAAAACAAGCAAAATATTACATTTTTATTCACTGCAATATCATTGTTCGATTCAAATGAAATAACACACATTTGGCACATTTTGTCCAAGTTTCTAGCACTTTGGTTAACAGTTTATCTGATTGTCCAGTTGTGCAACTGCTGACAGTAAATATTCGAATTATCGGACACTTGTGTAAGCACAGGCAAGGAGATGCATTATCGATGCATTGATAGCAGTGCTGATAATGTTCTTCTTCAGACTTTAACCAGTCTCTTCTTTAGTTCATTGATATTCCTAAACAGAGTCCCATAAACTCGCTGCTGCATAACACTGCAAATACTGTCGAATGGACTGTAATCAGGGCTGTTAAGGGCTACACGTCTGGAATGGTCAAATTCACTGATGTTTTTCTTCATTTTTTAACCAATGTTGCATTTGTTTTGTTTCCCCAGGTAATGCAGCAACAGACGTTAGGTGAGCTGGGAATTTGAATGGCCATATGATGGCTAATTATGTCAGAAATGTTTATATCAAAAACTATTAAAATCTCGTTATCTTTCTCCAAGTTACTATCAATAACGTCACGGATGGTTTTTGGCATTTTTTGCTCATTTTATCACTGATTTCATGTGTTTTGATTTCCCTAAGTAGTGCAGAAGCATATGTTTGGTGAGGTGTAAGCTTGAATATAATGAATAATCATTTGATGACAAGTTTTATGAGGAATAGTTGTGCCAAAAATTATTAAAATCTGGTAATCTACCTTCAAGTTATGATCGACAAATTTTGGTGTGTTTTTATGCCTCACAGTGTAGACTAGTAGTTGAAACCATGCACCATTTTGGTACCCGGTATGTAGTACAACTTACATGCATACATGTGTACATACTTAAGACTTGTGCATGTGCCACGATTAGTTGATCCCGTCTGACCTTCCTGGCCCGACTCGGTTTTTTTCAACCCTGCCTGTTGATTTTTGGCCTGGTCCATTTTTGTGACATTACACCGGTCGGATTTTCAGTGGAATTTCTTCTAAACAAAGAAATCAAAATCAAGCAGATCATTGGCTTGTGGAATAAACCGATGTCAAACAGAAAAGATTAAATGGATGTCTTTGATATTTAGAAAAAAAATTTTCATCTCCAAATGTAATTTGATCCATTGATTTTTCGCACACGTCTTGCGTATTTCGTTGATTGTAGCTTGATTGTATTGTTGGCTGTTGCCAGTTTGGACAGTGCTGATTGGACCGTTATTGTAAGTATGTAAGATGGCATTCATTACAGTTCTGTATTCGATATTGATACAGTGTTGTTAACTGGCATTTTTCATAGACTTTTGCAGTGTTGTTTTGCAAAGAAGTAAATTTTAAGTTTTAGTTGAGCGTTTGAAATTTAAACATTTGTTATTGCTATTAGAAATTTTGTTTAACTTAGAAACTTCCAGTCCACAAGTCAGAGGTCTGATATCAAAGTTCTTGTCAGGTATGGATGTTACTGAGAGCCTTTGTTTGGTCTATATATAGGGTGGGCCAAAAAATGACCCAACTTGTTTTTGTCAACTCTTTCTCAAATTTCCACCAAATTTGATAATTTTTGGCACACAGGTAGCCAAGACAATAAAATTATGTGAGGTACACTCATTATCCACCTCACCTAATTTTTGTCAGCACACACCATGTAAAATGCTTTTGCTCCAAATTATTACATTACGCGGTGATTATCAGTACAAGATTGCTCACCTTTCCATTATCAATTCGACAGAGTGTGCCACATGATTTAATAATTTTATGGCATTAAATATTTTATGCCAAAAATAGCAGACAACAAAATAGCTGACTTATGAGCTCAAAACACATCTAATCCATGAATGAGTGCTGTGATATTGATCAGCTGATCGTTAATGCCAATGTGTATATTTTGGACATAAGTTCTAAAAATTTGGAAGCATGTTGTTACATAAACATATAATTTTGCTAAATAAGTCACATTTTAGTTTATTGTGTGCTTAATTAAGTCATTAGATCTTTTATGGTGACAACAACTAAGCATTATGCAACAATTTGGAGCATCTGCTTTTTTCATGGTAGTGCGTTGACATAAATTAAGTGAAGTGTACAGTGAGTGTATCCCATATAAGTTTATGATCTTGGCTATCTGTGTGCCAAAAATTATCAAATTTGGAGGAGATTTGATGAAGTCCTGACAAAAACAAGTTGGGTCGTTTTTTGGCCCACCCTGTAGTATTTGTGTAATTGCACTGGTCCGATGTATTCCAGGAGTATTCCAAATTGGCAACAGCAAACCACACGCAATTGTCTGTAAATACTAGTGCATTATACTTTAGTCTCTTCGTGGTGACAACAGCTTGAAGTGGCTGACATGACATGACATGGCCTTCTGGAAAGCAAACACCACTTTTTTGTGAGACTATTATAAACAGTATTTTTAATATACAGTATGAGATCTGTAACCACAATGACAGTTCCCATGCCGGCACAGTTTTTCCACTTCAGGCATTGATAGTGACTGAGTATGTTGCTGCTGATTGCTGTTTGAATGACAGCAGCAGTGCATTCAGCAGCATTGCATTGCTCAGGTGCTTGCTTGCTTGGGTAAGTTGACAGCAGTTTTGATTGCTGATGTATTTTTGTCGTAAATGGACAGTTGCTATTCGACGACCTGCAACAACTGACAGTTTGCATTATGAAACTTTGGCATAATTTTTCTCAGACTGAGTCAGATTTTGCTTAGTAGAAGTTGCATTTTTGTTTGCATTTTGAACATGGTTTTATTTGTAGCAGTAGTGCAGAGCGGTCTTGAGTCATGAGCCACACAATGTGGTCTTGAAGTCACTGTGGGCTATACCAATGCACAGTCCTATTGTGTCAGTAATGATGAACAACAGCACACATATTTTCTGTTACATGTATAATGTACATATTTTATTTATCTGAGTGGTGTCATCCCACCTGAAATTGGAAGTACTTTATGGCCACGAGATGTGCGAAAGCCTATAGCAGTTCCCGTTCAGTAGTTTAGCTGAAAATTGGTGTGTTCATGCTAAGTTAATATACAAATACCAAATTCTCTATCTGGATCGCATAATGATAGTAGTGTGGCGCCACTTTGTGAATAATATAGACTAGTGTCGCAGCCTGAAATCGCCAAAAAATCCATAAAACCCCCGATTTTGGCGTTCAAGGTCATTGAATTTGGCGCCAATTGAGAGCCAGTGTACAACTTCCTATTAGTGATTAATAGTAACCTAGGCCCTATCTCGCACCGTTACTGAGATACAGCAACTTATTGGCCAAAAATCGCAAATTTTAGCGCCCTCGTTCGGGGTGACCCCCCTTCGAATTTATGGATAAGCTTTACGGTTCCTGAAACTAGAGTCTTCCGGGCAGCCGACGGTGAAGATATGGTGATCCTAGCTGGCACCTTTTTTGACTGATCCACCCGTGTGACAGACAGACAGAATTGCGATGGCTAAGACGCGCTGAAAGCAGTAACTGCTTTTACGCTAAAAATCAAGTGAGTAAGGCATTCATCAATTTCTTGCAGGGGAATATAATTTCAATTGTCATATATGGTGTTTTTGTCTTAGATGTTCCCGGTTAGGTAACAGTCTTTTGCAGACTGGATGTGGCCCATGTGCTGGATGTTGTGCACCACTGGGGTATAGCAATTTGGTTCTGTTGCAGATTTTTATTTGTGAAGGAGTATCCAACAGAATATAAAGACTCCGTTTTAGAGGAAATCTGCTACGCCTAGACCTGCCATCCGCTCAACCCGTGTTCTTTGGTCTAGCAAAAAAGCTATAGATCCTACATTCATCAAGTTTTCAGGAATTGTAGAGGATGTCAAGGGCTGACAGTCAGTGAAATTTTGGGGGAATCTGACAAAAGAGGGTTATGAAGGAAAGGGGAAAAGAAAACTTTAACCCCTCATATCTCCCCCATTAGGGAGATGGGGGCACGAAAATTTTGCTTGCAGATGGGGCACTACTGGTCCCTTACACAAGTAAAATTTCAGACCCCCAAATTTTACATGTGGTGGGGAGAAATGTTTTTTAAAAAATTTTCCTCTTTTCAGGGGTCAAATGCGCCGTACAGCAGATCTCAGAAACTGTAGGCGATATCAATCCGCTTTTTTTGCCAGATCGTTAGGTATGGGCCAGAGGGTTTAATGCAGGGGTAAAAATTAAAAATTGGGTTCATTTCCAACAAATTTCCCATCAAGTGTAACCCAATTTTTTGACGAGTTTTGACAAAAGGTTTCAAAAATCGTAATTAATTCAAAGAATGACCCAGAGAGTTCTAGGTGTGTATGTGGGCCAAAGTTCATAGTCGTTATCATATTCGTCAAAAATGTTAACCCTGGCCCATCTCCCTTAAAAATTTTGCAGAGTTAAAATTACTCATCATTTTTTCACTTTTGGATTCACAAAATTCAAACAAATGCTCCTCAAAACAGAAACATTTTTGACGACTCAAAAATTAACAAAAGATAGTCAGTTTGCAGTGAAGTGCAAATGTATGGGGTAGTCCAAATATATCTGGGTATCTTAAGCCCCCAAACTGACCCACCCAATTTTTGCTAACTTTGACCAAATTTTCCAAAAATTTTAATTAATTCAAGTGATGGCCCAGAAAGTTCTACATGTGTATGTGGACCAAAGTTTATAGTCACTATCACATCCAACCAAGATACCTACCCTAGCTCCCCTTCCTCTTAAAAATTTTGGGGGTCAAAATTTTTATTCATGTTTTTTCACTTTTTGCTCAACAATATTCAAACCAGTTTTTCTTCAGATAAGTGAAAGATCGACGAAACAGTATTTTAACACAGGAGAAAGTGTTTATAGCCCTTTTCAATCGTTCTGAGCCCCTAAAGTGACCCACTGTAGGTGATATTTTGAATTTCGACAATTTGGCACCATCTGGTGAACTCAGTTGTAGACTCAGGGCCCCGACGTCGATGCCAGACAATAGGCCAGGCCAAGATAAACAATGTTTGTCCCCGACACTTTTCCTAGAGGTCACCGTTTAGGGGCTAGACAAAAAACCCTCTTTTTCACCGGTTTGTCACGAGAATAAACAAGGTCCAGTCAAGTGACCTTAATAACTAAAAAAATTTTAACAAATAATTATGTCTAAGACGATTTGTCTTAATTTGGTATGCCTAGAAAATTGGCTTCTATGCCATAAATTTTCGGAACTCCAACCACCCGTCAGGGCGGCCGATTTGGGCACGAAATGTCTACTTTGGCGCCACTTAGCGACCTCAGTTACAATCCCGTCGGGCCCATTTTCCGCATTTTTATACACAATGGCTCAGTGAAGAAAACTGCCAATTTTCAGCTTTGTATCAAATTTCGGTCAAATTTGACGTGCAGTTCAAAATGGCAAAAAGTCCAATTTGCCCGGCCATTGCACAGTCTTAGAACCTCGCCGGCATGCAACTGAACTTTGACTGGACCGATCTTCATAAATTTTTCACACGATATTCTGTTGTTGATTCCCCTTCTGCAATTTGGGTAACACCCTACCCCACCCAAATATTTTTTTGGGGGGGGTAAAATTTCGATTTTTTTGACTTTGCCATTTCTAGCTACCTCACATCGAAACTTAACACCGATGTCTTGTACCTGCTTTCTGTTTGAGGTCGGCGTTACTCCCCCTCGACTCCGAACATGCTGAGTGTGTTAACTAGTGCATTTGTTGTACCTCTGTCTGGCGGGTATTTGATCCGTCCTTCGTATTATGTTGTAGAGGTAATGTGTTTACAATGCAGTGATGATTTTGTTATGTTCTTCCACACAGCGAAGTAACTAATACACTATAAGAAGAATTTGGAAGAATTGATCAAATTACAGTCTTATATTCACAAATGTATTGACATCTCGGCAGCTGCTATTCCATAGGAATGATTTCAATAATTATAAACGTTGGAATTTATTGAATTCTTATAGCTTATTAGTTATTGTTTTAGTCTTTGAATTTGTTCGAAGAGCAAAGTTACTGCTGGGCACGTTGTTATGCATTGATGTATGGCAATGAATAGTTTGAATATTGTAGTGTTTGCTATCTTGTTTATGACCTTAGCAGAATATTTTTTAAAAAGTATGTGCCGTTTTCACTTCATCAGTGTTTGAACTAGAGCTGTCACAATTGACGCGTTAATTAACGTGTTAATGCGTTAATAAATTATTGCACGTTAAAAAAATCAACGCGCTTTGAAAAAATTAACACACATACGTAAATTTATGTTGATTTACAAAATTTTGTGAAGCAAAAGTTGAAATATTCCGTTAAACTGCGGTTATTTGACAATCGAATGAATTCGAGTAACTAAACTGTAGTTTTCATTCCATCACTACTGTAAATAAATAATTATTTCGATTTTCGATGACATGCTAATAGATTTCTATGCTACCTATGACGTCAGTTATTGTTGATTATACGTTTAAAAATGTGTTTCTAACTTTCTGTATTAGACAGGCAGGGCTCCTCAAACGTTGCGAGGCCTGTGATAACTTATCCCCCTACTCTCCCTCTCGACGGGACTGGGTGCGTTAATTTACGCATTAATTAATGCATTAAAAAAATTAACGCCTTGACAGCTCTAGTTTAAACTGTAGCAGACAAATTAGTTATTTAATGCATTTTCACATACAGTCATTGCATGTACACGTAATGATGAAATTCAAAACAGTAACATTTGTGACTGATGATAAATTGTTTCCTAAAACAACATAAAAAATATGGCTTGTAATGGTTACTCTGTAACATTGCAGCATGACAATGAATGACAAGATGCTAGAACATTTGTTTAAGACATTTCCATGTACAATACTCGAGACATGGTAACAAGCAGCACCAGTAAGAGGTGATAAGTCCTGCAGTTAGCACTCAAAAACATGCCACGGCGTCTTTAAGGCGTATAACATACACTTATAATAATCCTGTATACTTCTTATTGTGGATACTTATTCGGAACGCGGTGACTATTTGACCGGCAACCGGCCAAATAGCCGGCCGAACTGTCGACCCGTGAGGCTTCGGCCGAGGTCGGGCAGTTGCTCCGGTGCCGACGTGTCCGTGCGGCGACGGCGAGCGGTCATTTATCCGGCCATCACAAGGACGGATGTTTGACCGGTCATGACCAGGCGCGTTTGACCGGTCATATAGCCTATAGGTCCTGTGCCTATTCGGAATTGTGCAGTCCCAGTAGTCGACAATGTAAGCAAGTCTATACATTGTTGTTAGGTCGAATCTCTGGGCTGCAAACTATTCCGACTATTACTTCACATAATCACATTTTCCTTATCGCGGTCTGTTCGTCTGTCGCCTGATTGTCGCAATCGTCCACCCTGCTTAAACTGTTCTATGTGTTTAGATGTCATTTGGCAGGTACGCCATTGTGGGGTGCAATAACATGCAATTGCAAATTAATTTACAACCAAACCTTCACAGACGGTCCAATGCTGCCACCTGGCGAATACAAACGAGTAGTTTGGTAGACGCGCCAGAGCGATTCCGCTTTTTACCAAATTACTTTGATCGTTGTTCGGTTGGCGACTCATGATTGTATGGGTGGACATAGGCCTACCGATTGGTCATCATCAATATGATAATGACAGATGCTAGAGCGCTGATGCGGGACATTGCTAGGGATGCGATGACAGTTGATGGAACTCCGCTGACCGCTGCGGTACGACTGCCATGGCGACGTTCAAACGTTGTCAACTTGAGCAGGTCGACACTGACGCGCCGACATTGTCGCTGATCAGCGTCCTCCAGAGCCTCGAACTGTACGTAAACGCTACCGAGTAGCATCAACCACGCCGGGTCAGTAGGCACTCCCGTGAACACCAGTCCAGATACTGCAGGCCTGTAACATTACACGACTATAAAGGCCGGTTCACACGAGCCGTGTTCACGGCCCGTGAACACGAGCGACCAAATTTTACGCCCGTGTGCACGGTTGTTGATGTTGTGTCCCGTGAACACGGACCGTATCCACGGGCCGTGTGCATGAGCCGTGTCATAGCAGTGCCTTAATAGAGTATTTTAAACGCAATTTTGCAAACAAAATAAACAAATTTAATATAAAAATATTTTTCGTTACGTTTTTATCCATTACGTTGTACATAAGACCAAAGAAAAACACTGTGTGTGTGTGCGTGTGTGTGTGTGCGTGGGTGTGTGTGTGTGTCATTGGCTATTTACTACACCGATGCAAAGATTGTCTGTTGAAGATGTCTGAAACAACCTAGTCTTTCACACAGACAGACCTGTCAGTAGACGATTTACAAAAAAGCTAGTTTACAATAATACGAAATTCACAAAGAGAAAATAATTTAATAATGACAATGACAATGACGTCGTGTTTACGTTATTCCCAATGCTGACAAAAATAAAAGAAATTTTCTCATTGGTTTATATACCGTCTACACGGGCCGTGAACACAGGTGTGCTGCTCACACGAGCCGTGTTCACGAGCCGTGCTGATAAAAAGCATTGCACGACAATGCTTTTTCACCACACAGGCCGTGTTCACGGGTGCTTGTTCAGGTTGTAAAGTTAAAGTCGTGGGAGACTCGTGAGAAGTCGTGTGGGTGTCGTAGTCGTGCCTGGTCGAGTAGCAATCAAAAACAGGTCGTGCACAAGTCCGATCACGCATGCAGTTGATCGAACTTGGTCGAGAAATTTCGGCGATTGAGACGGCTGGGTTGATCTGCTCGACAGTGCATGTGAACGCAGCATAGCTTGAGATATGCAATACAAACTGCAGAGAATAACAATAGCTAACTGCTAGCCTGTCTGTAGAATGCAAGACGCGTGGTTGAAGACGCGTCTCCAGCGTGCCGTAGCGCGCCATCAGCTCTCCCGTGCCGTCACCACCGTCCTCAAATACCTTCATCAGATCAACATCATGGTCATGATAAGTGCCAGATTGAAACAAATTACAATAATAACTTTGCAGCTTTTTAGCAGTTACAATAAAGCATGTGGCAGACTAATGTGAAAACCACTAGGTCTAATTAAGACTAAATTGGAATGTTGCATATAGAGAGGTGAAACCATGGAAGAGGCAGATCCCCTATAAGCCTAATTAGATTACTAAGACTAAAACTAATGGATGATATGTAAAACCTGAAAGTTTTTTTTGGGGGGAAAGGATGTTCCAAGATGTAGGTCAGATGAGCTAGCCAGTGAATTGAATCCATGCGAGAAAGATGTAGCAAGTAGCGTAGACAGCTATTGTCATTCAAAACAGACTTTTCGACAAAGAACGAAACCTCGAACTGTCCGAGGACATCGTGCCAGTAGACTCCGATGTAGGCGCTTGGAGGGTACAGCAGCGACGTTCTGCTTGTCTCGTGACCTTCGTCGACGCTAGAAACTGGCATCTAACAGCAAAAATACAAATACATGTAGTATACACAAGACTTAGACCTACGGCTTGTTTTGTGCCTGTTTACGTCTCAGCTTTCCCTGGTACTCATTGCGCCTACCGACCGAGAAATGGCCAGGGTATGCCTACGAACGATCACGAATCTCAGCACTAACCTGGCTCCGCGTAGAGTAACTTTGACATCGTTGATGCAACCAACTATGTTAATGCTGGAGTGAACCAAGTCGCCAAGCCGCCAATTTATTTAGCACAATATACAGGCTTACAGAGAATAATTGTTAAAGAGGTATGCATCGAACGTCTACGAGCGCTAAGCCCATGATTACTGATGCTGATAATAATGACGATCATTATTCTCATTATTTCAAAGAGCAGAATGCAGAGTGTAGGGCCTATGTTCTTAGCAGTCTTACGTTAGAGCGGCGCGATAGTGTGAGGTCTGGGTGACTGCACCAGTAGGTGGCGTTGTCGACGGACGGCTGGAGGCCCAGGAACAGGTCGATGAGGTGAATATGTAGCAGTGAGTTCAGTGTGTAAGGGTCACTTTGCACGGCGCCGTTGTACGACGAGAAGATGCCGATATGTTGCTCCGGCAACAGCGTTATCAACGAATAGGCACCGATCAGCGACCCGTAGTGCAGCACCGTCTTCCAGCCTGAAACATCACCAGGACTTGTGGCGACATCTTATGCGACCGCCCACTTATGCATACACGCCCAATGCATTGCGCATAGTGTGCAGTGGGCCAAGCCGCCGGCGTACAAGCTGAGAATAAACACGAGTTACGCGAGATGCATTAGTTTTTAGAGGTTTTTTGACGTTCGGTAACATTATGCTTAAACCCTTTGTACTGAAAATGAGCAAATCAGTTACTCCGGCCCATGAAAACGTTCGCACCAATTCTAAAGTTTTTTACATCTCGATTTAGTAATCCGGAACGGGCAGACGAACGGACGGACGGGCAATACCTGTAATGTAACCTATACGGCCGATTAGTAGAAGATGTCAGATGTCAGAAGATGTTTATTAGTCATTAGGTAGTAGTGTACTAGTGTAGTAGTGTACTACCGGATAATCTATTGGCTGTTCCGACGGTGAAGCGTTCAATCTATGGAGCTTGCTGTTTTTTTTTCAGTCGCTTAGCCTAGTGTCTGGAACACACAGCCGGACTATCTCAAAGGATTTGATTCTCTTCCTTGACATTTTCAAATGCTATTTAAAGCACTTTCTCTTTGCTCTTAATCAACCCTAACGCAGTAACGCTACATAAATTGATTGTGTAGACCTATTGTATTGTAATGTCTGGAGGCCACAGAGCTCGTACCCCGGTAGCGTCCAATGAACCAGCCGAGACCGTAGCTGTCGATGTGGAACGGTACGTCGGTGTACGGGCGACGGATCCTCGACTGAATCATGTGAGACGCCACGACGTGCGGTTGAAACGTGTCGTGGACGACTGACGGCGGCAGGACGGGACAGCTGCTGCTGCTGGGCCGGCGCTGCTGCTGCTGCTGCTGATGATGATGATGACAACGGGCACCTGTAGGTCGTGGTGGGTGGGAGACGGCGTGCAGCAGAGCAGCCATCCAGCGCGACATGTCACGTGACGTGGAACACAGAGACACAGACGACGACACCGACGATATACCGCGTCTGTACCGAACAGACAGACCACGTCACCTCATCCAATACAGAACATCTCGACACAGCCGTTACGTTACGTGCTGCAGATGTTGACCATTTCTTACAACCCTGTTGAATTCAGCTGCTCGCTTTGTTATTGACGACACAGCGAAGTCCTCAGACGTCAAGTTTTGTTCTGAGTCAGTCATTACTATTCACGAACAGCTTACTGAAGCTGAATTGCATCGGACAACATACATGCATTAATTTCACCGGTGGTGTTGCTACTAGCGAGAATAATTTTCCAGAAAAATGTAGAAAATGGGGGTATGGAAAACACATTTTTTGTTATGTACAGTACAGTACACCCTGTAGTTCTATCCCTTGCGCTTTTTTTACTACTTTGCTATGCGTTTGTAGAACCTTTTTGGTCAATAGTGTAAGCCTACGTTGTTGTTTGTTTAATAACTCATGACTGCACCCGCTGTGGCATAGACCATAGATGTAGAAAAACGTTCCAGGAAAAATAAAAAAACGTTAAAAAACGTAAAAAAACGTGGCAAAAATAAAAAAAAAAGTTTTAAAACGTTAAATAAAAAACGTTGGCCATAATGTGTTCAACTTCTTGCCTAATGCCTAATGCTGTAAGTTTAGTATACCTAAAATATAGTTTAGATAGAGAAAACTTCATTTAATTTCAATTCAGCTGTGTGGTCATGAGTCAATAGCATTAAACTAACTTAATATACTAGTTAAAACATTTTATTTAGTATATTTGGACTAACTAAGTAAATTACATCACTATGACTTAGTAATTCGTTACTGTGGTGCCAAAAGTGCTTCACAAAGCTTTTGATGGAATCTTCAATGCACGTTTTTTAAAATAAAAAACGTTAAGCAAAATAAAAAAAACGTAAAAAAACGTTTTTTGCATCTATGGCATAGACATAGACAGTACGAATAAACAACGTGGATTAACAACTAGTTGACTCACGGCAGTGACGGTGGCTGTGTCCAGGCCGAGGTAACTCCGTTCGGATGCAGGTACGGCTGTGCCAGCCTGTCCGGATTATCCGGCGAGTCGTAGAACCAGCTGTGCGTCATATTGAGTGGGTCGAGTACCAACTCACGCAGCAGCGACTCCCAGCTCCTACCTCCGCCGAGTCGCTCGATCACGTGACCTGCCAGCGAGTAGATGACGTTGTTATAGTGCGACTGCGAGCGGAAGTTAGCCGACGCGTCCATGTGTTTGATGATCCTGCGCCAGCAACGACAAAATACAAGCATCGATAAGTGTCGACTGTGTGATGAATGTGTATGATGAATATATAATTCATATATGTCATACACATGAAGGAATATGTGTTTCGCGGGTAATTATTGCGATTGTGAAAACTTGTTTGTCTCATATATTTCTGTTACATATATGTTGACATATATGTGACGATACACATAATTTATATCTGTCGATACAATTGTTTACATAACTAATGTGGGCGCATGTGAACCTATAGGTAACATATATAATCCATACATGTAGAAACACATGTCACATATATAGTCAACATATTGCTCATATATGTGTCATTTATGTGTGTCATATATGTTATCACATATTATGGCACATATATGACACATAGGTGAAATACTGGGATTGCGCCGTACACTTCTTCCCAGGAAATTTTTGATTTTTTGGCGTCAACTTGCTGTGTTTGGGTGCATTTTAACACTATTGCGAGAAAAAATTAGCTTAAAGTTCCGCACTATATGATCGCCATTTCTGGTCTCCTGAGAGGCCATTTCCCCCAGTGCTCCCTAGATCCACGCCATGACTGAAAAATATTTGCAGGGGCGGATCATCCATGAGGTTGGTGAGGCTAAACTCTCAGGGCTCGATAGGGGCCCGGACAGCGGACCTCGAAATTTGTAGACATCTGCGTACAACAGTTCATTTTTTTGCTCGCTTCGCTCGCAGGTTATTTGTACCACCGCTTTTTAATTTGTTCCGCCGCCCTTGTTTGCCTTCATTGTTTAAGCAAAAAAGGTAGCAGTACAGAAACAACTAAAAAAGTCAATATTGCAAATATATGTACGAGGGGCCCTCAGTCGCTTTCAAGCCTCAGGGCCCGAAGGGACCATGATCCGGCTCTAAATATTCGGACAAGTTGCCTTCTTTGCCCCCCAAGCGAAATAGTCCCCCTACGCCTATGAGTATCTTGTTAGCCCCGCGGACTGACTTCACGGATTTTTGTACTGATCTCGGGGTTTTGACTTTTTATGTATTTGTTTCTTTTTATCATTTTTGGCATTTAGTTTTTTGATCTTTTAGTTTTCATTACTTTTTATTTTAGATTCCAATCATTACGATTACTTTATTTTATTCATTACATTTCAAATGTGTTCCTGCTTTTTCATTTTACTACCGTCCGAGAGAGTTTTAGTGCTTTTAGTTGCTTGTGCCACATAAAGTTTTCGTATTCATATTTCGTATTCGTATAGACAGCAGAGTCAATGACATACCGGACAATGTCTTGTCGGTCGTAGGCTTTCATCAGCCAGAGTTCATCATAGTTGCGACTGACACCTGTCCGGTGCAGTATGACGTCACGCACGGTCACGTGACTCGTCACCCAATCGTCGTCGAATGACGCCATATCAACCGGAAGTAGTTGTGACAGCCGGGTGTCCCAAACTGATAACGATTTCTCGCTTTATACACGTACAAATCGTGAATTTTGGAATTGTAATACTTCTCGTTATTCCTGTTTAGTGAAATTTCAGTCTAAATACTACAAGTCGTAACGGTTGTATTCACGTTACAATATTTTATCAAATAAACTCATGCATCGAATTAATAGCAGTTTGTTTAAAATGTTTGTTATTTGAACACTTTGAAATACTAGGTTGCCACAAGCACTAGTATTTCAAAGTGTTCAAGCAATAACCATTTAAGGCACAAGTGTAAACCTAAAATTATCAACTATACAACTAGGTTTATTCAGCCTACGCAAGATACTTGTAGGCTTAGGCTTTTCACTGTAGTGCTTTATGCAAAAATGTGAAACAAATCTTAAGTCTACAGTTGTCTATCTATCTCTCTTTTTTGTTTTTTTTTAATTATTCCATTCATGAGCTGTATTTATCTTCCTTACTTTCTTCTTTCTTTTTCGAACCTACTCCTCATCCAGATCTGAGGAAGTATGCCATTGACGCAAAATATTTAAGCTTACGCATTATTGCTTTTTGTCAGCCGTAAATCTAGCAGCTGCACAAATGATCAAAGTTATGTGGAAACCTTTCTGTCCGGACTCCGCTTTCCATCAACAGCGCATTGGAAACGTGCACGCAAAACTACGCACCCCTTTCATTAGTCGTAATATTTTCTCTTTTTTGCTGTCAAGTTATAGTGTGTGAAAGAAGTTGCTGGTCGCTTTGACAGCTAGATAAGAACGTAAGACTAAGGACGCACGTGGTTGAATTGCGTCTATGTAGCATGATGCCGAGGAGGGTGGCGGTGAAAGCCTTGGTCAGTGAGGCAATGCAGACTCGCGTGTTGACGCTCATAGGTCGCCGTGCTGCGATGTCCGCCCAGCCGTACTGACGCTGAACCACCACACCCGGCTCAGCAGCACTTCGAGCACCTGGGTCACGTGACATGTCCACGACACTGAGCACCAGGCCAGGCACCCGACGACATTCCATCAACTGACGCACGAACTGATCAAACGACGCTAGGTCCGGCGCGCCCGCAACCACTTGGACTCCTGCCGCTAGTGACGTCATTATGACGTAGACGCACGTCACCGCCACGTGACCTGATGACATCATCGTCGCTAGCACTTCAGCCACGCCAGCCTCCGATTCACTGCATCCTGCATTTCAGTTTACTGACCCATCCCGATAGACCGGAACGATATGCACTAACAGTCCGACGATCGACATTCCGTTTACCTTTACGCTATTGTTTCGTGGCATTTAACCTTCTAATCTGTGGTTTGGTGAATTCCGAACCTGAAATTTAGGTCTAAATAGATTTGAACTTTGACGGCTTTGTTCATTTGCAAGCTGTAGTTTACGTTTGCAACTTAGGCCTATACAGCATCGCGTTTCCTTTATTTCCAAATAGGTTAGGTCTGAAAATTCAGTTGATGCACATTGATAAAATAATTTACGCGTTTTTCACGCTACATCTGAATGTAAAAAATGCATTCGGATTGAGCCACCCACAGCATTTGTTCTAAACGCAGTGTTACTAAGTTGCGTCAAACTAAAACTCTGTCGTTTTATCTGAGACTGCTGCAAGCGAGAGAGGCGTAAGCTTAAGCAAGCCGACGCCTGTTATCATATCGGCTTTGTGGCAATTAGCACAAGCAGTAGCGAGCACAGTCGTGGCTTGGCGTCGGCACACTGTGTGCTTCCTAATTGTTTCACTAATTTATGATTTTCTCTACAACCGTAATACGTTGAACATAATCGGCAATTAGACGATTACCAGTAAGGCGTACACTACAGCTGGCCTATTGTACACTATTTTAATTTTCTTATGCGACCGTACGTCCTGCATTACGCCTCCTGCTCACCCGTCTATCTGTCTGTCCGTCTGTTTGTCGGGGCCTAAGTCAGTCCTGTACCAGCTTATAATTAAAAACCAAAAAAACATAGAAAAACCAAAATTGGTGTAAACATTTTCCACGGCACGAGTAATAAGCTCCAACGTCAAAGACCAAGGTCGCCAAATGACGGACGTCAAAAACCTCACGATAATGGCACATAGTGCCTACCGCTTGCGTTCGTGCTGGAGGCAGACATTTTGAGCACATGCTGCAATAGCCTACAGATGATGTGTGACGTGACATGTGTGACTTTTTGAGAAACAATATCTGTTACTTGTGTTTGTCGCTATTCATTTCTTAGCCGACGCATGCCTTACGCAGTTTGAATTCATTGTTGTAAACGGACAAAGTACGACTTCTAAATTTTACAAGGTAATGTAGCAACAGTATTGAGCTGAAATGGCCAAAATTATAGTCATTCATGGCACGTTTCTTCGTGATGCTGCCTGCTGAAATAATAAAAAAAATCGGCCAATGTTTCAGAAAGTTATTCAAAAAAGTGGCACGTATTTTTTGAAACACAGTGTAAGTTTGCAACTACTAAGCTACGTATTTATATGGTAAAACCAGCAAACAACTTATAGTGCAATCCACAAAAATGTACATAGCAAAAAGAGTTTAAAACAGACATAGTCTAAGCTTGTTTAATACAGTGATGTGTCCTCGAAGACTTATCCTCGTCCTCGAGGCGCCTCGAAAACGAAGAGCAGTGTCCTTGTCCTCGTCCTCGTTTTCGGCTCCCGTGGCCTTAGCCTTGGCCTTGTCCTCGAACACAAAGTCCTTGATAACATCACTGGCTTAATATAATATAACAGCGTGTCAATATCTCGGAAGAGTGCATTTATGTGGCGATTACATGAGGCGATCGTCGCAAGCGAACAAGCGATCGTCGTAGCGCAACCGGTCGCCTGGTGTGAAGACACGAGGCGACAGTCGCCACATTGGTTGCTCGAATTAAACATGTTTAATACGAGCGATCGACAGGTTACCAGTCCATCGCCAGTTGCCTGTAGTGAATACACACAAAGTCGATTGCCGCGACAGTCTCCTCGTATATTCATTGGCGACCGCTCGCGGCGATCGGTCGCGGCGACGATTGCCTCGCGTATTCGCCACATTACGGATAATGTGTCGTTGCCAGACCACCTGCACAGTGAAAACTCCTTACAAATTTCAAGACAACAGCCACACCGACGATAATGTACTCACAGATAAATTCCAATTAATTATCTTTACAACATACAATGTCACGCATTCGCTTGATCATCATTTGAGTGAATTATGAAAGACAGAAAAAGGGGTATTTTATGAAACACCGTGTATATCAAACAGCTGGCATTAAGTACGCCTAAAGTTTTGTCACGCAATTTAATTTTATTGTTATGATACAGTCTACGCGGCAATAACGAATAATATTTGTAGATATCCAAATTCGCCTGAACATTTGAGTGCAAAAATTCGGTGCAACAATTGTATCATAATATATGCAACTTTATTCGTCATTCAATAAGAGCAAAGAAAAAAAACAAAAACAGACAACAAGCAAGAAACGGAAACTAGGCTAAATATAAACAGTCATATCAATCATATTAAATCATTCAGATCACGTCTCACGTAGCCTAAAACTGGACACAGAGTTATCAATATCCATGAATTTTGTCAAAAATTTCTGTCTACGACACACAATTAAGCTAGATACATATTGGATATTAAACATGACACGACATTCGTTTTCAATGTCAGTAGACTATGTGTTGAACAACTTCATCAACAGACGTGTCTGTATAAAGTCCAACGATCGCTTGTCAGCCACATTAAGTGGGCAAGCGTCAAGTCCATAGAGCAAGATCGGCACACATTTCGTCGATATTAAGTGCAACATAGTCTCTTCACTGGCAATGCGTAAAACTTTACTGAATAATGCATTCACAGCACAGAGGAAAAACTTTTTACAGTGAGTAAGATCGATCTTAAACTGTCTGCTGGCCTTCAACCACACACCAAGATAGCGGCATGAGGCCACCCAAAAAATGTCATCACCCTTTATGCTTTTTAGCGAGCAACAAGGAGACTGATATCTCGGGCCAAACCGGATACACACGGACTTCTTGGTATTCAACGACATGTCTAGTTCAAATAGGCCTAACTCGAGTTCAACTATACGCAGTAGCTTTTGCAGCGAATCAACAGATGGCTCTAGTAACAAAATATCGTCGGCATATAGAATGATAGCAATACGCTTCAAACCTAGCCTACAACCAAGGTCAGACTCATCAACTTTCCTAACAATGTCATCTACATAAAAAGCAAATAAAAACGGCGTCAAAACATCGCCTTGGCGAATGCCACAACTGACTAAAAAACATGAAAAAAGATCACAAAAACGAACACTGATGAACATCCAGTGTTCTATGACAGATAAAAAACTGGTAGGAATAGCTCGGTCCATGAGTTCTATAAATAAACCAAAGTGAATGAGTTTATCAAAAGCCTTCCTTAAATTTAACGCACATAAATTCACTGTAGACCCAGCAGAAGTATATTCATTGACAACAGATTTAACAGTAAAAATTGCTTGCGAGCATTTAAACCCAAATTGATTATCTGACGAAGTGAAAAACATTTCATAACGACTTGAAACACACTTTTCAAAAAATGTAGAATGACGTTTAGATTACAGATTGTCGAAAAACAATAACGACATACAAATAAAAACTAGATTTTTACGGTTGTGCGGTAACATGCAAATCTTGTTGGAAATAGAATATGGCGCATCGGTACTTGAGACAACTCCAGACCACGGCTACTGGTTCGGCAGTTCTTCCTTTATATGCAAAATGGCCAAACAATCATTCAATCAGTCAATAAGCATTAGTCTTTCCCGACCCTGAAGGCCTATTGGGCGGCGCTGATCTCCGTTTGCTTACCCCTCAGCCAGATACCAGTTTTTACACTGCGAGACCACGGATACGGGGCCAGTGCATTGCGCAGTGTGCCTGTTTACGTCCCAGCTTTCGCTGGTACTCATTGCGCCTACCCACGGAGGGATGGCCAGTCTGAGTTGACCTGGTTGGCTGGTTACATACCGGGATGGTCAACCATCCAAGTACTAACCGAGCCTGGTGTTGATTAACTCTGTTGATGCGATCAACGACGCTACCAACTGAGCCAGACCACCACCCAATAAGTATCAATCGGTAAAAATTCTGTAACCGAAAGCGATACGCATAGCAAGTCCCCAAGACAAATCGTAGTCTTAAATGAAAACAATATGCACAAGCCACGCAGAGTTAACGGTATAAATGACGGAGCGGCGGCGCCTAATCTTTGTCGTTTGCGGACGGAATTTTACTTAAATTTCCAACAGTTCTTTTACTAGCACATTCGATAAACAATTTGAAATGACAAAATAAAAATTTGACCAAATTCCCAGATCCAGACACAGACCCTCTAAGTATATTCGAACACATTTTTTACAAAAAGACTAAACTAATACACTTGCTAAAATACTTCTACAAATTTTCCAAAAAAAATCATTACGACTTTGATTAAGTTGATTAAGTTTAAGTTTGATTAAGATTAAGTTTGATTAAGTTTAATTTTACAGCCAAACAAGCCAATCATCAACAAACTCAAGCAAAACCAAACTCAACTTTTTTGACGAAAATAAGAATATTATCAAGCTAAACCAAACATCAGTTAACAAACAACTGGCAGATTGAATCAAACGATTTCGAAACGATTGCCATAAATGCTTAAGTCGATACTAAACTCGCCGCTTTATGTGGACAGAAACATTTGTTTGACGGCGTTTGCCACTTACGACTGCAGCAGCTAAAACAAACAGACCAGACTCAGTTTTACCAGACATCTGTAGTAAGAAATCCGTCATAATACGTCTCAATTTTGGTACTGTGGCTATCACAAATTATCATTATTAATAAACAAACTTGATTTTATAGTTGGCAAAAATATTAATTTTGTTATAAATGTTTTTGACAGTATGATCGACGAATGTTCAATAAGCAACTTAATAATAATATGCCAATGTGCTAAGATCACGTTTGAATGTAGTCTATATTTTTGACGTATATGATGTATTGTAAAAACGTGGCAAAATTTAAAAAAAAAACATTTTAAAACGTTTAATAAAAAAATTGACCATAATTTGTTCAACTTCTTGCTTAAAGCCTAATACTGTAAGTGCAGTATATTTGGAACTATAGTCAAAAAATGGAAAACTTTATTTAATTTTAATACAACAAAATGGTCAAAAGATTATACCTTTAGACTAACCAAGTAAACTAGTATCACTACGATCTATTAATTCGCTTAAAAATAAAAAGTTAAATGAGTTTAAAACGTAAAAAAAACGTGGCAAGAATAAAATACGTAAAAACGTTTATTACGTTTAAGTTTTAGCCACTGGTGTTAACATTTACAAAATTACTTACTAACATACGTTACATACCTTCCTCCAGAATTCGAAGAACTCTTCTTTTGTCACGGAACCGTCTCCTAAACAACAATGGAACACAGGCACCAGTTGCACCACCGTTTATGAAAAAGGTGCTATATCTTGTAATTTTAAATTACAATAACTTTCCGTCAACATTTAAAGCGGAACATTTTCTTTGATTTCGCATCCGTTTGGACAGAATTGAGCATTCTGTCACCCACACAAATTCGTATTTTTGTTAGACTCAACCGCTCTATCCTGTACAATAATGCGTACGTGGCTTATATATTTAGTATCAAAATCGTACATTGAGTACAGAAACATGACAAAAGTAAAAAAATGAGAAAAAAACAAGCGCTTAACTAACATAAATACAATCTATAAACTGTCTGATACAAACGTCATCAAATTTTGACAAATAGAATTTACCTTCGCGAACACTAGCACAGTTGTTCTTAATTTAAGTTTACACTGCCACAGCATGACAGACTACTTGAAATGATAAATTATGGACCTTAATTGCCACATAAAAATTACGTTTGCGCACATTAATTTTAAATGTCTGGAAATAAACGGTTAGTCATGTTGGCTTATTCACATTCAAGCAGGCAACGGGACTTTAACAGCACTCGACGGAAATTAGTTACGTCATAATTTTTTACACCACAGTAGCTGATTTATTGTCATTTTATGCTAAATTCTAAGCAGTATGCAAATGTTACTGTTTTTAACTATGAATATTTTTGTTTTTTATGTTTTTTAATTAAAAAGTTAAAAAGCTGCTTCCGAATTGTTACAGTTACACAATTCTTGCCGCCACCTAACGCTAACACAGCATAAAATCTCTAACTAAGAATGAGTAAAAATTTTTTTTAAAAATTACAGAATTTTAAACCACATGTTTATGTGCATAACCACAGATCAGATGTGACCATCTAAAGTCCTGAAAATGGCAGGATATACACGAAATCTGCACACATATCGCGACATTGCTTTCACTTCCATATACAACTGTCACACATAAAAAAATTTTTCGACCAACCAGGGCGGCGGCACGTCTGGAAAGTGCTACGGCCACACTTACATAGTTCCAAAACCACTGTTGCCATGCCGATAGCCATAGTGGTTTTACCGGTGGTGTCGCGGAACTCTGATAAGCCAGGCCTATATATAGCAAGCGCCGTATATGCACAGAGCGCATTGTTGTCATTATTCATTCGTTTCTTTCTTCGCTTCGTTCTTTCGTTCGTTCATTCATTCAATAACATAATGACACCAGCACACACAACATCAAAGTGATAGTCAGTGTTTATGATTGACTGTGACTGTACCGTCGGTATCCATGCTGTTGAACAGACGTTTGAGTTGGTCCACAGACAGCTCGCCGCTGCCGGACGAGTCCAGATGGCGGAATGCGGCAATAGCCTGGTCGGACGTAGCTCCGAACTGTTTGCTGAAACTTTCGATCCACTCGAAGAGTGACACGGAACCGTTTCCTGAAGTAGACAGTCGATGCATTTCACTTGCGATATCGACAACGCTGTCAAAGTGTGTCCAAAACGACAGTGACGAAATGAAATAGTTTCAGTTCAGTTTCGTGTTTAAAACGAACGAAACTGAACTAAACTGATCTGAGTTTTCAGTTCAGCTCATTTCGTTTCACACCTTTGTAAAAAAACGCCGAAATGAGAATGAGCTCCCACGCAACGGACATAGATGTCTATGAGAAATATTATAGGCCTAAGTTCTGCAATACCAGTCCAATCCAGTCGAAAATCTAATTTAATTTGCGAACGGATCTAGACCAGAATGAAGTGTTATTGTCACGTACGGAGTTATCAATTAATCGTATAAACCAAAACTGATTGTCAAAAAAACTAAACATTATTTTCAAACAAAATACGTTCCTATATATATTTTAAAGTTATTTTAATTGATATAACTGCCATAGTATTTTGTACAGATTGTACATAAATGACAAATTGCATTGAAAAAATAACACAAAAATTAACAAAAGAATAAAATAAACGAATAAAACTACATTTATTTTCAAATAATTTTAAAACACGTTTCGGAGGCGTATAAGCAACATTTGAACCGTCTTCTATCGATTGCAACGAGTTAGTCTATAGAAAACAGAAATGCTTTAATGGCAGTGTCTTCGTTCGCACGCTGCGAGGCAGATAACACAACGTCACAAACGGCTGGATAGTGACAGCCCGCCGCGGAACAAGAGGATTATAACTGCGTTCAAGAAACTGCGTTTACGCTAATCTGTTGTCTGGATGGCCACCGATAAGGCGATAAGAATGTATTGTCATTTAAATCCACGAGCAAACAAAGCACCGTACACAGAACAGCGCTTAAAACCAATCACCGGGAACTACATAGGCCTATAGAGCCTATGCAGAACATCTGATAATTTTGGACATGCGCACTAACAATATTTACCGCTAATCACCATCGTATATCCGTCGGGCGCCTCACGAGGTTTATTCACGTAGCATGTCCCTGTTTGACTTTGCTATGGCAAGACGACGTGTAATAAGGTTGCTTCTATTTAGCCGATACACTTTTATTTTACATCACACCTCACACGGTAGTGTGAGTGTTGTAAGGACGACCTTCAAAGTATATGGGAAAATGCAAACTTTGACCCTCAGCCAACCAAAAACCCCTGAACTGATCGTCACCAAATTTTAATGGCGTGA